>Ga0315338_1001469_pt1 | contig 29373 bp, 23 predicted proteins | sample ASW8metaG_FD_204518 | JGI IMG/M metagenome (GOLD analysis project Ga0315338, IMG submission 204518) | Ammonia-oxidizing marine archaeal communities from Monterey Bay, California, United States - ASW #8 | ecosystem: Environmental > Aquatic > Marine > Coastal | place: USA: California | collected... | reverse complement strand
CTCGATGTCGGCTCATCACATCCTGGGGCTGGAGCAGGTCCCAAGGGTTCGGCTGTTCGCCGATTAAAGTGGTACGTGAGCTGGGTTTAGAACGTCGTGAGACAGTTCGGTCCCTATCTGCCGTGGGAGTTGGAAACTTGAGAGGAGCTGCCCCTAGTACGAGAGGACCGGGGTGGACGTACCTCTGGTGGACCAGTTGTCGCGCCAGCGGCACAGCTGGGTAGCTAAGTACGGAAGGGATAACCGCTGAAAGCATCTAAGCGGGAAGCCCCCCTCAATACCAGGTGTCCCTTGAGAGCCGTGGAAGACCACCACGTTGATAGGCCAGGTGTGGAAGCGCAGTAATGCGTGTAGCTGACTGGTACTAATTGCTCGATAGACTTGAACATTCTTCGTCCGTGCGTATGGGCCAGGTCGTATGACCATGGCGCCTTGCGAACGAATAAGACATTTAATGGACCCAATTTTCTGGAAGACTTGCATCATTGAGAACACAAGCGCTCTGACCGCCCTTTTTGACGACTTGGTGGTCATGGCGAGGGTGACCCACCCGATCCCATCCCGAACTCGGCCGTGAAACCCCTCAGCGCTGATGGTACTGCGTCTTAAGGCGTGGGAGAGTAGGTCGCCGCCAGGTCTTCAAAGAGGACGGTCGGCGCGCTTGAGATAATTTAATGAAAATGGGATCACGATCCGAAACCTTATCACAATACTCCAAACTCAAGCTTATTGGTCTCCGTTCAAGGAGATGTTCGCTTGAGAGTTTGGAGCAGAAATTGACGCGGGGTGGAGCAGCCCGGTAGCTCGTCAGGCTCATAACCTGAAGGTCGTAGGTTCAAATCCTACCCCCGCAACCAACAAAATCAACGGCTTAGCGTTTTTTCGCTAAGCCGTTTTTCGTTGTGGGGCTACCTTGGGGCTACCCCGCAGGTTTATCAGCCACGTTCAAATAAGTCATTAATTTGAGCAGATTCGTCTTGAGGCGAATGCTCGGCCCATTCTTTTCTCGACTCATATTCATGGTCTTCCTGAGCGGCTGCTTCTTGATTTGAGTCTATATGTGCTTCGATACTGACGTGCTCAGCAATAGAAGTGATTTCATCATCCGAAAAATCAAAACTAAACAATTTGTCAGAGAGATATTCCCATAATTTATTGAAGGCATCACCGGATTCGGCATGGTCCATGTAATCTTCAAGCACTTCTTCCTTCGTAACTATCTCGTCAATATTGTTTTTCCAAAATACCTCCACTCCGGATCGCAATTCTTCCCATGTGCCGCGTTCATACACAAAATCATAATCTAAGTTTTGTGAAAGGCCATGTAAGCACTCAAAATCTTCATGGTCAGGGCCTATCTCTATGCACTGAGTGATGAAGGCTGCGCCGACTTCTGTGTATTTCAAACTTGGTTTTGATTTTATTAAACAGCTCAAAATGATGCTTACATCTTCAATGCTGTTTGGTTGTATTGGAACTGAGTTTATGATCTCAGCAAGATTAGAAATTGATTTAACTATCTCTCTGGAAGCCTGTTTGTATTGTTCTATTAACAACCGCATTAATTTTAACGAGTAAGCGGTGTTGTCTTTAAAATTCGTTTTGCTGAGTTTTTTAGAGCCCAAATAATCGAGTATTGTTAAATAAGCATCGTCACTTAGCGAACTACTTTTATGCAAATCTTGAAGATTTTCGACAGATTGCAATGTATTTAGGTGAAGGAAAAACTCCTTCATTGATTCGTGGTCGGATAAGTATCGAGCTAAAACAAAATCTGCTACTGATGGATTGAATAGATCTATATAGGCACTCAGATCGTCATCGTTCACCGTTCTATTCAATACAGCGCCAACTGAGTTTCGTAATGTTTTATTAAACCGATTATTCGAATTCGATTTATTGATTAGGCCGTTAGTTAAAGCTTGGGTGCAGAAGGAAGAACGAAAATCTTCCTCATCTATTTGATTGCCATTGAAAACTACCAAACAGACAGCAAGCCTCATGAGGTCGTCAATCTGATTATCAAATACATTCGCCCATACATTTTGCGGGTTTCGCAACGTGTCCAAAGTATGATCCCAATATGAATCAACAGGACTATTACTAAATCTATCCTGATCTGTAATGAAGGAGATAAGTCGGGGGTTAAAATTCTTGTGCCGTACAATTTTTAGATAACGTTTATCACGGTAAAGTTCTGAAATGTGGTCCTCATCCAAATTTCCAAACCAAATATGATTGTATAATATTTTCGCCTTATCTAAGTCAGACAAGGACCGAATTCTTATCTCGTATTCATTCTTGTCCACCTTCTTGATACCAAATAAATCGCTTAATGATTTTCCCTGATTCAAAATGGTAGTTCTTGAAGTAAGAATAAATCGTTTTGTGGGGTCTTTGCTTACTCTCTCAATAAAATTTAAAATATGGCTATCTTGATGGCCTTGAAGCGCTGTTAGAAAATTTCTGCCTAAGAAATCATCAAAATAGAACACCTGTTTTTCATTGATTCTAAAAGCAGATTCCGCTTCAGAAATTTCTTCTTCAATTACACATAGCTCAAATCCTTCGGCGATGTAAAAATGGGCTAATTGGTCTGCTAAACTGGTTTTACCAATACCAGCTTCGCCTGTGATAATCACGGAACGTGTCTCTTCTAGTTTTTTAAAAGCGCGTAAATGATTTTTGGTTTCAACGTACCGGCCTGCGGACTCCATAATTTCTGAGCGCTTGGCCTCGCTCCTACCAGTCAATGCATTGTTTAAAATTATACTTAGTACAGCACTACTAGAGAGCCATAATTTGTAATGTTTTTTCTCTATCGTGAGATGGTTAGAGAGTAAGTCATTTAGGTTTTCTTTTCCGAGAATATCTAGCTCAGAGACGATAAAAGGTTCGAATGCAGCTTTAATTTTCTTCTTATTTGCTCCAGATAATTCTAGTGATGTCGCAAGGATATATCTTTTCGGGTTAAGCGATTTAACCTTTGGTAGTTCCTTCTTTATGAGCTGATTAATCAATGCTGGAATACCGGATTTAATCCAGTGTTTGCTTTGGATAATTACTTCTTCGCCTTGAATCGTAAAAAATCGACCATCAACGCCACTGTCTTTCCCCGGTTTGAACCGATCTACCCTGGCTCCCTCGCTCTGAGAGATGAGATCATTCACGAGAAGCTCAAATTCCTTATCGTTCAAATTGTTGAAATCGTAATTGGACAAGAAGATGTTTCCATTATTTGGAGAAATTAATACTTACGTCTACTATGTGGAGCATGGTCCATTGTGACCATGTTGTTCAAACAGTTTAACGGGCTTCAAAATGAAACTAGACAAAATTAGCATAGCTAATTTTAAGGGCCTTCGAACCGCTGAATTCGACCCTACTTCATTTTCTTGTCTTGTCGGTGAAAACAACGCAGGAAAATCCACCATATTACAGGCCGTAAGCATTGCCTTAAATAGACCCAACCAATTGATGTTGGATGTATTTTACGATCCAACGATACCTGTTGAATTTACATTGCAGTTGTCTGAAATCAGTCCAGCTGATTTATTGCGGCTCGTTGAGGATCATCGTGCGAGAATAGTGGAAATTGTGAACGACGGTTGTCTCACCTTACTTGTTCGGTATAGGCCCAGTGATAAGGTCGAAGTGGTTACGTTTAGGCCTGTCCCAATAGAGCAAAAATATCATGCCGCTTCGATAGCAGATAATTTGAAGGGATTGCGTGGTGCGGCTGTTCGTGAAGCGGTGATTGTAAACTATCCAGAGTTTGGTGCTGATTGCCCTGAAGATTTAAATATTACGACTGCTAAAGGGTTTCTTACTGAAAAAATATTAGCTCTACCAGATGAACAGTTCGTTATAGCGGAGGCACCGCTTCCATCCGGTATAAGTTCCTCAATTTCAAATCTTCTCCCGGAACCAATATATATCCCTGCGGTTCGTAATCTAAGCGATGAAATGAAGACAAGCCAATCAACATCATTTGGACGTCTTATTGGATTACTGTTGGAAGATTTGGCGCCGGATTTAAATGATATAGATGAATCCTTTAGACAATTAAATAGACTTCTAAATCGCGTAACTGAAGATGGCGATTATGTCGATGCCCGACATGAAAAGGTCCGAGACATGGAGGTCTTGGTTCAAGGCTTCCTTCAAGAGCATTTTTCAAATGCCAATGTGGAACTCAACATTCCTCCTCCCGAATTAAAGGCTATTCTCAGCACTGCTCAAATATACGTAGATGATGGTTCTCGGGATCTGATAGAAAATAAAGGGGATGGTATCAAGCGATCATTGACGTTCGCATTGTTGCGGGCCTATGTCGATCAACTTGAGGAGCGGCGCAACGCGGGAGATCAAGAAGATGCTCCGGCACCACGGCCAATTATTTTTCTTTTTGAAGAACCTGAATTATACCTTCACCCGCGTTCACAACGTATACTTTTTGACGCATTGGGGCGAATTTCGGACGCATATCAGGTGGTAGTGACTACTCACTCACCAATCTTTTTTGCGCCGGGTGTAACGGCTTCGTTCGTTCGGGTAGAAAAAGTAAATGCTGAACCAAAGCCTGTCGGCGTACTTTATCCAGTCAATTTCGGGCTTGATGCAGCAAGTGCCGAAACGTTCAAAATGGCTCGTTTTGAAAATTCGGACGCCGCATTTTTTAGCCGTCGGGTAGTGCTATTTGAGGGTGAGTCGGATGATGCATTCTGCAAACATGTTGCGAAGGTAATGAACCCAGATTGGGATTTTGACGAAAAGAATATCGCTCTTGTAAGGGTATCTGGAAAAGGAAATTTTTCGCGATTCAGGCGGTTTTTTGATTCTTTCGGAATTGATGTAAAAATCGTGGCAGACTTAGATGCATATTTTGATGGTTATCAACACCTTGGAGTGAATGCTGAAGTTAATCAGGTTCGGAACGATGCGATCCAATTAATTGATGCCCGAATATTGGCAGCGGATATTAAGGCCGAACCCGCGACGAGACAAATCAGAGATCATATCCAGCGTAATACTTGGAGGGCTCGATATGATGCTGCCAAAGGCGCAGTCCGGAGTGTCCAAAACGATGGAGTGGTTACAGATGATATTTTGACGGCTCTCGATGGTTTATTCACATGGGAATCTGATATCGCTCGAGTAAAAGCTTGTCGTGAGGATCAGACTGCTAGACAGGCGCTCGTTCCGGCACTTGATGTGATTAGGGAGCATGGTGTGTGTGTTCTTTCTAAGGGGGCGATTGAAGATTATTACCCGGCTGAAGCACCGACAACAGGTTCAAAGCCAGGACGCGCAATTTCCGCTTGTGCCTTAGTAACCAACTTAGAATCGGCGCGGGCTTTAAGCACGCCTCTTGGAGACGGTAGGGTTTCTGAGCTTCAAGAGATATTCGCAGAATTATTTCGTGAGAACTAATAGCTAGGGGTGGAAAATAGCCGAAAATTTTCAGCGTAATTGTTAGTATAAAGCCGTCTTGGCAATATTCATAAAATGTATGCCTATTGCCAAGTTCAGTGGCTCTTGTCTATTTTATCTGCTTCTTCTTTGCCCGTGCCGCAGCGCTTCTCTTTCCAAGCTCTGACATGGCCTGCCGGATCATTTCTTTCGTGGCGACCTCATCTTTGGTGGGTTTATCCTCATCTGGATTTGTATCTGAGCAGTCAGAATCCGTTGTTGGGTGCGGCTTTTCAACGATCGGATTAACCGTCTCACCTGCCGCTAATTCAACGGTTTCCAGCGGGTCAATAACCGTTGGCTCAACGGCTAAAACCTCGTCATCCCACGGTTCAATCAACGGTGTGGAACCGTCAGTAACGGCTTCTGAACCGTTTTCCTGTACTTCGTCCTTATCGGACAGCATCTCATATACCGTCAGTGCTACGGCGCCAGCGCCGGCGACGGCCAGGACGACGGGGTTTGTGATGAACGGCAGCAAGCCGCCTAAAAGTGCTTTCTTACTCATGATGTCTTCTCCTTTGAAGGAGCGTTCCACCGTTCCGCCCCCTAGGGCGGGGAACGGCGGAACGCGGATTGATTTAGAGGGAATGTTGCTCAATGGCTTTCTTCTTCCACCGGTGAACGGTGGATTTCGAAACGCTCAGTTCGTCGGCGATCTCCGCCATGGACATGCTGCCGTCCTTGAGCCATTCAACGGCCCGCTGGAAGGAGAGATCGCCGGCTTCATAAGTCCATTCCAGCGAACCGTCCGTGTCCTTAAGCGTAGCTTCTATGTCATGGGTATCGATGGCGCCCATGTGCCGGGATTTGGTGTAACGGATCATCATCCGCGTATCGTCCGTGCCCGGCAGGAAGTCATCCGGCCTTTTGAGCTGGATCACGATGTCCATCACGTCTTCCTTCTTGTGACTGCCGCGCTGTTTCCCTTCCTTGTTGGCATGGTGGATGAACACCACGGCGACACCGTTCTTCCGGAGCTGCACGGCCCATTCTCCAACTGTTATTAGAGTCCGCTGAACGCCAGAAAGAGGAAGTCATTTGCCCGTTTTCGAAATAGCGGGCATTCAGAGTCTGCTTGCCCCCCTAACAGCAGACGTTCTGACAGGTTGCTGAAAGAGTCCGGGTCTAGCCACAATCGGACATTCGTATTGCCTGTTCTCAAACCTGGTTAGCACATCACCGCTATTCTAGTTTTCATCTGATTTGAAAGGCAGATTAAGGAACGATGTTGGAATTATTGTTGTTGTATTCAGTCGGATTGCCCAGAATGGAAACATGTTAAGGAGCAGGTCCAATTCAGAGGTTTTACTGCGAAGTTGGGTTAAAGTCGGCTTTTTAGGGCTGGCTTTATCCCTCATCTCAATCGACGCCTCAGTCGCTGAACCTCAGCCATTGAAAATCGTAACCTATGAGTTCGTACCGTTGCAGATGAATGTTGGCGGACAGGCCAAGGGCTACGTGATCGATCTGGCAAAGCGCATGGTGGAACTAGTTTCTGCGGACATTCCGATCAAAACCGAACCGATAAAATTTGTACCTTGGCGTCGCGCCATGAACTTGTTGGAGAAAAGCCCCAACGTCATGTTTTTTTCCCTCTCGCGCACCCCTGCCCGGGAGGACAAATTTATTTGGGTAGGCGAGGTGTCGCCATATGATCTATTGCTCTACAAATTGCGGAAGCGATCGGATATCGCAGCGCAAAGCGTTCCACAAATTAAGGAACAGAATTTCAAGGTGGGCGTCCAAGTCGGCAGCAATGTGGAGAATTATCTAAGCGGGCTGGGCTTCGTCGGCGGGCAGGATTATATCACCTACTCCAACTACAAACGGGGTATTGCCATGTTATTCAACGGCCGTTTCACCATGCTGCCTCTGACATCGTTTGTTGCACACGCGAATGTCTGTCTCGAGGGCTATGCTGGGAAAGACATCGCGCCGGTTATCCGCTTGAAAGCACTCTCCAATCCTCTTTGGATGGTTTTCAGTCGAGGAACATCACCAGAATTTGTCACAAAGTTTCGGAATGCGTTAAAAGCGCTAAAGAAAGACGGGACGGCGGAACGCCTCCGTATACGCTACTTGGCGGATCATCAAAACCGTACCTGCGCAGGCCGGTAACTTCTTAAATTCGAGAAAATCCGATTATCTATTTTCCTTAGCGCCCGACAACAGACCTTAATCGGCGGCCTTCACGACTTCCGGGTTTAGCCACTGGCAGACATTGGGTAACCTCACAGGCCATCATACTAGCTCATGCACGGGTTAATAAATTTAGTTCCGAGACAAGAATGCTATTAATTCTCTTGATAATGAATGTCTCCATAATGAGGTGTAGGATGTCATCTCGTGGCAAATTGAAGTGGTCACATGCCATTGTAATAGCGGCATTGTTCTTATCGTTTTTCCTCGTCTCGCCGGCGCAAGCGAAGGATCTCCTTAGACTTGGCGTTGGCGAGTGGAAACCGTTCATTTCCGAATCTCTCCCAGGCAACGGCCCGGCACTTGAAATTGTAAGCCGCGCGTTTGATTACGAAGGCATTAAAGTTGAATACATTTTTGTGCCCTGGAAAAGAGCCATGATATTGACCGAAAAAGGGAGGTTTGACGGGACTCCTGGCTGGGTATTCAGTGACGAAAGGGCCGCCGAATTCCACTATTCGGACAGTTTCTTTATGCAAAAGGATTTGATTTTCTTTCATCGAAGTAAGGTCATCAATTTTGAATCAGCTGACGACTTCGCCGGTATGAGAACCCGGACATTGATCGGCTCGTATATTGGCGATGAATTTGCGCAAATGGTTGACCAAGGCCAATTGACGAACAAGGAATCGCGAAGCTATGCGAAGATGTTCAAAATGCTATTCAACCAACGAATAGATTTTCTTTATTTGGGCGAATATACGGGAACCTCGGAAATGAAGAGCGCCTTATCGAAAGATCAGGCAAGGCAGATCGTGGTGAAAAATTCGTTTCGTAAACCTCACAGCTATCATCTTTTGGTTTCGAGGCAGAATGAGAATGGATTGAAGTTACTTAAAACCTTTAACCGGGGTATGCAAAAACTCCGCGCGAGTGGTGATTATGATCGGATATTTGGAAAGATTTATCACAGGAATCCGTAATTCTGTCCATATTCACAATCTGCTCGTCGCCCCATACATCAATAAAAACTTTCTCGAAACGCGGACCCAAATATCTGCGGTGGGTCATCAGCAGCCGAAAATGCCATCCATGAATGAGGTCCGCTCTACCCCCTCAAAACAGACATCGAATTTCAAAATTCAGATTTCGTACGGATGGCTTCCGCTTTACCCCCAACAGCAGTCTAAAGTCGGGTGTCGTCAGATGGTCTCTTCATAGCCATCAGCGGAAATTCATTCGTTCCCTAATTTATTGCCTGGTATTGTGCGTCGCGCCAATGGGGCATACAGATTACAAGAATTATCCGTCGGGGCTTTTTGGCCTCAAAGCCGATACGCTGTTTCCGCTGCGCCCAGATCCCAATATACACCTGTAACCAGTTCCATACCTTCGCGAGTTAATGACCAAATGATGTGCTCGTTCGGGGCGTGCTGAGAACAACCGGCGTAACTGAGCGGCAGCCAGACGAAGGGAATGCCGAGAACGTCCTGGAACACTTCGTTGCAAATGGAGCCGCCAGAGTTCGGTAAGACCGCTGGCCGCTCGCCCAAGGAGCGGGCCACAGCGTCCATCATCCATTGTGCCCAGGGATCGTCCGGGTCGGTGCGTGCGGCATTGAACATACCGTTGTTGGAGGGCGGAGGTTCGTGAATCTCGACCATGCCAAACCCGTTGTCATCTAGGTGCCGTCGAAGCGCCGGAAGGATGTTGTCGGGATCGGTGCCGACGACGAACCGAAGTTGGCAATTGGCGTGCGCCCGAGGTGGCACCGCATTGACCGGCTGGTTCGGATTGCCGGTGACGAACGCCAGAACCTCAAAACTGTTCCAAGCATAGACTTTTTCTGAAGCTGTCAACCCCGGTTCACCCCAGTCCGAATCAATGGTCGGAGCATTCGGGCCACCTTCACGCTCAATGTCCTTCAAGGCTTCGCGGATGGAATTGCTAATCGGCGGCGGACGCCAACCCTCGACGAGTATTTTTCCGTGCCCGTCGACTATGGCCGAGATGGCGTGACCGAGGATGATCGCCGGATTGGCCAACAGGCCGCCCCAATTTCCAGAGTGATGGCCGCCAGCGCGTAAATTGACGACCAGATCGAAACTGCGGGTGCCGCGACAGCCCAAGTTCAGATTGGGGGCAGCGATATCGACCCGCGGACCATCGGAGGCAAAATAGATATCGGCGTTGAAATCCTCCTTATTGGATGCGACCAGGGACTTCAAACCCTTAGAACCGTTCTCCTCGCCTGTTTCGATCATGAACTTGGAATTGAACCCGAGCGCGCCGCGTTCGGCGATGACTGCCGCCAGCGCCGCCAAGTGAACCGAATGCTGGCCTTTATTATCCGCCGTACCACGGCCGTAGACGCGGTCGCCATCCTTTTCCAGGACCCACGGATTGCGGTCGTTCTCCCAATTGCCTTCCTGTCCACGCACCACATCACCATGGCCGTAACCGAGGACTGTCGGCAGCGTTTCGTCCTCCATGCGGGTGGCCAGGAGCACAGGCCCAAAACCATCAAATGGATTGTCGTAGACGCGGCAATCGTAGCCCATGGCCTCGAAGCAGGTACGCATTTCCTCATCAAGATAACGGTAGAGGTCGGGAGGGCGTTCAGGTTTCTGGCATTCTGTCGGGATCGCCACTCGCCGCGCAAGGTCCGCCCAATACCCTTGGTCGTCGTCGAAGTAATCCAGGGATCTTCCGATGACGGCGTCGCGACTCATCCCGATTATCCCTGAAGTTTCCCGATATCCGATGACGTCAACCCATGAGCTGACCGCAAAGTAGTTAAAATGCCTCGATGACGACAACCTTAAAGTCAGCCGCTTGAAAATCTTCCTTAAAGTCGTTCGCCAACTCAATCATGTTTTCGTCATCTGCTTCGCAGCACCAATTAATACGCACCCTATTTCCAGCTGACGCACATTCTTCGAGAAGATCAAAAAACCTGGAAAACACGCGGCTGGCACCGCTGTTGAAGTAAGTCAACTTAAGTTCGAACAAGACGTCCGCGTCGGACAGCGCGGCCAGATGCTCCTGTATCCGTGACGATATGGGATCAAAGAATTCGGCGCAGTTTTCCGGATAGCAGGTTTCAGAAAAAGAAAACCGGTTGGCGGTAAAGTCCAACTCAACTTGCGGACAAGGTTCCTTGCCGATGATAACAAATTTGTTGTTTTCCATGTATCGCCTCACAAATAAGCGGAAATTGTAAAAAACATTCTACCATCACCGGCAGCCTCAAAACCAAAATCGAACCCGTGCTTGGCGCGACGGGCGATCTCAATAAACCCGACGCCAGCCCCTTTACTACCTTCCGGCACTTCGTCCTTCAAAGATTCTTTGAACAATCGCCGCAATTCCTCGCTATCCATTCCCTGGAGTTTGGAGAGTTTCATTTCAAGGCGCGACACGTCATGACTGCTGATCAGATTTCCGCAAGCAACGAAGTTCCGGCCATCTTTTATGCCGATCGACAATATCCCGTAACGAAGGTCGATAATAGCAGGGGCTTTGTCGTCGATCTGATTCTCCGCCGAATATCGAATGACGTTCTGAACCATTTCTACAAACACGGAAAACATGCTGATTGATGTGGTTTTGTCGAGCGCGTCGATCTCAAATTTTTTCTTCAGCGTATTACCGATTCCCAGCAACATGTCCTCTGACATGAAACCTGTGAAACAAAACGATATACCGTCTCCCAACATATCATTGTGTATGCTTTGAAGGTTCATCTTTCGCTCCTAATCGTCGGCGCCGCTGGCCCCAAACCCGATAATCGTCATGTCATCACGCCGTGGATGATCACCTTGATAGGCTCGAATTGAGCCGAGTAAACTCGCCTTCTGTTCCAGAAAGTCTTGCCCATCTGCGGCCATAACAGCTTCCTTGAACCGACGCTTACCATAACCATGCCCGCGTTCGCCGCCTGTTTGGTCAAAAACACCGTCGCTGACCAAATAGAATGCGTCGAAGTTTGACATTGCGATTTTGATGACGTTGTAATCTTGATCGGTCGACGTGGTGTTGAAACCAACGCCGTGACGGGTGCCTTTAAACTCGTTTATCTCTTCCGCGTGTTTTGCGAACAGTGAAATCCCGGCGCCGCAGAACCAGACGGCATCACGGTTGTCTTCGAAGAAGACCATGCCGACATCCATGCCATCATCCGACATTGATCCGTCGGCATTCTCGCCAAGCACTGTTTTAATGCGGCCGTTCACACTGCTCATCAATTCATCGAGTCGGCCGGATGGGGTCTCGCGAAGCGAACGATTGAGCGTAGCTGTGGCAATCAACGTCATAAAAGCACCAGGCACGCCATGCCCGGTGCAGTCCCCGAGGATCAAGAGGTGCCCCCCGGCCCAATCACGCACCCAATAGAAATCGCCTCCGACTACATCCTTCGGTTCCCATGCGACGAAGTGGTCTCCCAGTGCGCTGCGAAATGTCTTTTCGTCCGGCAGCAACGATTTTTGAATATTGCTTGCGTACTCAATTGATGATGAAATCTGTGCAGAGGCTTCAGTAAGTTCAGCCGTGCGTTCTTCCACCCTTTCTTCCAAAGTTTCATTGGACCGGCGCAGCGCTTCCCGGCTGTCCTCGACCTCCTGGATCTTCGAGCGGATGGAAAGCCGCATTTTATTGAAGTTGTTCGATAGCACGCCCAATTCGTCATCTCTGACGACTCGGATCACCCGGTCCAGGTCGCCGCCGGCGATGTCTAGGGATGAGCGGGTCAAGGAAAGGATGGGTTGAGTAATGATGTTGGCAATCAAGAAGGCGGACAGAAACATCAATGCGACCATAACAAGTGCCAAAATCAGGACCAGCCGCCGCAAGTTGTCGATCGGTTTGAAGGCCTCATTTTTGTCCACTTCGACCATCAAGGCGAAGAGAAAATCTCCGAACTTCAATGGCTGGTAGGCACTCAAAACCTCTTCACCGCGGTAGTCGATGATGATCTGTCGTCCTTTTTGTCCTTTCAAGGCCGCCCGGCTGGCGGCCGTATCCACTTTTCCCTTATGTGGATGGCGAAAAGACGCACTGACGCTCCGGTTAACTGGATCAAGAAACGAATCAGAACGCATGAGATTGTCGGGTCCGACCAGATAGGCTTCACCGGTGCGTCCCATGCCGACACGTTCAAGCATGACATCGTTTAGGACCGCATTGGTCATTTTAAGGACGACCGCTCCAGCAGTTGCACCACTCTCGCCGATGGGAGCGATAAGGAATGACATCACCTGTCCGTTTGACGGCGGGTAGATTTGGAAGTCTGTCATGACGACTTTCTTGATGCCTTGCTTGAATGAGCGTCCTAGGAGACTGTCCTTCAATGCGCCGATAAGTACATTTTGGGCGAAATCCGCCTCCCGCTTTGTCGAGTAAACGATGTCGCCACTGTCCGTGACCAGCATCAGGTCGTAGTAGTCATACTCCTCGATGAAGCGGCGAAATGAACCGCCGTATTCCAGGCTTTCAAAAAAATCAAACTGTCGTCGATCAATTTCTCCATCACGGACAACCGCGGAAAAGGCGTCAAGGGCTGCGTCGATATGGGAGCTTCCCGCCAAAACTCTGATGTCGGCATGTGCCTTCTTGAGCAAGCGAACAATCTGTGCATTCTTGCCGTCTCGCGCGCTGACCAAGCGGTTGAACACTTCTGCCGAAATTGAGGCCTCCGATTCGACCAAAGAGAACCAACCAACAACCGCCAGCGGTACGAGGCTCACTGTCACGAGTACGACGATGAGCTTCGTCCGGATATTTAGCCCACCGAACAACGTTCTATTTTCTGCCATAAGCGTAAGGCATCCAGGCATCGACGCTTATCGTCTCAATGCCGAAAACGGTTTCGCCGTTCTTGGTGATCATGGGCAAGTCAGGGGTGGATACGTTTTTGTGGATTTTCTCGCCAGCCAGAATTTTCAACAATACCCGAACGCCCAGCCCGCCAAGCAGCGGCGTATAGGGCGCCGTGACCGCAATCTTATCCTGCTTCATGGCGAGCAGTGCTTCTGCCAAATCATCATTGCTGAGAACGATGATTCGTCGACCGTCCTTGCGGCTATTCCAACGCTTTGCGTCATCCACGGCGAGGACGGCACCCATGCCCTGTTCGGCGCCGGTGCAGAAGATGGCATCAAAATTCGGGTATTTAGCGAGTGCTTCGGTTACCTGCTTCCGAGAGGCGGCACGTGAACTACTGTTGTGATAACTTTGCAATACCTTAAGGCCTGGAAAGTAGCTAATAATTTTGAGGAAATGTCCGGTCCGCATTGAATCCGCCGTGCTGCCCAAGGGTTTTCGAACCATCAGAATTGTTCCCTCGACCCGACCCGTTTCGCGAATAAGGCGATGGACGAGATAAAGGCCTTGCTGAGCCCCGTTGGCGGGAAAATTGCCGGTGATCTGAGACCGCACCTTTCGCGTGCCGACCAATCGATCCACGGATACGGTAGGAATTCCGGCGGCGACGGCGCGGTCTACCGGTGGCCCGGTTGGGGCTTCTTGCATCGGCCAGATGAGAATGCCGTCGATCTTGTCTTTGATAAGGCCGTCGATTTGTTTGGCTTGCTTGGCATTGTCGAATTCAGGATCAAGCACCTGCAACGTCACATTCGAATGACGTTGCGCCTCCCACATTGCCGAGTCTGCGTTGTTGAGCAACCAGGGGTGCGACAAGCCATGAATGGAATAGGCGATCTTATATTGCCGGCTTGGGTCTCCGATCGGGCCAGAAGGTAGCGCCTGAACCGCGGTGAAGGGAAGTCGCAGTTTCTGCTTGCTGATTGGCCCGACGATGTCGGTTCCTGTGCCGGACGAAAAATCTACGGTGCGGCCAAATGGCCTTGGATACTTATTCATGTAGATCGCGAAGGCTTCGTCGCGAAAGATACGGTTGACCTGCGGGTTGGCTTTGCTGATCGGAACGTTCTTCCAGAACGTCAACGCGGCCTGGCCACTCAGCTGTAGAGAATTAACGTACTGCAGTAATTCTTTGCCATGCAATCTACTAACTTTTCGCCAATCAATTTCCGCACCTCGCGCCTCGACCAGTGAGGCAATGAACAAAGTTAGAATTAATAGCGGTTTGAAAAATCTCATTTTATTCTCTTATCCCGAAGTTTGTTGTGTTCTCCGCCGTAACGGTTTTCCTAATCGCTTCCGAATTTTGGACACGTCACAATACAATGTCCATGTCATATGTTTGGTCGGTCACTGCGGTTCAGGCGTGTCTTTTGAACGTCTTGCAGAAGGCAGGACTGCCGAATTGACCACTAGGGGTCATCAGCAGACCTCAATCGGCTCCGACTTTCACGTCTGCTTACCGCTCAGAAGCGGACCTAAATCACTGGCGTTCGTAAGGTCACTTCCTAGCCAGAAGCAGACCTTCTCATTTTATACGGATCAAAAGCTGAATTTGAGATAGTCGCCGCATCCTGATGCTTTGAATTGTCCTTGGGCCCTGTGTTACATATTGACGTGACCGAAGGAAACCAGAGGGGGAAATGGACATTACAAGCGCGGTCCGACGAGCCTTGCTGGCCGCAGCCATCTCCTGCGTTGCCGTATCGGCTGAGGCGGCAACGCTACCCGCGCCGGCACAATCCATGTTTGACGAGGTCAAGAACCTGGACATACCGGTCCTGCCGGAAGCCATTCAGGACCTCGCAGGTAAGTTCGTTAAAAAATCCGATACCCATTATGAGATTACCGACACGGGTATCGGCGACGTCAACGGGCGATTGGTCATGTATAAGCCCTCAGGAGCAACCGATTGGTTGTTTGCCGCGGTCTTCAAAAACGTCTCGCTCTCCAATCTGGGTTTTAGCGAGGGCATGCTTGACCAACTAGCTCTGAAACGGCTGATCATCATCCATTCCAAGGCCGGCCGCGGGTTGACCAGTGTCGCCAACTGGCGCGGAAACCTGGGCACCGAACTCAAAGATTACTCAAAAAATGCCGGCAAAAAGATCTCTATTGAGGCGGGCTTGAACGTCTATGCACGCCTTGATACCGGCGCCTCCGGCGAGACCGCGAAGCTGTTGAAGGCCGCTGGGCTAGCCCTCGACAAAATAACCCTGGAAGCCCACCGCACGGTGACCAAGAGTAAATCGAAGTCGAAGAAGACGGGCAAAAAATCGACCACTAAGAATGTCGACCTGACGATCCAGGCGCATCATCGCGAAGCCTGGCAGAAGCCTTTCGGCCTGTCCGGGACGGCGTTAAAGAAAATCACCCTGCAACTGAACAAGGATGCCAGAAACAATAAGACCTTCCAGGCCTGGGGTAATTTCATCCTGAAAGGCAAAACGTATTTCCTTTGGGCGGCGCAGGCGAAGGGGCCGACCAAGATTGGCCGGGCTTTCGGCCTCGGCGGTAAGTCCATTGCCTTGAGCGTCGTCATGGATTTTGTCGATGCCATGCCCGCCTTCAGCCGCTACAAATTCGGCAAGGCGGTGAAGGCGAAGCTGCCGATCAAGGATATCAAGATCAAGAACACACGCTACACGGCCTACACCCAAGGCGTTTTTCCGAAGTCGGAAAGCTTTAGCGTGTTCTATGCGGAGCCTGGCATGGAGGTCGCTGATACGGGCAGGAAAGCAGGACCGAAAGGTCCCTTACTCGCCATCAACGGCACGGCCAAGATCATGAAATGGGAAGCCGGCACCATAAACGCCGACATCGATCCGTCCGCCGGCATTTTGAACGCGTCGGGCGAGATGCAAAGTGCCGAGTTGGCCCCGTTGCCGATGACAAATGCCAGTTTCTTGGTCGGCGTCAACAAAGGGAGGGGCATATACGCAATGTCCGTCTCGGGCAATTTCAAGTTCGAGGGCATAACCCTGGCCGGCGCCAAGTTCTTTGTCAGCAAGAGTAAATTCGACATGGCGGTTAATCTCGGCTGCGTTCCGCCCATGTTGAAAGCTACTGTCTCGGCTAAATATTCACCCACATCAGTTCCGAAGATCGGCGATTTCGGGATTAAGAGCTCCGGCTGTGCGGAAAAGGTCGGTGAGGCTATCGGCGATGCGGCGAAAGCTGCCGGCCATACGATCGCCGACAGCGTCAAGAAGGTTGGCAAGGCGATCGGCGATTTAGCCCGTTCCATCGGCGGCAAGAAAAAGAAAAAGTCCAATAAGGAAGTGTCACTGTTCCGCACCGCGGCCCGCCACAAACTGCTCGAGGAGATTCTCGACAATTGGCCGACTGGCGTGGAAAAGGTCAACATGACGTCGATGGTCTTGAGCGGCTACTCCATTCCCTATGACTTGGGATCAAACGTCAAAGTCTATGCTAAGAAACAGGACATCAAGACCCAATTGGCGAAGATTGAATGTCAGGCTAAGGGCCGTCTATCTGCGCTGATTAAAATGCGCAAAGGTATTCCCGGCGCGTTCAAGGCCCTGTCCGAGAATATCGATACCGAGATCAAGTTCTATGGCCCCTTCGAAGACTTGAAGAAAGAGGTCAAAGATATAGTCAACAACAAGTCGATTACCGATAAGGCATTCATCGAACTGGCGGTCTGCGAGAACGGCTGAGGCAACACGCCTCTTGTGGCTGGCGTCATGTCCGAGTTGGGTCAATTTCGGATGTTTTCACTGATCGATTTTAAAGTCCGCTGAACGCCAGGAAGCGGAAGTCGATTTCCCAATTTTGAAAAACCAGACATCCCAGGTCCGCTTTGCCCCCTCATTGCAGACGTTCTGGCCAGCCGCTGATTGAGTCCGGGTGTAGCCAAAAGGAGACTTAGCAGAAATAATATTTTTGATAAGATTGGGTCAATTCTTTAATCCTATTAGCATGCCTCGACGGATCGATATCCAAACAATCAAATTGCGGACAATTTTGGTCTTACGAAGTTAAGAGATTAATAAAACAGATAAGGAGAACATCATGAGATCAGTGTTTTGTCTGATATTTGCCATTTTTGTATTGGCTGGTTCTGAAGCTTATGCAGGACCGGTTGGATTCTATAATGTTGTAGGACAAAATCCAGGTGGCGATTCAGGATATCAAGGAACCGCCACGGTCGAAAGAAATGGCGCAACTTATACTGTGGTGTGGCAGGTTGGAGATGAAAAATACGTTGGTACTGGCATTGGCGCCGCACGTGTGAACGGTGGGCTGACTTTCGGTGACGCAGCCAATAACGATGTGGTGATTACAGTTTCCTATGTATCGGGCGACTCATTTGGAACCGCGCTATTAATTGAGCAACAGAATGGCCAATGGAAAGGTGTTTGGACATATGGTGGTTCCAACGCAATTGGCACCGAGACCTGGACCCCACGCTAATACGCTGCATTCATTTGACCCTACCAGGCAGGTCCAGCTTCGGGCGAGGTCAACGATACAAAGAAATTATATCTGACGTCGTTCAAGTATAGCGGGGGCAGGACAGAAACAGCATGAGCGAACGATCTATATCAGCGTACAAATGGGCGGTTTGGATATTTTTGGTGGCCTATGCCGTCGCTTGCTTCCAGCAGGTGTCTGAAATTAGACTCTCGCCCTCCTCCACAGGCGCGATTGGTTATGTCTTTATCCCTATTTCAGGGGCGATTACGGCAGCACCCTTTGGTGTTGTAGGATACGCGATAGGGGCGATCTTACGTGCTTGGCAGTCTCGGCAACCGCGGCATGTCATTATTGCATCGGTGACGGCAGTGCTGTCCGTTGCTTACATCGCAATCACGGCCTTAGAGGCCATAAATGATCGCCAATCGGCCTCAACGATTGCGCAAATAATGAAACTGAGCGGCAATGACTTGGCAACCCACCTGGACAATGACATGGCCCATACAAGTCGGTATGTGCTCGCGGCCATCGCGATGCATCCTGCTGTTAAAAGCGAAACGCTTGCCCGTATTGCTGCCATTGATGATGTGACACTCCATGAAAGTTTCGGTGGCCCACCTGATCTCATGGGGGGAAACGGCAGGGGATATGCAGTGATGCGTCTGGTCGCCCTCAATCCAAACGTCAGCCCTGAAACCCTGGCATTGTTGTCTCACAGCCCGGATGACTATGTATTGGGAGCTGTTGCAGGGAACCAGGCGACACCGATAACGGTGATCAAGCGCCTTTATCTTGAACGCGAATCTAAAACGGGCGGCTATTTGATCGAATGGGGGCTTGGGTCGAACAAAGGGACCCCGGAAGTTATTCTTCGTGGACTGGCAACAGACTCACGAGACCAATATACGCTAGACAATATTGCAAGGAACTCATCAACCCCAATAGACCTGAAGAAATTCGTCAAAAAGCGTATTGAGAAAGGTGATTACGGACCTCAATAGTGAACCGAGCTTGATGGCACAGGTATGATTCAAGACACTGTTTCTCTATCTTTAATGTTCTTGCCCAAGCAAATCTAATATGTCGGCTAATGGGATGGACCGGTTGGTTCCCCCATCGAAACAACTACTAGTCACATCATTTCGCATGTTGCCAAAATTTGAGTAGCGAAAGCATTCAGTGAATATGGATCAAGAATAAAGCTAGAGGGAGACACAGATGCGTTGGGAAAATTCAGGCGGGGGAGTATCTGGTGGTAATTACTCTGATTTATTAGCGATCTTTTATATAATGTTTGGTGTTGGTGGCGCGGCTGTCGGCGGCATAATCGCGGCAATTTGGTACAGAACCAAAAAAGGGTTCCTAATGTGGATGGGGATAGGTGCGGTCGTTGGCGCCATACTCTTCCCGGTACTTTTCGCCTGACCGTTGCCCGTTGGCGATCCCTTCGGCGGGACGGCCGACCCCAGCTTCTTTAATCCTGATACGCTCAACGCCGGATAGTCCGGCCGATGTCTGCTCAGGGTCAGCAGGAGAAGAAAACGCCTGCTCGGATTGAGGTCCGTTCTACCCCCTCAAAACGGACATGGAATTTGAAAATGCAGATTTCGTGCGGATGACTTCCGCTTTCCACCCAACAGCAGACTAAAATTGAGTGCCGTCAGAAGGTCTCTTCATAGCCAAGAGGAGACATCTCAATACACTACAGCGGTTCAGTCCGGAAGCCTTGCCTGACTGAAGCCATTGAGAAATCGCTCCCGCGCTTTGTGGTCCGAAATAGGCACGCTTTTCGCGATGGTTTTCAGGCGGTCATCGGGTGAGCGATTGAGAACTTTCTGAAGCGCCGCCTTTGCCTCTTCGTGACGGCCAGCAGAGGTATAGGCAACAACAAAATGTCGCCATCCCGTCACGAAATCTGGCGCGGCCTCGGTCATTTTCATGGCGCTCAACAAATATTCCTCGGGCCGATCCGCCACAAGAGCGGCATAGACCCGTGCCAGTTCCCAGAAGGCGAGACCGGGATCTTTTGGGCTCAGTTGCACCGCCACTTCGGCATGATGAATTACCTCTTCATAGTGGCCCATATGGGCGTGCACCAATCCCAGCCAATTGCGAAAGTCAAAGCGTGTCCGTCACAGGGACGGCGATCAGTCGCCGGCATCAGGAGGGCCCCCCTTGTTCAATTGTGATTGGGGTGATCAATTAGTGTCCGATAAAGAAGCAGGCGGGATAAATATGGCCGGGAACGACGACACCGACAGCAAGCTGGGTTTCAATTCTTTGAAAGACGGTTCCACAAATTCGACGGCTATTGCAGCCTATTACGACGAATGGGCCGAGACTTATAACGCGACCTTGAAAAACTGGGACTATCAGGCCCCAAACGATGCCGCGGGAACCCTTTGTAATTATTTGAAGTCTGGTGATGATATTTTGGATATCGGCTGCGGTACAGGGATGTTCGCCAAGGCCATGTCCCAGTATCTGGATTGCCGAATTGACGGCATCGATATTTCAGCGGCCTCTCTGGAAATCGCAGCAAAGCAGGGAAACTACAATCGCTTGCAGCGCCACGATCTACAAGCCTCCCCTTTGCCAGTAACCGATAATGCGTTTGATGCCGTCGCCTGTGTGGGGGTCATGACTTATATTGAAGATGCCGCGGGTCTGTTAGCTGATCTGTGTCGTGTTGTTCGGCCTGGTGGTTACATCTTGTTCACACAGCGTGATGATCGCTGGGTCGAGAAGAGTTTCGATTCTCTGATAAGCAGTTTTAAGGAACGTCGACTTTGGACGCCACTAAAGATAAGCAAAGCTATGCCCTATCTACCAAAAAACGACGATTTCAGTGACAGCATTCGGGTCATCCATGTGCTCTGCCAAGTTGTCTGATCCTGGCCTCGGACGTCGCGCTTTTGACGACTAGAGCTATATCCGAAACGGGTCACGAGCGGCTGTCAGGGTCAGTCCGATTTCACTTCCGCTTTACCCCCTCATAACGGACCTCAAAATCGACGACGCGGATTTAACTGGATTAATTTCTGCTTTGCCCTCGGGAGCAGACCAAAATCAAAGGCCGCCAGAAGGTCTCTTCCTAGCCAGAAGCGGACCTATCGCGATGGCAGATGAATTTTCTAAAAATAACGCTTCAGATTGAGCGCGAGGTGGTCATCCTGTCTCGTGCCGTATCCCGGCTCACCAGCTCCCAGATTGCCGTTTGCCATGGCTTCCAGTTCCAGATTCCAAACGTCTGTTAAACGCGTCTCCGCTTCAAGGGTCATCCAGCGTGCGCCGGTTTCATGATCGATGGCGACGCCGGCAAGAAGCGAGCTGTCGTCGGTGTCGTTGAAGGCCAGACGAAAACCGAGAACGATGTCGTTGTCCTGGATCACCGGCGGCGCGCCGGCATCGCGACCGTCATACTGATATTCGGCGATTAGCCCCAGGTCGACGCCCGTTTCGGCGACGTCGTAGAACGTGTACTCGATCCCGCCGACGAATGCGGCAAAGCGGCTCCCGTCGCCTGAACGAACGATAGTTTCCAGTTTCCAAAGCCAGGCACCTTTGGTCGTTTGAAGGTCAAGGCCCGTCTGGTCGATAACTTGGTAATGGGGAATGAACACGGTCTCACCGGCGGCGTTCGTTCCCGAAACCAACGCCGGTTCGCGCCCAACGCCGTGAAAATGCGACAGGCCAATATCCCAATCGCCAACAACCGTGCTGTACCGCAGGGCCATGTCGAGATGGTTCTGGTCCGCATTTCCCACGTAGACGGCTTCATCCGCGTCCACCAGGGGAACGCTTCTCAACCGCCCCTTCGCACCCGGAAATGTCCGCTCCCGGAACCAAGGCATGACGAATAGGTTGAGGTTCCCCCAATCACGCTGCAGGCCAAGGTTGACCATGGGCTGACCGAGCTTGTCCTCGCCATCCATTGCCTCCACCAGATCGGTCTGGTTGATGACATCAACGAGGTGATGAGATTCGGTCACGCCCCAGAACACCTTGTCCAGGCCGACACGAACGTCCCAGCCATCACCAATGCGGGACCAATTAAACTCGCGCAGGTCCACATGGCGGCGTTCGCTATCCCTTCGGTCCCAGCGGGCGAACGGGATGATGGTGAGGCGATCGTCGGCACTGATGTCGTATCGGATTTCCGGCTGGATGGTCATGGACGGGGCCAACCTGCCATCATTCTGCATGCTGTCGGCGGCGTCATGCTGGAATATTCTTAGCTCCGTACCGATGAAACCGGTGAAATCGACATCGCCGGCCGACACAGCCGCCGGTGTCGCGGTAGCGGCAAAGACCGAAAAAAGGAGAGCCAGGCGTTTCATGTCATTCTCCGAGGGTTGATGTGCGAGGTTGAATTTGATGGCCGGAATGCGAGAGGCGGCATGGCCGTAATTAGCCGGTGCCGCCTCCCACCCTCAGCTAACGCAACCGCGCCAACTGGGACTTGTCGAAATGCCGCTTCGTGACATCTAACCCGAATTCATAGTCGCCAAAGTGCAGGGACGTGGTCTTGCCGGTCTGGTGATTGACCATCTTCTGATGATGTGCGCGCCAGACCTTGCCGCCGTACTTCTTGTACGCGGTGAACTCGAGCGTCTTCAGCGGCGCGTTTTTGCGGTCGAAGAAGTCAACCTTGCGCAGCTGATGGTCCGTCGTATCGATCCAGGCGATTTGACGTGCATACCCTGAGGCCTTGTACTTCGGCGTAAGCTCCAGGACGTCGCAGGTTAGATCACCGCACGCCGCCTGTTTCATATAGCGATAGGCGTACTTGTTCAGTTCTTGGCCGGTGATGTCCTCGAAGGCGAATTCCGACCCGACGAAGGGCCCGGATTTGTTGGCGGACGATATGCGCTTTACCCGTTTCAGGGATGGCAGGAACAGCCACTGCGCATCGGGATCAAGAATTTGGGCATGAGATAGCAGCGCCGTGCCCTTGATATCCGCCGGTGACTGAAAATGGATGAGATTTTTGTCACCGACCATTTCGTCGGCAACCTCGAATGTCACCTGTTTCAGAACCCGCGTGGTCTCTTTCCCAGCGGCATTCCGGAGCACCATTTTCATGGTGACCCGACTGCTTTTGAAGCCGCGATCCGAACGGTCTGCTCGTGCCGCGATGTCATAGGCTTTCGTATCGGCGGCGTCGGCCGACGACGACGGTATCCCCATGGTGGCGGTCGCCGACAGAACGACTGCCGCCAGGATGCCGGCGGAAGGTGAAGCGGTAAGCGTTTTGGGATTGAAGGTAGTCATTTTCTTTACTCCTTGTTTGAGGGATTGTCCTGCCAACAACAGCGCTGGTAGGAGGATGAAATCGACGAACAGGGCGACAAAGATGGCCAGTGCCGTGAGCGTCCCCATCTGTCCGGTGACCCGGAAAGTCGAGTAGGCAAGGACACCGAAGCCCAGGACCAAGATCACCGTGTTGGCCAGTACCGCCGGACCGACGACCTTGAAGGCGCGGCGGACAGCGTCCTCCGCATCAAGGCCGTGCTTTCGGCGACCCGCGAGATACTTGATCAGGAAGTGCACGGTGTTATCGACGATGATGCCCAGCGACGTCGCCGAAACGGTCGCCGCTGCCATGCCAATTTCGCCAACCAGCAGAGCCCAGATTCCAAACGTCAGAACCAGAGGCACGATGTTGGGCGCCATGCTGAGCAGCCCATAGGGCAGGCTGCGCAGCGCCCCAACCATGATCGCGGCAATCAACAGGATGGCGACCAGATTGCCGCTGAACATGTCCCGGATGTTGCGTTCCGAGATATGCGAGAACAGGATCGGCGCACCTGTCGCGGACGGCGCCATGAAGGCCGGGCCGTTGGCCGCCATCCACGCCTCAGCGCGCTTCGACACGTCCAGGACACCGTCCGTCGAGATTTCCGGCAAGGTCACCGTGACCCGCGTTGCAGACTTATCGATATTGACGCGGTCGGTTAGGTCGAGGCCGTAGGGTAGCGACAACTCATAGAGCAGCAGGTACTGTGCTGCGGCCTCGCGCGTCTCTGGAATAGCGTAGAAATCCCGATCGTCGCCGTTCATGTTCATGTTCAGCCGGCGGATGACATCCGTATATGCATGAACATGCTGAATTTCCGGTTGCGCCCGCAGGAACGTGACGAACCTGTCGAGCGTCTGAAGATATTCGGGATCGCTGATCGCGCCCGCTTCCGCCGCCGGCACGGAGAACTCGACCAGATAGAGCCCGGTCAGGTTGTCCATGGCAAACTCGGCGTCCTGGCGGAACTCGGTCCGCTTGTCGAAGTAATCGACCCACTGGTCGTTGACCGCCATGGTCGGGATCAGCGCCATCGCGGCGATGAGCAGGGCAACGAATCCCACCAGCGCCTTCCGGTAGTGGCGGATAACGAATTCCGCCGTCCCGTCGAGTAACCGCTTCATGGCCCGGTCGAGACCGGTTTCCTTCGGCACGTTGAAACGAACCAGCGCCAGGAATGCCGGGAAGAAGGTCAGCGAGAAGAACCAGGCGGCAGCGATGCCGATAGCGACGATGTTGCCCAGGTCATTGAACGGTGGCGCATCGGAAAAATTGAGGGCCAGGAAGCCGACAATTGTTGTGCCGCTGGTAACGCTGACCGCCAGGAAGTTGGCGCGGATCGCTTCCTTGATGGCATCGAACTTGGTCTCGCCCTCACGCATGGCGGCAATCTGCGAGATAAGAACGTGGACGGAATCCGCTAGCGCCAAGGTCAGGATGACCACAGGCGCGCTGCCGGAAAACGGCGAAAGCGTAATGCCCAGCCATCCGGCGGCGCCCAGCGCAGTGACCGTCGACAGCGAGATCACCAACAATGTCGCAACCGTGCCAGTGACCGATCGTACGATGAACCAAATCACTAGGATCAACGCTAGGAACATCGCCGGAAACAAGGTTCCCGCGTCATCGATCGTGGCTTCCGCGAAGGCGTTATTGAGGGCTGAAACGCCCGTCAACGCGACCTCCAGATTGGGGTGAGCCCGTTCGATCCGTCTAACCAGGTCCCGCGCGGCGGCTGTGGCGTCGCCCACTTCGGTCAGCGCCTTGCCCGGATAGTGGAGCGTGACGTTGATGCCGGTCGTCGCCATGTCCGGGGAAATCAGCCGGTCGCGGAGCAGCGGTTCGTCCACGGCAATGGCGATCCGCTTCGTAATCTGCTCTTTGGACAGACCTGCGGCGTCCTTGATTAAATCCTGGACGATCAGATCGTCACCTTCGGCGTGGGAATGTTGGTAGTTGGTGAGCGAATCGACACGTGTCGCAAACGGAATTTGCCACGCGTCTTTGGTCATCTCCTCGATGACCGCCATCGTCGCGGCGGTCGCCACGGTGCCGGTCTTCGGTTTGATGACGAACAGGAAATTGTCGTTCTTGGTATAGGTTTTTTCAAAGGCGTCGAAGGCCTGAAGATCGGGATTTTGAGCACTGAAGAAGACTCGGTAATTGGTCGAAACCTCAAGTTTCGCGAGGCCCGCCCCGGCGCCGACGGCAATGGCCACGCAGGCGATCAGAAACCAGGCACGGTATCGGATGGCCAGATCGGCAAGTTTCAAGGCGAAATGATCTGTGATTCGTTTTTTACGGTCTTCGCCGGTGGTCTCATCCGAACCCGGGACGACATGGTTGGCTTGACGTTTCATTTTTCGACTCCTTTTCTAGAGACAAAGATTTTCTTACCCGTGGGTCTAAATCGCGTTGGGTGACGGCTTTTGGCGGTCGCGGTGCGCGGTAAGCCCGGTAAATCCGGCGGGGCGGAGAGCCATGGACATGTGCCAAGTGGTTGGCGCTTGTACCGGTGAAGGCCCTCCGCCGTTGCCGTCAGCTTTTGGTTATGACGATCTCGGCATAGGTGCTGGGCACACGCATGGTGCCGTCCGTGACCGTGTTGAGATCATCAATTAATGTGATGAAATCCTTCGTAAGGGCGGCTTGGCCGTTTGCATCCAGCGCCAGAAAGGCCTTATGCACGGGGCCGTAGAAGGCGCGGAAGACATCAACGAATTCGCCGGGAGAGGAGTACCGAAAGACGAAATCCAGCTCATTGATCCTGATGGCCGCGGACTGGTCAGCGAAATGCTCATTGATCCAGGTGCGTGTGCCCCAGACCGCTGGCGAATTAACACCTTGCGGTGGCGCAATGTAGGTTCCGATTATCTTGAACATCTGACCGATGAAGCCTTCCGGCGTCCAATTGGCGAGCCCAATGCGGCCGCCCGAACGGCAGACGCGATGCAGTTCGGCAGCGGCTTTCGCCTGGTCCGGCGTGAACATGACGCCGTAGGTGGAGACCACGGCATCAAATTCGCCATCGACGAACGGCAGCGTTTCGGCGTCGGCGATTTGGAATTCTATGCTCAGGTCTTCAGCGGCCGCGCGGCGTTCGCCCTTCGCCAACAATGTGTCCACGTAGTCGGTGGACGTCACCCGGCAGGCCCGGCGTGCGAATGCCAAAGAGGCATTGCCGTTGCCGGCAGCGACGTCGAGCACGCGTGCGCCTGCCGGCAGATCAAGCCGATCGGCCAATTGTTCGCCGACACCTTGCAAGGTCGTGCCGATCTTGGCGTAATCGCCCGAGGCCCAGGCGGCGTTCTGTTTCGATTTGACGGCGCTGTAATCAGGCGCCGCGATCTCTGTCGTTTCAATGATGGCGTTCATGTTCGGTATTCCTTTCCTTTGATTCAGATCTTTGGGGGGCTCGCCCCAATTGAGGTGCGGGGTGATACCGTGCGTCGATTTTTTGGTCTATGATCGGGACGCCGGGAGGCATGACTGAGACGCCAAAAGGAAGGAAAAGAGCCCGAATGGACCCTTTATCGGATGCATTGCGCGTCGCTCACCTGTCGGGGGGCGTCTTTTTGAATGCCGAGTTCACCTCGCCGTGGTGTATGGAATCGAGGTTGAACCCAGCGCGATGCGTGCCGGCGCTGACGGGCGCCGTGAACATGGTCCTCTACCACTACGTCGTCGAAGGAGAGATTCGAATCCGTCTAGACGGTGATGACGGCCTGGGGATCATCGTTACCGCCGGCGAGGCGGTTCTGCTGCCCCGTAATGATCTCCATTACATGGGCAGTGATCTCACCATGCCGGCGATTGACGGCAACGACCTCGTCCGTCCGCCCGACGGCGATGGCCTTTTTTCAATTAATCATGGCGGCGGTGGGCCCGGCGCCCGAATGATCTGCGGTTTTCTCGGCGGCCACGGTGCGGACGGCAATCCACTCTTGGCCGCACTTCCACCTTTAATGACCATCAGCCTTCGCGACCAAGGCGCGGACGAGTGGATTCAGGCGACGTTTCGATATGCGGCCCAGGAAGTGGCGGGCGGCCGGGCCGGTTCGGCGACCGTGTTGGCCCGCCTATCCGAATTGCTGTTCGTCGAGGCGGTACGACGTTACGTGGAATCTTTGCCTGATTCGGAAACCGGTTGGCTTGCCGGTTTGCGTGACCCGCAAATTGCCAAGACTCTGGCCCTTATCCACAACGATCCGGCGCACGCTTGGACCGTGGATGAGCTGGGACGTGGCATCGGTTTGTCGCGTTCGGCGCTTGCCGACCGGTTCACCCGACTGATCGGCCATTCTCCGATCCAATATTTGATCCGCTGGCGGATGCAGGTGGCGGCGCAGATGTTAATTGGGTCAGGGGCAGCGCTGGCTCGGGTCGCCGAAGCCGTCGGCTACGATTCCGAAGCCGCGTTCTCGCGGGCATTCAAGAAAGAGTTTGGCAGCGCGCCGGGAACTTGGCGGCAAATGAATCACGGCTAGGCAATACCGGCTGCATTTCTCAATTCGCCATGTGATCAATGAAAGGGAGGCGAATTCGATTCACCTCTCAAGTCTGTTTTGGGTCATCATCGGAAGGCTGAGAGCTACTAAAATCACGTCCGCTGAGCGTGCGAAAGCAGACATAATCCGGGCGGCGTTGGCACTTCCGAGAAAGCCAATAGCCGACATCCGCTTCTTGTTCATGAAACACAGGACCGGTAGCATGCCGTTGATTGTCGCAACCGGCTGACCGAGAGCAAATATGGCCAATCTTCGGATGACAGTTATTGGTGGTGGATCGGTGGGCCTTTGCGTGGCCGCAAGTTTCGCGCAGGCCGGTGCGGACGTTTGTTTGATGGTTCGCGAGGCTCAGGTCGGGCCTCTAAGCCAGCAACCGATTACAGTGACAGGCATGCTAGGCGAATGCCGTCTGGATCGGGGCCGCATTACCATCGAAGATGCGGCGAAACCTTCCGAAATCAGCCGGGATTGCGATGTATTGGTCGTTACCACCAAGGCTTTCGACGTTGCCGCGGTTCTGCAACCCTTCGCTGAGGCACCGAGACCCCGGTCGGTTCTGCTGATGCAAAATGGCCTCGGCTGCGACGAAATTACGCGCGAAGTCATGGGCAACGATACTCCTGTTTTCTCATCAGCAATGATGATCGGCATGCAACGTGATGGAATCGGGCAAGTGAGTGTGAACGCGCATGCTTCGCCCGTTTGGATCGGATCGATGCTTGACGATGAGCCTAGTGCGGCTCAATCCATGCTTGAGTATGCGGAGCGCGGGTTTTTACCTTTGGTGCACGAGCCTGAAATTCAAAAGACGATTTACTCGAAAGTGCTTTTCAACACCTGCATGAATCCCACAGGCGCACTCATCGGCCGAACCTATGGAGAATTGCTGGAGAACGAATACTCACGGGCTCTCATTGTCAACCTGGCCGATGAGACATTGCGCGTGTATGCCGCCAGTGCTGGCCTTCACTTTGCCGATAACGGTCAGCATTATGTCGACGAGATTTTGAGCCCTTTGGTTTTTCCCCGGGCCGTGGCCCATCGCTCATCCATGGTCCAGGATATTGAGAACGGACGGTTGACGGAAATCGATTTCTTGAACGGCGCCATTGTTAAGATGGGCCGCGACGTGGGCATCGACACACCGTTTCATCAGTCCATTGTTTTGATGATCCACGCGCGAGAGAAAGTCTAGGGCGATCTCAAGACATGGCTCGTTGATCTGTTAGCGGATGCGATGCCCGCCTTGAGTCGAAAACAGAAGTCAGGAAGGCCTGAATTTCGCCTCCGCTTTACCTCGCAAGACGACTTTCTAACGCTCCCCCGCAGAATTTACTTCCTGTGTAACGCCGATCTCTGCAAGAACCGCCTTCCGGCGCGATGCATCATTTTTTTCCTGAGAACCCGGCGCAAATTCCCGATCCATTGTCGTGAACATCTGCGTAGCGTTGCTGCCGTCACCAGCAAGTTCCAGTACCGCTCCGCCACCGGGTCCGAACGTATAACCATGGCGTCGTTTTCGATTATAGAACACCTCAATGTAGTCGAATATATCTGCCCGTGCTTCATCCCGTGTGCGATACCGTACACGGTTCACCCGCTCTCGCTTGAGGAGGCCGAAGAAGCTCT
>Ga0315338_1001467_pt1 | contig 29375 bp, 22 predicted proteins | sample ASW8metaG_FD_204518 | JGI IMG/M metagenome (GOLD analysis project Ga0315338, IMG submission 204518) | Ammonia-oxidizing marine archaeal communities from Monterey Bay, California, United States - ASW #8 | ecosystem: Environmental > Aquatic > Marine > Coastal | place: USA: California | collected... | reverse complement strand
CATCATGGGATAGGCGGTGCTGAAGGCCGACACCGTGCCTTCGATGAAATCGCGGGCGGCGATGCGTTGCGCCGAGGTCTGGTATTTGTCCGCGGCGCCCAGTTCCGGTTGGCCCATGACGTGGCACAGCCGTTCGAACATCCGGTCCGAGGTGCAGGCGATCGATACCCATTTATCATCGCCGGTTTGGAAATGACCGTGCGGACAGGCGAGGCGCGTGCCCATACCTTCGCGCTGACGGACCGTGCCTTCCTTGGCATAGGCGGGGACCAGCTCGTCAAGGAAGCGAAAGATCGATTCATAGAGGCCCAAATCAATGTATTGCCCCTTGCCGGTTTGCTCGACGCTGCGCAGCGCTAACAGGATGCCCACCGCGCCGTACAGGCCCGTCGCGTAATCGGCGAGGGACGTGGAGCCTGGCGTTACCGGCGGACCGTCCGGCATGCCCGCCAGATAGGTCAATCCACCGAAACCTTGCGCGATGCGCGCGAATCCGGGGCGCTCCTTGTACGGACCGGTCTGGCCGTAGCCGGAGACGCGCAGCATGACGATCTTCGGATTGATCTCATGGATGACATCCCAGCCGAGGCCCCATTTTTCCATCGTGCCGGGCCGGAAGTTCTCGCAGATCACATCGGAGACGGCGACCAACTCCTTGAAGAGTTCGACGCCTTCCGGGGTGCGGAAATCGAGGCCCACCGACGTCTTGTTGCGCGATTCCGTTAGCCAGGCGAGCGTATCGCCGTCGCGTTCGGTTTTGGTGCCGTAACGCCGCCAATTGTCGCCGCCCTGCGGATTCTCAATCTTGATGACTTCGGCGCCGAACTCCGACAGGACCGTGGCGGCGAAGGGGGCGGCGATGAAGGTGGCGATGTCGAGGATGCGCACGCCGTCCATCGGCAGCTTGGGTGCTTGGTTATTCATTGGGACTTCCGGTCGTGGTTAGGCTTGATAGGGCTCGATAGGACTGCTGCCGATCGTACAGCGGATCATGATGCGGCGCTCGCCCTGGGGATAGTCCAGGCGTCCGGTATGCATCAACCCGCCACGGTTCTCCCAGATGACCGTATCGCCGACTTGCCATTCCTGTTCCCAGCGGTAATCGTCGGCCCCGGCTTCATGCAGGCAGTCGTACAGGGTCTCGAGGATTTCGTCGCTTTCCGCCTCGCTGACGCCCTGGATGCGCAGGGCAATTAGGGGGTTCGCATAGATCGCCGGTCTCTTCGAGATCGGGTGTTGGCAGATCACCGGATGGCTGACGGTTTCGCGCGCCTTGTCTTCGTCGGTCAGGTTTGAGCCGAGATAATTGGCGGTCTTGTTGCGTGGATTGTTGCCGAGCTGAAACTCGACCCGCAGGTCCGCCACGCGCCGGCGCATCGCTTCCGGCAGCAGATCGTAGGCGCGATGGGCGCTGGCGAAACAGGTATTGCCGCCCTGCGAGGGTACCTCAAGCGCGTGAACCGAGGTCGCTTTCGCCGGAACTTCATCGTAGGTCGTATCGGAATGCCAGCCCGTACGCAGATCTTCGGTGACACCGCGCCGGGCCGCGAGATTGTCGAAATTGCCATCCTCGTCGACGTTGCGGTTAAACACGATCTCGGGCACGTCGGGGTGCCAGTACTTCTTCTGGATATGCCGCTGCAAATGCCCGAATTGCGCTGAAAAAGAAGCAAGCTGCAGCGGCGTAAGCGGTTGATCGCGGAACAGCAATACCTGATGGTCGACAAAAGCGTTCTCGACCGCCGCCAGATCGTCCGATGCCAGGGGCTCGGCGATATTCAGCCCGCGGACTTCCGCGCCGACATCTCGGTCCGTGGGAACGATCTCCATTGGCCAGTCTATCCCGCCAGTGGGCCGCGTAACACCTGTCCGGCATAGTCGCCGGTCGATACGCCGTTCTCGAAAGCGACTTTACCGTTAACGACCGTCGCTGCGATGCCGTCGGCCTTCTGCACGAGGCGCTTGGCGCCGCCCGGCAGATCTGCCTGGACCGTCGGCATCGTCGGTTTGATCGTGTCGGCGTCGAAGACCACCAGGTCGGCGGCGTATCCGGTGCGGATCAGGCCGCGATTGGGGAGTTCCCACGCCGAGGCGTTGTCGAAGGTCAGCATGCGCACGGCCTCCTCCAAGGTAAAGTCCTGACGGTCGCGGACCCAGAAGCTCAGCATGTGGGTCTGCAGCGATGACCCCATCTCCTGGCAAACATGCGCACCGCTGTCGGAGAAGGTTGCCAGGTTGCGGGGATGCTTCAGCATGCCCTTGACGTCTTCTTTCTCCCGATTGACCAGGGGCTGCAGGAACATTTGGTCTTCGTTCTCGAGCATAAGGTCGATAACGGTTTCGACGGGGCCGGTGTTGCGCTGCCGCGCGACATCGGCAACCGACGGATCGTTCCAATCGACGCCTTGCATGGCGAGCAGGTTCTCGTAGTCCGGCCGCATCGGGTTGGTAGAGGCATCGCCGCCACCCTGGAATTCCGAGGTGCGAGGCCGCATCGTGGCTTCTTCCTCGATCAGCTTGCGGCGGACCTCAGGGTCGCCCATGCGGCGCTTTTGGTCCTCGACCGGTAAAGCGCGAATTGCCGCCCAGCCCGGCAGCACGTCGAAGGGAAGATTGGACTTGAGCGAGAACACAACGCTGATCGGCCGCGTCGAGGACTGGCCGAACATACGGCCGCCCTTGGCCACAGTGTCGTCGATCATGCCGGTTTGGAACTGCCAGGAGGTCGGGTCCTCCGCCTGGCGCGTGGCGATCGTGCCGAACATGATCGGCCGGCCGCTTTCCAGCGCCACACGCTGCAACTCCTTGAAAAACCCTTGCTGCGCGGTACCGCTGGAGACATCGGGCCCGACCTGGAAGATGCCGGCGTTAAGTTCCGACATCGCACCGACCAACTGGTCGATTTCAGCCCAGTCGGCGTAGCGGCTGGCGACCGGCGAGCCGTCCGGCACGGAATGGGTCGTCGAGAGCGAGGTCGAGAAGCCGATCGCGCCGGCTTTGATAGCTTCCTGGATCGCCGCGGACATCTGGGCGACGTCGTCATCGGTAGCCTTCTCGCCGAGTGCCCGCTCACCCATGACATACATGCGCAGCGCGGAATGGCCGATATAGGCGCCGTAATTGATACCTTTAGGCGCGCGGTCGACGGCATCGAGATATTCCGGGAAGGTCTCCCAGCTCCAGTCGACGCCGGACATGATGGCTTTGCTGGGAATGTCCTCGACCGCTTCCAGACATTGCGCGAACCATTCGCGCTCCTCCGGCTTGCAGGGCGCCAGCGCGAAGCCGCAATTGCCCATCATGACGCTGGTGACGCCATGCCAGCAGGAACAGCTACCCAGCGGGTCCCAGGTCACCTGCGCGTCCATATGGGTGTGTCCGTCGATGAACCCTGGCGAGACGATCATGCCGTCGGCGTCGATCACCTTATCCGCCGGAGCCCGAATTCGCCCGATCTCGACGATACGCCCGTCTTGAACCCCAACATCGGCCCGGTAGCGTCCCGCGCCCGATCCGTCGACGACCGTTCCGTTCTTGATGAGCAGATCCATGACACTCTCCCGCATGATTTCCCATATGCCGTATTCTTGCATTGCCGGGCCTGAGGTCACAACATGGCGCCAGACAACCACCCGCAAGAACTTACGCAAGGAGAACGAACATGGGCCCGAAACTGGTCGACCATCTGCTGTACGAGAAAGAGGATAACGGCCTTCTCTGGATCAAATTCAACCAGCCGGAAGTGATGAACGCGCTGATCGGCAATTCGGAAGAGAACAGCACGGTCGCCAAGGTCGGCGAGTATATGCGGGCGGGCGACGACGATCCGGACGTGCGGGTCATCATCCTGACCGGTGTCGGCCGGGGTTTCTGCTCCGGCGCCAACCTGAAGGGCAAGGCGCCACCGGAAGTCACGGGTGAGAACTTCGTCGGCAACCGCAGCGGCCGGGAAGGCGGGGATTCCGTGCGCCAGCATTTCTTCCACGGTTTCACCAAGCTGCACCGCGACATCGCCGACATCCGCAAGCCCACGGTAGCCATGATCAACGGCCCGGCGGTCGGCTCCGGCATGGACATGTCGCTGCATTGCGACATCCGCATCGGCTGCGAGAAGACCCGCTTCGTTGCCTATCATCAGGCCGGCCAGATCATCGAGAATGGCGGCTGCTATTACCTGCCGAAGATGATCGGCCTCGGCCGCGCGCTGGAATATGCCTATACGGGCAGTTGCGACGCGGAGACCGCTTATCGCTGGGGCATGATCAACCATCTGGTGGAGTCCGAGAAACTCGAGGAATTCACCCGAGAGCTGTGCGGCAAGATGCTCGGCATACCGCCGCTGGTGCAGTGGAACAGCAAGCGCATCATGCGCGCGGCGCTCGACACTACGTTGGACCACACCATGGTGCTGACCTCGAACGCGGCGCTGATCCTGAACAGCTCGGAAGACGAGACGGAAGCCCGCAAGGCCTTCGTCGAGAAGCGCAAGCCTGTCTTCCACGGGCGCTAGGCGTGCCATGAGCGCCGACAGCATGGCGAACTGGCGGACCGGCATCGCCGAAGTCGTCAGTACCGAAACCGAGGAGGAAATCCTCGTCCGCGGGCGCAATCTGAGCGACCTGATCGGCTCGGTCAGCTTTGCCGAGATGATGTTCCTCCTGCTGACCGGCCACGAGGCGACGAAGCCGCAGGCGCGCGTGCTCGACGCGCTGCTGGTCGCGTCCATCGAGCACGGCATCGCACCGCCCTCGATGATCGCGCGCTGCTACGCCTCCTACGGCACGTCGATCCAGGCGGCGATGGCCGGCGGCATTATGGCTTTTGGCGATACGATGGGCGGGGCCGGCGAGCAGCTGGCGAAACTGCTGTCGGAAGCGGTCGCGAACGTCGAAGGCAAGCCGAGTGACGACGATCTGCGACGGCTGGCAACCGAGATCGTCGGACGCGAGGGCAGGGTGCCCGGCTACGGCATCCCGCTGCACGGCGCCGACCCGCGGTCACCGAAGATGCTTGCGGTAGCCCGCGAAGAAGGCTGTTTCGGACCGCACAGTCGGCTGGCAGAACTGATCGAACGGGAGATTACCGCCAAGACCGGCAAGACCATCCCACTCAACCTCGACGGCGTCGGCGCCTCGGTAATCCTCGACCTCGGCTTCCCCTGGCAACTGACCCGCATGTTCCTCATCACCCCGCGCTCGGTCAGCTTCGCCGCGCATTACTACGAGGAACGGCAGCAGGGGACGCGGTGGCGTCATTTGCCGGCGGAGGATATTGCGTACGAGTGAGATATCTTTAAAGCTTGTACAAATATGAATCAAAATTTTCTAAGTTGAACTAATACAAAAGAAATTAGAAATGGAAATATAACAATCACGAAAAAAAGAAAAGTAAACCGTGCTTCAATGAATGGGCTAAATAGTTTTCCTAGTCCGATAGGAACTAAAACAATTATGATGCAAATAGCCATAAAATAAGGCATCGGATCATTTTTATATTTTTCGTTCAGATAATTGATGCCAGCTATATATGCTTTAAACGGATAAAGTATAAATTTTGCAATGTCCTTAATCACTTCCATTCTTCTCTTTCTCCAAAGTGAAAAGGCGTACTGTCTGTCAGTTACTTTTACGGCTAGACCAATGTCTATGGATTCATAGATCTTCATTCATACCCCGGCGGCGGGACGAAACCACCAAAGTTCTCTTCGATCAGGCGGGCGAATTCGATGCAGGTGTGGTCGCCAAAATTGGGGCCGACGATCTGCAGGCCGACCGGCAGGTTCGAGCGCGTCACGCCCGCCGGGGCAACGCTGGAGGGCAGGTAGACCACGCCGCTGATCCCGGCCCAGAACAGCTGGTCGGTGACCGGGACCTGTTCGTTGTTGACCGTGATCGTGCGGGTCCAGCGTTCGCCTTCGTGGTCGTGCGGCTGGGCGGCCGACGCAGCGACGGGGCAGAGCAGCAGGTCGTAGTTCTCGAAGAAGGCGGCCCAGGCGCGGCGCAGATGGGCGCGTTCGTTGTTGAGTTTCAGCCATTCGGGATGGCTCATCGTATTGGCGCGCAGCATGCGGGCGTAATAGCTGTCGTCGGAGGGATCGAGGGCGTCGGCTTTCGCCTTTTGCGAGGCGATCAGCTCCTGGTCCATGCGGGCCGACGTCGCAGCGCGCAACAGCAGGACGTAGAGTTCATGCGCGCGGTAGAAATCAACCTGTGGCCGGGCCGCATCGTTGACCGTCACGCCGGCGGCGGCGAGCTTTTCGACAAGGGCTTGCAGGACGTCGGTCATCTCCCGGTCCACCGCCGAACCGGACTCCGATAGCATGACGGCGACCTTGAAATCGGCCAGGCGGGTCTTCGTCGACGATGGGAGGTTCAGCTTCCAGCCGGGACCGTCGGTCTCGTCCGGCCCGGACATCACGTCGAGCGCGATCTTCAGATCTTCCGCGGTGCGGGCAAGGGGGCCGACGACCGAGATGTCGGCATAGGTCAGCACGCCCGGCATGGAGTGGCCGCGCGGTGTGACCACGCCGTAGCTTGGCTTGTGCCCGAAGAGGCCGCAGAAATGTGCCGGGTTTCGGATCGACGAGCCGATGTCGCTGCCGGCGTCCAGTCCGGTCATACCGCTGGCCAGCGCCGCCGCCGAACCGCCGGAGGAACCGCCAGGACTTAATTCAAGATTCCAGGGATTGTTCGTAACACCATAGATATCGTTGTAGCTTTGCCAATCGGCGAGGAGCAACGGGACGTTGGTCTTGCCGAACAGATTGACCCCGGCGGCGTTCAGCCGGTCGACGGTCATCGCGTTCGTGTCGGCGATATTGTCCTTCAGCTCGGGCACCCCCCAGGTCGTCGGCATTCCGGCGATATTGTAGGATTCCTTAATCGTCATCGGCACGCCGTGCAGGGGTCCCTGCCATAAGTCTTGAGGTGCCAGGGCGTCCAGTTCATCGGCGCGCCGCCGGGCGCCTTCGAAGTCGCTTACGATGATCGCGTTCAGTGCCGGGTTAAAACGCTCGACCCGGTCTAGATACGCCTCCAGCACGTCCCGTGCCGTGGTTTTCTTCGTGCGGATGTCGGCCGCGATCTGCGCTGCGCCGGCGAATGGGTTGAAGTCGCTCATGATATGCCTCGGTGACCTAATTTTTCGCTGAACCGGACCTTACCGCGGTAATTCCCCTCACCCCAGCCCTCTCCCCAAGGAGAGGGAGCTTTGGTAGCGCTCCAACAGAAAACCTCTCCTTGGGGAGAGGGCAGGGTGAGGGGATCTCCCGTTCATTCTAGAACTCGACATCCATAATTTAGCTCAACACGCGGATCGGATCGCCGGCGAACCAGGCTTGCACGTCTTCCAGGCTGTCGCGGTAGCGGGCGATGAAGTTTTCGCGCGTGCGGCCGCCGACATGCGGCATCAGCACCGTGTTCGGCAAGCTACGCAGCTTGTGGTCGGCGGGCAGGGGTTCCTGGTGGTAGACGTCCAAGCCCGCGCCGGCGATCGCACCGGCTTCTAACGCTGCGATCATCGCGCTTTCATCGACGATAGGTCCTCGCGCGGTGTTGATCAGTAGCGCGGAGGATTTCATCAATCCGATCTCACGCGCGCCGATGATACCGCGGCTGCGCTCGCCCAGAATCAGATGGACGCTGACGATGTCGGCGCGGCTGAACAGTTCGTCTTTGCTCACCAGCTCGGCGCCGTACTCGGCACAGCGTTCCGCGGTGAGGTTTTGGCTCCAGGCGATGACGTCCATGTCGAAGGCCTTGCCAACCCGGGCGACGCCGCCGCCGAGTGTGCCGAGGCCGACAACTCCCAGTGTCCGGCCGCTGAGGCCAAGCGGCAGGTGAATGCCCCATTGGCCTTCGCGCATCGCCCTGTCTTCCTGCGGAATGAATTTGAGTAGGCTGAGGATCAGGCCCCAGGCCAGCTCGACTGTCGCGATGGGAAAGCCGTAGCCGGTGCCGCAGACCGTCACCTGTCGTTCCGCTAGCGCGGCCATATCAAGTGCCGCGTTGCGTTGTCCGTGGGTGACCAGCAATTTCAGCTTAGGTAGTTGCGAGATCAATGCCCTGTTGAATTGCGTTTCCTCGCGCGCGGTAACGACGATGTCATAGGGCTTTAACAGGGCTGCCGCTTCAGTCGCGCCGGTGAGGCGCGTCGGGAAAAAATCCGTATCTATATCGTCGGGAAGATCCGACCAGTCGGCAGCTTCTCGCGCAAGGTCCTGATAGTCGTTGATGACCGCCAGTTTCATCAGTATCCCGCATCCCAGTCGATCACGTTCTGCAATTCCTCATCGCGGAGGTAGCGTTCCACGTTCTCGCACAGGACTTCGATAGCGCGGTGGCGGTTGACGTCGGTCATGCCGGAGGTGTGCGGGGTGATCATCACCTTGGGGTGTTTCCAGAGCCTTTCCGGCGGCAAGCGTTCGAATTCGCCGATATAGACGTCGAGTGCCGCGCCGCGCAGGTGCCCCGCATCCAGCGAGTCCGCTAACGCTGTTTCGTCGATGATCTCGCCGCGCGCCACATTCACCAGGATCCCGCCGGGTTTCATCGCCGCCAGCGTGTCGGCGTTGATCAAATTCGTTGTTTCCGGCGTCCACTGGCAGCACACGGCGACGAAGTCGCTTTCCGCGAGCATTTCCTTCAAATCGTCCGGTGACCGGATTTCGTTGAAGCCTGTTGGAAGCGGTTCACCGGCGGCGGGCGGGTGCCGTCTCGTGCCGATGACACGCATACCCAATCCCGTGCAGAGCCGTCCTACGTCCTGCCCGATACCACCGGCGCCGATCACGCACATGGTTTTGCCTTCGATCAGTACCGGCTTGTACGCCGTGTGATCGAACACGCCGTTGTCCCGGTCGATCGCCACGCGCGGCAAACCCTTGGCGAAGTGGAGAAGGCCGGCGATCGAGTATTCGGCGATCGGCAGTGTGTTGCCGAAGCCGCGCGACGTCGTGACGGTAACGTCGCTGCCCCACAAATCGCCCAGCATCAGATTGCTCGCGCCGGCGGGACGCTGGTGAAACCATTTGAGCTTCGGTGCGCGGGCGCGCAGGTCGAGCGGAAAAGGCCATCCGCCGAATACGACTTCGGCCTCGGATAGCATCGCGTCGCGCTCCGCCTTCGTGCCTTTGCCGCTTGCATCCGGTGTCAGGTAACGATTCGATGTAAAGGACGGCCAAGTCTCGCGAATCTCTCCATCGAACCAGCCAGCGGCATCGGTGTACTGGATCGACGGGCTGATCGCTTTAACCCGCTCCGTCTCCGCCGGTGACATCCGTTGAATATTGAGAACCTTGATCTCGCGCATCGTTACCTGCTCCGCTGTGCCAATATGGGTGGTGGTATTTAGATCAAGATAGCCTAGCGGAAAGGGACGCTCTAGGCATTCTGGCTGCATTGCAATAGCATCGCGCGGCTTTGCAATCTCTTTCGACCATTTCAGTGTTCGGCGCGGGAATAATCGCGTGAGGACCGAGTCCGTCGACACTTTGTTCGCGCGGTTCGGACCGTCCTACCAGATGTTCGTCACGGTCACGGGGATGGCCGCATCCTTCGTGATGGTGGTTTCCGGCGGGATCGTCAATGTCGCTGTCCCGGATGTCATGGGCACCTATGGGATCGGGCTCGATCAGGCGCAGCTTATGACGACGTCGTTCAATGTCGCCATGACGACGAGCCAACTGCTCAATGCCTGGGTCATCGCGGTGTTCGGTCAACGCATCGGTTTCTCGGTGACCCTGGTCATCTTCACGATCGGCAGCCTGATCTGCGGTTTCGCGGACGACTTCAGTTTCGTCGTCTTCGGGCGGACGCTGCAGGGTTTTTCGGCCGGCGTGATTCAGCCCCTGGTGATGGTGACGATCTTCCAGGTTTTTCCGAGCGACCGGCGTGGTTCGGCGATGGGGCTTTACGGTATGGCGTTGTCGCTTGCGGTCGCGATTGGGCCGGCGTTCGGCGGGATTGCCATCGAGGCGCTTAACTGGCGCGCCATTTTCTTCGTGCCGTTGCCTTTGGTCTTTATCGCGTTTGGGGCAGGGATCGTCTTCATGCCGTCCAACCGCGACGCGAAAGAACAGCCTTTCGATTGGACGGGCTACGGGCTGATCATCGTGACGCTGTACTGCGTTATCACGGGGCTCACGGACGGACAGCGTGACGGTTGGGTTTCGAACACGATCGTAAGCTATTTCGTGATCGCGGCCGTCGCCGGTATTGCCTTTTTGCGCTCTCAAATGCGGCGCGGCGCGACGCTGGTCGACCTGAACCTGTTCAAGAACCGGGAATACACGTCGATCATCATCATCACATTGATCTTCGGTATCGGGAATTTCGGTACCGGTTACGCCGTTCCGGTCTTTGGGCAGCTCGTTCAGGGCATGACACCTTTTGCGGCCGGCCTGGTGATCATGCCGGCGGCACTGGCTGTGGCTATCGCCTTGCCCTTTACCGGTCGTCTCGCCGACACGATTTCACCGCGCGTCGGCATTATCGTTGGGCTCGCTCTGTTCGCCAGCGGTTCGGCGCTGATGATCGACGCGGACGTCAACACGCCTTTCTTCGATATCATGCTGTACTACATGATCAGCCGTTTCGGCATGGCGTTCACCATGCCGTTTTTGATGAGCACCGCACTCCGTAGCTTATCGCCGGAACAGCTCAATGCCGGCGCCGGAATGGTCAATTTCTGTCGCCAATTGGGCGGATCCCTTGGGACCAACGCCTGGGTCGTGTTCGTACAGATGCGCACTCAGTTTCACAGCGACGCGCTGACGGCGACACAAGATTCTTCAAATACTGCGAGCCGTGAGTTGCTGGAAGGGGTGGGACAGGTCCTGCGCGAGGCCGGTGTGGCAGAGACCGTGACCGAGCCTGGCGCCTTGTATTTCTTGGGGCAGATGATCGAGGCGCAGGCGTTGACCTTAGGGTTCCAGGATGGGTTCCTGATCTTCGTGCTCGTTTTCATGCTGGCCATGATTCCCGCCTGGATGCTCGGACCGGGCAAGAGAAATTAGATCAGGTATCCCCTTCGATTTCCTCGAGCGCCAGATAGTCGTCGCGCCGAAATTCCTGCTCCACGGTATCGATCGTTTCGACACTCGTGCCGACTGCCCGCAATACGATTCCGGCAAGCTGGATACTGGCCTCAAGCGCTTCGGGTACGACTGAGGTCGCGCCGTCGCGGGTCAGGGCCAAACGGTGCCTCAGATCGCGGGCGCGGACGAAAATTTGTAAATCCGGATAACTGTCCCTCAATGCCTTGACGGCACGGTCGGTCGAAGCGGTTTGATCCGTGGTTACGACCGCGGCGTTCGCCCGGCCCGCGCCGACAGCGTTGAGAATGCCGACATCGCCGCCATTGCCGTAGAACACGGCCAGTCCTTCCTTGTGACACTTCGTGACACGTTCGTGATTCAGGTCGAGTGCGACGTAACCGACGCCGCCGAGCGTCAATGCCTTGGCAATTGTTTGACCGACACGCCCGAAACCGATGATTACAACGTGTCCGCTCAGTTTTTGTGTCTCCTGGTTGACGGCGGTCAGGTTTAGGGCCGGTCCTCTGTCGAGCACGGTTTCGAGCCGCGCGCCTAGCAAGTGCATCACCGGCGTGACCGCCATGCTGAGCGTAATTGCCGCAACCAATATTTGTCCGGTTTCATGGGCCAGGACTCCGGCGAGCATCGCGGCGCCGAATATGACGAAGCCGAATTCACCGCCTTGCGATAACAGAAATCCGGTCCGCATCGCGGTTCCCCGGTTTTGCCCGACGGCAAGGCAAAGCAATGTGGTGACTAGACTCTTGCCCGCGATTAGCGCGATGACGACGAAGAGTATTTCGATCCAGCGGCTCGCGATCAATGGTAGGTCTATCGACATTCCGATGACGATAAAAAACAGACCAACTAGAATGCCGCGGAATGGCCGAATGTCCGCTTCAACTTGATGGCGGTATTCAGTTTCCGCCAGCAGTAATCCCGCCAAAAAAGCGCCCAACGCCATTGAAAACCCGCCGAGAGACACCGCCCAACTCGTACCAAGGACAACCAGCAGTGTCGTCGCGACGAATAGCTCCGAGCTGCCGGTTCCGGCGACGATGCGGTAGAGCGGGCGCAGTACAAGCCGCCCGATGACGATGATTGAAACGATCGCGGCCACGGCCTGCACGGCCGAAAGGATTGCAATCTGTGCAAGGCCGGCTTCCGTATCGGCAAGCAGGCGAACAATGATGAGCATCGGTACGACCGCGAGGTCTTGGAGGAGCAGTATCGCGAACGCGACCTGACCGTAACCTGTCATTCGCTCGCCGCGCTCGGCAAGCAATTGCAATACGAACGCCGTCGAAGAAAGGGCCAGTCCACCGCCGATAACAATCGCCTCGCGTTCCGTAGCACCGAACGCCGTGGCAACGCCGCCGATCAGCAGGCCGGTAACGACGACTTGCAGACTGCCCAGGCCTAATACGTTACGCGCCAGCGCTCTCAATCGTTCGACGGACAGTTCCAGGCCGATCATGAATAGCAGAAAGACGACGCCAAATTCGGCCAGTACATTTGCGCCCGAAGTAACGGAGACGAGTGAAAGAGAGTGCGGCCCGATAACCAGTCCAGCGGCAAGAAATCCGAGGATGAGACCGACCCGGAAACGCAATAACAGAGGCACGACCACAATGGCGGCAGCCAAGATAATGAGGATGTCGATGAGAACTTCGGGACTGTGCAATTCTTCGCTTTCGTTTAGTCGTCAATATCGCTGGTCAACCGGTCTTACCGAGATACATTTTGAACCCGATATGGCTGGCTTCGAAGCCAAGCGCCTCATAAAACGCGATTGCGCGGTCGCGCGCCTTGTTTGAAGTCAATTGTACGATACCGCAGCCTTTTTCTTGCGCGCGGCTGATGGCCCAGCCGATCATTTCTCGTCCGAGGCCGCCACCGCGCGCCCTTTCGGCAATCCGAACGCCTTCGATTTGACACCGCGTGGCGCCCTGAAAAGTCAAATTTGAGATGTAACTGAGTTGCATGGTGCCGACAATTCCTTCGGGATCGATACCGACGATTACCTCGTTTCTGGGATCGCGGTCGATGGCCTCGAACGCGGCGATGTACGCGGGGTCGAGTTCGGTCCGCATCGCCTCACGGGTTTGCCCAAGTTCGTCCTGTGCCAACAACGCTACAATTGCTGCAAGATCGCTTCGCAGCGCGGGCCGGTAGGTGGTGGACGGGATCGATTCCATGAAAGCGTCCTGTCTGTTGTCGCTTCTGCACTGCAGGCTTGAGGTTATAATGACGTTGCAGCGTCAGTGAAGGTCAAATTCTTGCGGAGAACGGCATGCTAAAAATATTGAGCGAGAGGGAAAACCGGCACTATCGCGAGGAAGGCTACTGCTTTCCGACACCTGTGCTGAGCGCGACCGAGGTCGACGAAAACCGCGTGCAACTGGAATGCTTCGAGTGCGGTGAAGGACATCCGGTGCCGGAATGGGATTTCGATGCGGATGGGGTCGCTTTTCACACCAGGGCGACAGACGAGTTGCGCGATATCTTGTTCGCGGGTGCAGAAAAGGTCCGGCCAACCTTATAAGCCGCTGAAATTCAATATGTCTGGACAACCATCTGACATACTCGCACGTACCGCTGTTTTTTACGGGTTTCAGTTGCTACCATTTCGCCAATCGACAGATTTGCGTGATGCGTTACCTGCTGCGCCGCGCGGAATAGGAGACTGAGTATGATCAAGAGATTTTCATCACTGTTCGCCGGACACATCGATCTTGGCGATATGGGCACGGACGCCACGCCGGCGAACGACCGCCGCTACAATGACGAGCAGTTGGCCGGGATTTTTGGTAAGACCGAGGCGCTCGCCAAGACCATGGACAGGCTCGGCTACCACACACTGTGGTTCGCGGAGCATCACTTTCAGCACGAGGGCTATGAGGTCATCCCGAACATCCCAATGTTCGCGGTGCATCTGTCACATATAACCGAGAAGCTAAAATTCGGTTGCGGTTTCAACATCGCGCCGATGTGGCATCCGCTTCGTTTGGCTGAAGATTTCGCGGTCGCCGACCATTTGACGAACGGCCGTTGCGTATTCGGCGTCGGCCGGGGTTACCACACCCGAGAGGTCGAAACGCTAGGCGGTCATTTGATCGACGCGGAAGCCAATCGTGAGATGTTCGAGGAGCAGGTCGAGATCCTGTTCAAGGCCTTCAACAATGAATCCTTCTCACACAAGGGCAAGTACTACACCTTGCCGCCGGAAGTGCCATATCGCGGCTATACCCTGAAGGAACTGACCTTGGTGCCGCGTCCCAAAAACCTGCCGGTGGAGTGCTGGCAGCCTGTCGTCAGCGCGACCGACCGCGGCCTCGATTTCATGATGAAATACGGCATCAACGGGGTCATCGGCGGTGGTTCGGCGCTAATGCTGAACAGTTCGATTGGCAAGTTTCACGAAGCGCATTTGCGCGCCGGCAAGGAATCGCAACTCGGCACCGACCTGGCGCTCGGCATTTCCTTCCATATTGCCGAAACGAAAGAGAAGGCGATCGAAGAAGCCCGGCCCTTCTACGAGGAGCATGCCAAGATGTTCGGCCCGCTAGGCTTTTTGGGCAAACTCACCGACGAACAGGTAGAGGCGATTGGCAAGCGTGGCGGTATTCCGGACTCCGGTATCCCGACATTGGAATGGGCCTGCGACAATGGCGCGTGGTATTGCGGCCCGCCCGAAGGATTTGTTGAGTTCCTCGCTGAGCTGAATGAAAAGTTTCCCGGCTTGGAGGATGTGAACGTTCAATCCGCCATGGGTACGCCGGAAAAGGTCATGATTGAGCAGCTAGAGATTTTTGGCAACGAAGTCATGCCGAAAATGCGGATGGCGGAAGCGGCCGACTGAAAGACCCGTTTGTATTGACCTGATCACACGGCGGGCCGATGGCCCGCCGTTTTCATTTTGAGCGAACGTCAAATGCGATGTGGAGACGCACTTAATCCGAGCTAATCGGCAAACGCGGCTGCGGCAACCGCACGAGCGTCATATTCCGCTTGGTTTGCCTCGATCCGCTGAAGCTGAATTTCAAATGCTGTCCGGTTCGATAGCCGATAGTAGCATTCGAGCAGCCGCGCGCTGATCACTGCCATTATCCATCTGGCGCAAATATTCCGTCGGGTTGAACATGGTGAAAGGATGCAGGTTGCACGGTGTAACATCGAAGGCGCCAACTCAGTTTTGCTGTCATCAGGGTGTTTTGACGCAAGCTGTCTTGATTTGTTTAGTGGGATCGCTTGAAGCGATCTGTCGGTGGCCCTAGATTCGCCGCGCGGGATCGGAAGGATTTTCAGACATGAATGCGGATTATGTCGTCGTCGGCGCGGGGTCGGCCGGTTGCGTGATGGCGAGCCGGTTGAGCGAGGACGGGTCGAACGTCGTTCTGCTCGAAGCGGGCCCGAAGGACCGCCACCCGATGATCCATATTCCAGCCGGTATCCGCTCGCTGCTGGACCATCCGGTGTTGAATTGGAACTACAGCAGCGAACCGGAAGAGAATACCGGCGGGCGCCGCATCCACTGGCCGCGCGGCAAGGTGCTGGGTGGCTCCAGTTCGATCAACGGCATGCTCTATGTGCGCGGCAACCGTGCAGATTACGATGGCTGGGCGCAGCGCGGCTGCCGCGGCTGGGATTTCGACAGCGTGATGCCCTATTTCATAAAGTCGGAAACCTATCGTAACGAGGGCGACGACGAAGTACGCGGTCGGAGCGGCCCTTTGCAGGTCGAGGACTACCGGACGATTCTGCCATTGACGCACAAGTTCGTCGAGGCTGCGCAACAGGCCGGTTTCGCCTTTAACCCGGATCTCAACGGCAAGGAGCAGGAAGGCGTCGGCTATTCGCAAATGACCCGCCGTGGGCGCTGGCGGGGCTCGACGGCGCGCACTTATCTGGCACAGGCGAAAGGTCGCGCAAATCTGCAGACCGTGACGGAGGCCATCGCCACGAAACTCATCTTCGAAGGTAAACGCTGCGTTGGCGTCGGCTATCGGCAGCAAGGTGTGGATCGGGAAATTCGGGCGGACCGCGAGGTGATCCTGTCGGGTGGCGCCGTCAACTCACCGCATCTATTGCAAATTTCCGGGATCGGGCCGGCGGAGCATCTGCGATCGATCGGTGTCGATGTGGTGCACGACCTGCCGGGTGTCGGGTCGAACCTATCCGACCATTACGTGACCCGTGTCTCACACCGGGTGAAGGACCTTATATCGATCAACGAACTGGCGCGGGGTGTTCGTGTCGCTCGCGAAGCGATGCGCTTTGTGTTTCGCGGCAATGGCGCGTTGACCTTCGGCGTGACCAGCGCCCAGGTCTTCTGCCGTAGCCGCGAGGGCCTCAGCAGTCCCGATCTGCAACTTCTGTTTACGCCGGCCAGTTACGGCACAAAGGTGATCGGGGAGTTGGAACGCGAGCCGGGCATGACGGTCGCCATCTGTCCGGTCCGCCCGGAAAGCCGCGGCACCATCATGGCGGAAAGTATCGATCCGCTGGCCGCGCCGGTGATCCGCCCAAACTACCTGTCGTCCGAAGGCGACGCCTATGTGATGTTGGCCGGAATCCGGCATACCCAGCGTATTTTCGCGACCCCGGCGATGGCGCGCCACAGCGTGGTTGAATTGCAACCGGGTAAGCCCATCAAAACCGTCGAAGATGTTTTCGCGTTTGCAAAGCGCAGCGGCGCATCGATTTACCATCCGGTCGGTACCTGTAAGATGGGCGACGACCCGATGGCGGTCGTCGATTCACGGCTTAAGGTTCACGGTATCGACGGGTTGCGGGTTGTCGATGCCTCAATCATGCCGACCGTTACGACCGGCAACACCAACGCGCCGACGATTATGATCGGCGAAAAAGGCGCCGACATGGTTCGCGAGGATCAGGTGGCGTAGCGCTCGCGTTAAGCGATGCCGCTTAGTTCCTTGGTGTATTCGGAAAGCTGACCGATTTCGTAATCCTCGCGCTCCTGGGTGTGTGGGTTCCACATGCTGCGGCCTTCGCGCGTCACCAGATTGCCGCCATAGACGTGGATAGCGTTCGACTTGCGCTCGATCGGGTTGTTGATGGCGTGAATCGTGTCGGGTCGCAGCACCGCGACGTCACCCGCTCTCAAATGCTTTTCGCCGGCCTGTTTTATCGCGCCGTCGCTTTCTTCGAAGAAAGCGTTGTATTCCTCGCCGTCGTAAACGCCGATCACGGCCCACATATTGTGGTTGTGCACTGGAGACTGCAGCCCCGGCACCGTGGCGACTTGCAGGACTGTCAATTCTTCGTCGTGGAAGACGATCCGGTCACGCAGAGATTTGCCCGTAATCCGGTCGCCGAAGGCGCTGTGCAGCCCCTCGGGATCCGCGATGGCATTTCGGATCAACGCCTCGATTTTCGCGGTGGTATCGTCGGCGTTGAGCACGGCTTTGCAGTCTTCAACGAAGGCATCGAGATCGACCATGCGGGTCTCCTGAGCGTTGCAGCAGGTTGGTATAACAATTGCGGACTCCGAACGAGTGCGCAAGTTCTACGAATTTCAATGCTGCTCAGCCACGTCGGCGATCTTGCGTGCGATGCTGGCGAAACGGTAGTCGCTGCCGGGTGTGCCGGCGAGGAGGCAGCCAATCGGCATGTTTTCGGAGGACAGTCCCACGGGCATCGTTACGACGGGGCCGCCGAGCGAAGTCCAGGGCGAGATATAGCTCGCGTCGCCGGTCCATTCCAAGCCCTTCGGCGCGGTCTTCGGAGTCGCCGGCCAGAGAAAAGCGTCGGTCTCCGGAAATCGATTGAAGAAGGTGTGCCGCGCATTGTCGATAAGGCGACGCGCCTGGAAATAATCGTCTTCGGATATTTCCAGGCCGCGCGCGAGCGCCTCGCGCAGATACGGACCGATGCTGTCCTTAGGCTTGTCGAGCAAGGCCTTTTGCGTATGGCCTGCGTCGTACTCCATCGAGATACGATGACTTTCGAGGATGTCGGCGAACGAAACCGGTGCGCTCTCGCGCTTGACGGTGTGTCCCGCGTCTTTGAGGAGTTTCGCGGTACGCCGCATTGATTTCCGGATGTCTTCGTCGGCGGTTTCGAGCATGGGGTCCTGCAGTACGGTGATGTTCAGTGGCGCATCCGTGGCGATTACACCGTGCATACGCGCGTGCGAGGGACAAATCGCCTCGAATACAGTTGCGGCGTCGGCCACGCTGCCGCCGTAGTAGCCGACGGTATCGTAAAGATAGGAGAGCGGGGCCACGCCGCCGCCAGGCATCAGCCGGGTACTGGGTTTGAAGGCCGCGATGCCGCAATAGGCCGCCGGCCGGTTGACTGACGCCATGGTCTGCGTGCCCAAGGCGACTGGCACCATGCCGGCGCCGACCGCCGCCCCAGAACCGCTGCTAGAGCCGCCCGGCGTGTGTTCTAGATTGTACGGATTGCGTGCCGGGGAAGGGTCGCGAAATGCGAATTCCGTTGTATGCGTCTTGCCGAGAATGACCGCGCCCGCCGTGCGCAGGGCGGCGATGACTTCCGCATCCGCCGTCGCCGGGCCGATATCCGCGCGGGACTTGCTGTTGCAACGCGTCGGCACGCCTTTGACGTCGATAATGTCCTTTACACCAATAGGGATGCCGTGCAGGGGCCCGCGGATTACGCCGGTCGCGATCTCTTGTTCCAAGACTTTCGCTTCGGCTAAGGCAGTATCCCGGCACAGTTCGCGCCACGCCTCCACCTGCAGTTCAACCGCGTCGATTCGGTCTATACAGCGTTGCACCAGGTCGACGGGAGAAAGACCGCCGTCCCTGATTTGCTGCGCCAGTGCATCGACGCGGCCCGGGTCGGCAACGGTATCGGGTGTCTTGGGCATGGCGCGTACTCCTCATGCTATATCGAAATTTGTTCTACCGCTTCAACCGGCGCGCTAGACTGTTGGAAATTAGTCCAGAATCACGGGGAACACCATCATGGCGCTTATCGAGAACGATGTCATCGTCACCACCAAACATGGCCGCATGCCGGCCTTCGCTGCTTGCCCCGACGCGCCAGGCGCCTTTCCGGGCATCGTGTTCTACATGGACGCACCGGGTTTCCGCGAAGAGTTGAAGAACCACGCGCGGCGGATCGCCAAGCACGGCTATTTCTGTATCGTGCCGAACATGTATTACCGTCTCGGGACCGTTCAATTCGACATACCGCGCCGGGACGACGCCATGTCGGCGGTCATCAAGGCATCGATGAACAGCATAACGAATGCACTGGTCACGGATGACACGGCGGGGCTTCTCGGTTACCTCGACGGCCAGGACAAAGTGAAGGCCGGTCCGGTCGGCTGCGTCGGGCATTGCATGAGCGGTAAGTACATCACGACAGTCGCGGCGCAGTTTCCGACGCGTTTCGCGGCGTCTGCGTCACTCTATGGCGTCGGTATCGTTACGGACGAAGAAGATTCCTCGCACCGCTTTCTCGATAAGGTCCAGGGCGAACTCTATTACGCCTTTGCGGAAACCGACGGGTCCGTACCGGACCACGTCATTCCGGACCTGTCCGCTGCGCTTGAAACGGCCGGTGCGAATCATACTCTGAAGGTATTCCCTGGAACGGGGCACGGGTACCTGTTCGCGGAACGCATGTCCTATGCGCCGGTCGCCGCGGAGGAAACTTGGAGCGAGATGTTCGACCTCTGGGACCGGAACCTGAAATAGGCGCACTACAATGAAGTTTGGAATGTTTGGCGGCGCTCGATCCGCGCCAGGCAGCGATGACGGGTACTACGAAGGCTACAACGCCTACATCGATGCCGTCGTCGAAGCGGAAGCGTTGGGTTACTACAGTAACTTTCTTGTCGAACATCATTTCAGCGGCGTTGGACAGGTGTCCGCGTCGCTCAATCTATTGTCGTATCTCGCGGCGAAGACTAAAACGATCCGGCTCGGTACGGCGGTTGTTGTTTTGCCGTGGCACAATCCTGTGCTGGTCGCCGAACAGGCGGCGACGGTCGATCTGTTGTCCGGCGGTCGTTTCGATTTCGGCGTCGGCAAGGGTTATCGCTACAACGAATTTGAGGGTTTTTGTATTCCGATCGAAGAATCGACGGATCGCTTCGAGGAAGCGATGGATGTAATCCGCAAGGCCTGGACAACGGAAGGCCGTTTTTCACATCACGGCAAGCGTTGGCGTTACGAGGATGTGATTATCGAGCCCACTCCGGTTCAAACGCCCCATCCGCCCTTCTGGCTTGCGGCGGGACGGCCTGAGTCTCTCCGCTATGCGGCGCAGGAAGGTTACAATCTGTTCCTTGATCAATTTCAGACATTCGACGTTATGTTGGAACGGCTGAATATCTACAAAAAAGCGATGCAAGATGCCGGAAAGCCTATCGCGCCGCAGAGCATTGCCGTAGCGCGTGGCTTGTTGGTCGCGCGGACGCCGGAGGAGCGCGAGGCAGCAATTGTAGCGCGTATGAAAAGCCAGGAAGTCATGAATGCGCATGGTATTTCGGCCGATAAGACGGCTAAATCCAGCATGGTGTCCGATCCGGATCTTCGCAAGGCAGCAACCGAAGGTACCCTGATCGGTACGCCCGAGGAAATCATCGAGCGGCTCAAATGGCTCGAGAGCGAGGGCGTCGATTACGTTATTTTATCGACGCGCGGAAAGGACGCGTTGCGCATTTTTGCAGATGAAGTGATGCCGGCGTTCTTGTAGGCGCTAGTTCATCTAGCGCGGTAGAACACTTTCGCCCATTAGGAATTCGTCGACGGCGCGGGCGCACTGCCGGCCTTCGCGGATAGCCCAGACGACGAGGGATTGGCCGCGGCGCATGTCGCCCGCGGCGAACAGTTTCGGCACGGTCGTCTGATAGTCGTCCATGTTGGCAAGGATGTTGCCACGCCCGTCGAGTTCGACGCCGAGGCTTTCGATCATACCTTCGTGAACGGGGTGTACGAAGCCCATGGCGAGAAGGACGAGATCCGCATCGATTGTGAACTCGCTGCCGGGAATGTCGCGCAGTTTCTCGTCGAGGCGCGTTACGTGGAGAGTGCTGAGATTACCGTCCTTGCCGGAGAATTTGGTCGTGGATACGCACCAATCTCTCTTCGCACCTTCGCGCTGCGACGACGATGTACGTAGCTTATAGGGCCAAAGCGGCCAGCTCGTTCCTTTGTCCGGATTCTCCGGCGGCATCGGCATGATCTCGAACTGCGTCACGGATATTGCGCCTTGGCGGAACGAGGTTCCGATGCAGTCGGACCCGGTATCGCCGCCGCCGATCACTACAACGTTCTTTCCGCCTGCGAGAATTTCCTTAGTGTCACCCAAGGATTCACCGCCGACCCGGCGGTTTTGCTGCGGAAGGAAATCCATCGCGAACTCGATGCCTTCCAGGTCGCGGCCTGGAACCTGCAAGTCGCGCCCATGCTCCGATCCACCGGTAAGCGCGACGGCATCGAAATTCTGTAACAAAGATTCCGCGGTTTCGTCATGTCCGATATGAACGCCATATCGGAACGTTACGCCTTCGGCTTCCATCTGCTCGACCCGGCGGTCGATCTGGTGTTTCTCCATTTTGAAGTCGGGGATGCCGTAACGAAGCAGGCCGCCCGCTTTCGCGTTCTTCTCATAAAGTGTGACATCGTGTCCGGCGCGGGCCAGTTGCTGGGCGCAGGCCATTCCTGCCGGGCCTGAACCGACTACCGCAACGCTTTTACCGCTTCTGCTGTCTGCGATAACCGGCGCGATCCAACCGTTCTCCCATCCTGTGTCGGCGATGGCGCACTCGATTGTTTTAATCGTGACCGGGTCGTCGTCGATGTTCAGCGTGCAGGCTTCTTCACACGGCGCCGGACAGATTCGGCCGGTAAATTCAGGAAAGTTGTTGGTTGAGTGAAGGACATCCAATGCGCCACGCCAGTCGTCCTTGTAAACCAGATCGTTCCAGTCCGGGATGATGTTGTTGACCGGGCAGCCTTGATGACAGAACGGGATACCGCAATCCATGCAGCGTGCGCCCTGTTGAGAGACCTGCTTCTGGTCCATCGGGATGGCGAATTCACGGTAGTGGCGTACACGGTCGCCCGCCGGTGCGTTTTTACGGTCTTGCCGGTCGATTTCGAGAAAACCGGTGATCTTGCCCATACTATTCGCCTCCAGTCGCAACGCTCGAATCGGGCCCACCGAGCTGGGCAACTTGCATTTCCTGCAGAGCGCGGCGGTAGTCGACCGGCATCACTTTGACGAACTTGGGCAGATAGTTGTCCCAATCTCGTAGAATTTCTTGCGCGCGTTTCGAGTTCGTGTAGTGCGCATGTTTTTCGATAAGGCCGTGCAGCCGCTCCGCATCGTAACGCGTCATATCGCGGGATACGTCCACGCGGCCATGCGCTTCCAGATCGCCACCCTGATGGGCGAGTTCCTCGAGGGTTTCGTCTTCTTCCGTCACCGGTTCGAGTTCAACCATGGCGAGGTTGCAGCGCTGCGGGAAATTGCCTTCCTCGTCCAGGACATAGGCGATGCCGCCGCTCATGCCGGCCGCGAAGTTTCGGCCTGTATAGCCCAGCACGACGACGATGCCGCCGGTCATGTATTCGCAGCCATGATCGCCGACACCTTCGACAACGGCGGTCGCGCCGGAGTTGCGGACGGCGAACCGTTCGCCACCGACGCCACGGAAGAAGCACTCGCCAGCGGTTGCGCCGTACAGCACTGTATTGCCGACGATGATGCTTTTCTCCGGATCGATCTTGCTTTGGGCAGACGGGCAAATCACGAGACGGCCGCCACTCAAACCCTTTCCGACATAATCGTTGGCGTCGCCAGTCAACTCGATTGCAATTCCTTTGGCCAGGAACGCGCCGAAGCTTTGTCCGGCCGTGCCCGATAGCTTGATGCTGATCGTGTCTTCCGGCAGTCCGGCATTACCGTGCCGCTTTGCCACTTCGCCGGAAAGCATCGCGCCGGTCGTCCGGTCGGTGTTGTGGATTTCACCTTCAATCGAGACCGCCTTGCCGCGCTGCAACGCCGGTAATGATTTTTCGATCAGCCAGCGATCCATGACGGAGTCGAGATCGTGGTCTTGGGTTTCGCAATTGTGGATCGCGATGCCTTCGGCGGCTTCGGGTTTGTGCAGGATCTTGGAGAGATCGATACCCTTTGCTTTGTAGTGTTCGATCGCTTTTCGCTGATCGAGCCGGTCGGACTGGCCGATCAACTCATCAAGGCGCCGGACGCCCATTGTGGCCATGATCTGGCGGACTTCTTCGGCCACGAAGAAGAAGAAATTGATGATGTGTTCCGGCTTACCGGTAAAGCGCTTTCGTAATTCGGGGTCCTGTGTCGCAATGCCGACCGGGCAGGTGTTGAGATGGCATTTGCGCATCATGATGCAGCCGGACGCGATCAGGGGCGCGGAAGCGAATCCGAACTCATCCGCGCCCAGCAGCGCGCCGATAACAACATCCCGGCCGGTGCGGAGACCGCCATCGACCTGAACGGCGATACGGCCGCGCAGCCGGTTGAGGACCAGTGTCTGATGCGTTTCCGCCAGACCGATTTCCCAAGGCGAGCCGGCATGGGTAATCGAGGTGAGGGGGCTCGCGCCCGTGCCGCCTTCGAAACCCGAAATGGTGACGTGATCGGATTTCGCCTTGGAGACGCCGGCGGCAACCGTGCCGACACCGATTTCCGAGACCAGCTTGACGCTGACATCGCCATCGGGATTGACGTTCTTCAAATCGTAGATCAGCTGCGCCAAATCCTCGATTGAATAAATGTCATGATGCGGCGGCGGCGAAATGAGGCCGACGCCTGGCGTCGAGTGGCGCACCTTGGCGATAACGGCGTCGACCTTGTGACCGGGAAGCTGACCGCCTTCGCCGGGCTTTGCGCCTTGCGCCATTTTAATCTGCATCATGTCGGAGTTGGCGAGGTATTCGGCGGTGACACCGAAACGGCCCGACGCGACCTGTTTGATGGCGGATCGTTCGGAATCGCCGTTCGCTTTCGGGACGTAGCGATCTGGTTCCTCGCCGCCTTCGCCGGTGTTCGACTTGCCGCCGATCCGGTTCATCGCGACGGCGAGCGTGCGGTGGGATTCGCGGGAGATCGATCCAAACGACATCGCGCCGGTGGAGAACCGCTTGACGATTTCGCTCGCCAGCTCGACTTCCTCCAACGGGACAGGGTTGTCCGACGGCAGAATATCGAACAGGCCGCGGATCGTCTTGAATCGTTTGCTCTGATCGTTCACCGCGTCGGCGTATTCCTTGTACCGGTCTTTGTTGTTGCCGCGAACGCTGTGCTGCAGGCTGCCGATTGTATCAGGTGTCCAGTAGTGCTCCTCGCCGCGCAGCCGGTAGGCGTACTCGCCGCCTGCGTCGAGATACTTCTGGTAGACATGGGCATTGCCGAAGGCCTGCGCGTGGCGCTCGACGGTTTCTGCGGCAATCTGTTCCAACGCGATACCTTCGATCGCGGTTTGCGTGCCAAAGAAATATTTCTCGACGAAGGCGCTGGATAGCCCGATGGCATCGAATATCTGCGCGCCGCAATAGGATTGGTAGGTGGAAATGCCCATCTTGGACATCACCTTGAGAATTCCTTTATCGATCGCCTTGATATAGCGTTTTTCGATTTCCGCGTCGGGAAGTTCGGACGGCAGTTCGTCTTTGATATCGAGTAGGGTATCGAAAGCGAGATAGGGATTGATGGCTTCGGCGCCGTAGCCGGCCAGAAGACAGAAATGGTGCACTTCCCGCGCTTCACCCGTTTCAAGGACGAGGCCCAGTCCGGTGCGCAACCCTTCGCGGATCAGGTGGTGGTGAACGGCTGCGGTTCCCAGGAGCGCCGGAATAGCGACGCGTTCTTCGCTGATCGCGCGATCGCTCAGGATAATGATGTTGTATCCTTCGCTATGTGCGTTTGCCGCTTGTTCGCACAGGTTATCGAGTGCCGCCTGCATTCCGGCAGCGCCGTTGGAAGCCTTGTATGTGAGGTCCAGCGTAACCGTCCGGAAAGGGTTGTCGACGATATCGCCGATCGCGCGGATCTTTTCGAGGTCGCCATTGGTTAGGATCGGCTGCCGGACTTCGAGACGCTGATGGGTGCCGGATTCGTTTATCCGTAAAAGGTTAGGGCGCGGCCCGATCAAGGACACCAGCGACATCACCAGCTCCTCGCGGATTGGATCGATCGGCGGGTTGGTGACCTGTGCGAACAGCTGCTTGAAATAAGTGTAAAGAAGCTTAGGCCGATCGGAGAGCGCCGAAAGCGGTATATCGATGCCCATCGATCCGATGGCTTCCTGGCCTGTCGCCGCCATAGGGGTCAACAGGAGTTTCAGATCTTCTTGTGTGTATCCGAAGGCCTGTTGTCGATCGAGGAGGCTCGGCGTATTGGGAAGCGGTTCTTCGCGCGGGACTTTCGGCAGTTCTTCCAGAACAATTTGCGTCCGATTAAGCCACTCTTGGTATGGATGCATACTGGACAGTTCGGCCTTGATATCCGCATCGTCGATAATCTCGCCCTGTTCCAGGTCGATCAGGAGCATCTTACCGGGCTGAAGTCGCCATTTTTGGACGATGCGATCCTCTGGAATTGGCAATACACCCATTTCCGAAGCCATGACCACCATGTCGTCATCGGTAACCAGATAGCGCGCGGGCCGCAGGCCATTTCGGTCCAATGTTGCGCCAATTTGCCGGCCGTCGGTAAAGGCAACAGCCGCCGGGCCGTCCCACGGTTCCATAAGCGCGGCATGGTACTCGTAGAAAGCACGTCGTTCGTCGTCCATCAACGGGTTGCCGTGCCACGCTTCGGGGATAAGAAGCATCATGGCGTGCGCCAGCGAATAGCCGCCCAAGACGAGCAGTTCGAGGGCGTTGTCGAAGCCGGCCGAATCCGATTGGCCTTCGCGGATCAATGGCCAGACTTCGTCGAGGTCGGCGCCGAACTTTTCCGACTTCATGGAGGAGCGACGGGCGTTCATCCAGTTGAGGTTGCCGCGCAACGTATTGATTTCGCCGTTGTGGCAGATCATCCGGAAGGGGTGCGCCAACGACCAGGCCGGGAAAGTATTCGTCGAAAATCGCTGATGGACCAAAGCCAGCGCGGATTCGACGCGCGCATCGGCGAGGTCGGGATAGAACGGGCCAACCTGATCGGCCAACACCATGCCCTTGTAGCAAACCGTCCGCGCCGACATGGAGGGGATATAGAAATCCGCGGTATCCTCACCCAAGGCGCGCGTTTCACGCGATGCGCGCTTGCGGATTACGAACAATTTGCGCTCCAGCGCGTCCGTGTCGTCGTCGCTGTCGCCGCGCCCGACGAAGACCTGGCGAATAAACGGTTCGGTCGCCTTGACGGATTTCCCAAGGTCGCTGTTGTCCACGGGCATATCGCGCCAGCCGAGGACGGTGAGCCCGCCCTTTGCGATGCTTTTTTCCAGGATCCGTTCGCATTCTCCTCGTCGCGCTTCGTCGTGCGGTAGGAACAACGTACCGACGCCATAATCTCCGGCCACGGGAAGCTCGAACCCGAGTGCGGCGCATTCTTCGCGATAGAACCGGTCGGGAATCTGCAGAAGGATACCCGCACCGTCGCCGGCTTTCGGGTCGGCGCCGACCGCGCCGCGATGGGTCAGATTGATCAGTAGCTGCAGGCCTTGCTCGACGATGCTGTGACTTTTCCTGCCCTTTATATTCGCGATGAAGCCGATACCGCACGCATCGTGTTCGTTACGCGGATCGTAGAGACCCTGCGCCTTCGGATAACCTTTCGGTGCGGTATATCTGCTTTCACTCATCGCGGTCATTTCCCCTGTACGGCCTCTAGCGTTCATACTCGTGATATTCGAATTCGCCCCTGCGCCGATCGAGCGGCGCGGAACCCGTTGGGTTCAGTGCCGGTCCGTCACGACCGCTTTTGCGGCGCAGGAGTCCGGTATACCGATTGTCATCTTTTGCGACATTTTGCCATTCAGCAATACGGGGTGCGAAATTCGATACAGTGCCTTTTATCCAATTTCGCTCGCAAATCCAACTGCGTTATTGACAACACGGCGAAATCTCGCACTTTTGCCCGGCGTATGGTGTGGGATTGAGCTTTCTATGGCGTATCCTTACGCCAGCGAAAATCGCAATGACTTGCGCCTTGCATACGTGTTTGCGTTCTTTCGAACTCCCAATCGGGTCTAATGAGCGATTCGGCGGCAAAGTCGACGCCGCATGTCATCAAGGCGCCGATATCCGGTTCGCTGATCGATCGAAAATATTCGGCGAACTGGCAACCGGTAATATTGTGGCCATAGCTCGTATCGCTGTCTTCCACCACGTCATGTTCAACAGGGAAATCCATGCCGCTTTCCTGCTCCGTGCGCGGATGCGAATTCAAATCGTAACCCCGTCGTTCTCGATGCTCTACATAAGCGTCCGCGATCGCCTTGCCGACGATGGCATGCGCTTTCTCCTTACCAATTTCCCGCTCCAGCGCCTTTACGATGGGTATCACGACACGGGATTGAATTTTAACGGCATCGAGAATTCTATTCGCCATGGTCCTAGTCCTCTTGTTTTGTGACTCAAATACAAACGTGCGGCCGAACCGTGCGACCATTTGCTCCGGGCTATGGTTTGACTATAGCTTGCCTAGCATTCGATATTAGACACCGAATAAACGCGGCAGTAGCGCTGACGCGGATAATTACAGGTCATGGGGAAGATATGAATTTCGATTTTTCAGAAGAACAATATCTCCTGCGCGACCAGGCGCGGAAGTTTCTCGACGACCGCTCGACACCCGCCGTGGTTCGTGCCGTCCTCGAGGATGAGGAAAAGCCGTATGACGCCGAACTTTGGCGTGAAATGGCTGAACTCGGTTGGATCGGAACGACCATTCCCGAGGAGTTTGGCGGCGCGGGCCTGAGCCGCGAAGATCTTTGTGTCATCGCCGAGGAGTTGGGCCGCAGCCTCGCGCCGACGCCATTTGCGTCCTCTGTCTATCAAGCAACGGAAGCGTTGTTGATTGCCGGCAGCGATGCGCAGAAGCAGGAATATTTGCCGGCGCTCGCAGCCGGCGAGCGGATCGGCTGCTTGGCGGTATCGGAAGGCGTCGGCGTTGCCAACGCGGATTCGATCAAGATGCAAGCGGCCGATGGAACCGTCGAAGGCACTAAGATACCTGTAGCCGACGGTGATATTGCGGACTTTGCCGTGGTCCTCGCGCGGTCCGGCAGTGATTTGTCGCTCTACCTTGTCGATTTGGGAAGTGACGGCGTGAGCCGCAATTCGGTCGAAACTGTCGACCCAAGCCGCTCGCACGCCGAGATCAACTTTGACAAGGCCGCCGCCGAACCGCTTGGCGCGGCTGGCGAAGGGTGGGATATCGTGCAGGCGGTATTCGACCGTGCCGCGATCCTGATGGCGTTCGAACAGGTCGGCGGCGCGCAGGCTTGTCTCGACATGGCGACGGAATACGCCAAGAACCGTTTCGCCTTCGGACGCGCGATCGGCTCGTTTCAGGCGATCAAGCACAAGCTTGCCGATATCTACATCGCAACGGAATTGGCGCGCGCGAACGCCTATTATGGCGCCTGGGCCTTGGCGACGGATGCACCGGACCTATCCACGGCCGCGGCGGCCGCCCGGGTCGCGGCGAGTGACGCCTATAACCACGCCGCACGCGAAAACATCCAAACTCATGGCGGCATGGGTTTCACCTGGGAATTCGACTGCCACCTCTATTACCGACGCGCCAAATTACTATCGCTGGCACTGGGCGGCGAACGGCGCTGGAAAGACCGGCTGATAAGCCAACTTGAAACCCGAAACTTCACCGGAGAGGAGTAGGCGCGATGGATTTCAACGATAGTCCGGAAGAAGCAGAATTTCGCGCCGAAGCCCGTGCCTGGCTAGCCGAGAATGCGGAGCCCAAGGCAGCGGGGAAAGTATACAAATACCGGCGCGGCGAACCGGAATTGATCCCCGCGGCGCGCGCGTGGGAGGGCCAGAAGTTCGAGGGCGGGTTTTCCGGTATTGCCCTGCCGAAGGAATATGGCGGACGTGGCGAGACCCGGTTGCAACAAATTATTTTCGGGGAAGAAGAGGCCAACTACCTGATCCCACCGCCCATATTCAGTATCAGCCACGGCATGGCGGTGCCCACGATGCTGGCATACGCCACCGAAGAACAGAAGCAACGCTATGTCCCGGCGACGCTACGGGGCGATGAAATTTGGTGCCAACTGTTTTCCGAGCCGGCTGGCGGTTCCGACCTTGCTGGACTGCGCACGCGTTCGGTGCGGGATGGCGATGATTGGGTGATCAACGGGCAGAAGATCTGGACTTCCGGCGCG
>Ga0315338_1001465_pt1 | contig 29445 bp, 27 predicted proteins | sample ASW8metaG_FD_204518 | JGI IMG/M metagenome (GOLD analysis project Ga0315338, IMG submission 204518) | Ammonia-oxidizing marine archaeal communities from Monterey Bay, California, United States - ASW #8 | ecosystem: Environmental > Aquatic > Marine > Coastal | place: USA: California | collected... | reverse complement strand
CCTGCATACCAAGGTCCATGCAGACATAAACCGGCCCGTTCGGCGCGGTGCGGGTGATCTGCCACGCCCGCAGCATCGATTCCACCGCCGCTTCCGGCGAGCCGGGCTGGTCGTCCCACTTCACATAGTCGCGGATCAGTGCGCCCTGGTCCTTGGCGGTGTGAATCCACTCGATCCAGGGCCGGCGCTTGGCCGCATCGACCGGACCGGTTGCGCCCAGGATCAGCATCGGCACGCGGTCGCACCAGGCGTTGAAGATCGCCATGGTCGCGTGCATCAGCCCGACATTGCTGTGCACCGCAACCGCCATCGGCTTATCCGTAACCTTGGCATAACCCTGCGCGATGGCCACGGCGTGCTCCTCGTGCATCGCGACCAGCATCTGCGGATCGCGGTTGCCGAGATAATTGACGAGGCTGTCGTGGAAACCGCGATAGCTGGCGCCGGGGTTGAGCGTGATGTAGTCGACGCCGAATTCGCGCAGCATCTGGGCCACCACGTCGCTGCCCCAGGCCATTTCGAATTGGCCGGCCTTGACGGGACGTTCTTCGCCGCCGGATCCGCTTGCATCGGTCATCGCCGTACCTCGTGGAGTTAAAGGACGCCCTCGTCGCGTAAGTTCTGAATCTCATCCGGAGTCATGCCGAGCAAACCACCCAGCACCTCTTCATTATGGGCGCCGAGCGCCGGGCCCGGCCAACGGATGCGGCCGGGATCTTCCGGCACGCCCGGTACGATACCGGCCTGCAGCACTTGTCCGAACAGGGGATCTTCGACCTCCTGTACCATACCTCGATGCCTGTATTGCGGATCTTCCGCGATATCGGCAGCGGTGTAGACCAGGGAGCTTGGGATATCCGCCTCCGCCAAAATTGCCAGCAGTGCGTCGGCGTCATATTGCTTTGTCCAGTCGCCGATGATCTGGTCCAGCGCGTCGACATTCTCGACCCGCGCCCGGTTTCCCTGGAAGCGGGGATCGTCCGGCAGACCCGGTTGCCCCATGGCTTTCGATAACCGCGCGAACAAAGGCTCCGAATTGCCGGCAATCAGAACCCATTTGCCGTCCTTGGCCTGGTAACCGCTGGTCGGCGCGGCGGTCGCGATACGCGAGCCGGTCGGCTGCTTGACCGTCCCCAGCACACCGTATTCCGGCAACATCCCTTCCATCATGCTGAGCACCGATTCGCTCAACGCAACGTCCAGGCTGCGCGCGCGGGAATCGCCGCCGACGCGATCGCGTTGCCACAGCGCCGACATGACCCCGAACGCCGCGTACAATCCGGCGATCGAATCGCCGATGCTGACGCCGACCCGGACCGGCGGCAGATCGGTCATGCCGGGCGCATGGTCGCTGAGATGGCGCAGCCCCCCGACCGATTCGCCGATCACGCCGAACGCCGCCTTATCGCGGTACGGCCCGTCCTGGCCGTAGCCCGAGACATGCGCGATGACCAGATCCTCGCGCGCGCTGCGCAGGACGTCCGGCCCGAGCCCGAGCCGTGCCAGCTGCCCCGGCCGGAAATTCTCCACGACGGCATCGCTTTTCGCGGCGAGACCGAGCACGATGTCCCGCGCCTTGGGGTGCTTCAGATTGAGCGTGATGCAGCGCTTGTTGCGGCCATGCTGCGACCACCAGGGCGAATTGCCATCGACAGGCGTACCCCACTGCCGCACCGGATCGCCCGCAGGCGGCTCTATCTTGATAATGTCCGCGCCTAGATCGCCCAACAACCGCGTACCGAAGGGTGCCGCGATGAAGTGGCCGATCTCCAGAACGCGCAGGCCCGTCAATGGGCCCGCCCGCGTCGTTTCACTCATGTCAGATATCCTGTTTTGTCACGAATCGGATTTTGAGCCGCGCATATCCTTGCCGCGAAATTCCTTGTCGACCCTTCGGCGATCCGGACCGAAATAGTTCCCGACTTCGACGAACTGTCTTGGATTGTTAGCCGCCACGAGAAGGCGTCCCTTCAAATTGTCGATCGAGAACGGTCTGATCAGGAACTCCGAAACACCGGCGTCACGCGCTTCCGTCACATCCTGCAAACTGGGCGCGAGGGTTACCATTAGAATTGGGATATGCGGTTTGGGGCTGTCGGATGCCGTACGGATCATGCGCGTCAATTCTATCCCGTTAAGTGGCTCCATCTGGCGATCGAGAATAAGGATGTCGTAGTCGCGGTTGCGCAACTCCGCGAAGGTGCGGCTGCCGTCGCCAATCGTGTAGACCTGAAGGATACCGAGCGAATCCAACATATCGCGGGTCAAAATCCGCAATTCCGGATCGCTGTCCACCACTAGGATACGAACGTCTCCAAGTCTGACGGCCATCGCCTGTGCTCCTTCTTCAGTCAACTAAACCATGCCAATTGTATCCTGTCGGCACGGTTTTGAGCCAATAATTCAGTTTGATTTGACTTCCGCCGCCGGCGACAGCACGATCAACCGCAAGTGTTTGCAACCATCGACACCACCTTTCGGAGGAGGTTCGTAGCATGCCACGCTTTCAACAGATCTTACTTGCCCTGGCGGCAGTCGGTTTCGGCGGGTTTCTCGCAAGCGCCGGCCAGGCGGCGACCCAGTCCCTCGCCTTGCTGGAAACCGATGGCGCGACGCCGCTGCAGTGCGACGGTGGAATTTGCCGTGCAGAGTTTTCGACATTCTGCCTGCAGAAGGAGCGCGACCTGCCGCGGTCGGGCGATCCGTATCGCCTCGCCGAGGGCGGACGGCTTACCCTCGTCCTGACGGCAAAAGACGGGTCCATGACGCGGGTCCCGGCGGCAGACTACATCCGTGTCGAAGCGGCCCGCAGCGGGCATACCGCGGTGACCGTCTCTATCGACCAAAAGCAATTGGGCGCGCAAACAGCGTCGATCGAGGTCGGCGAAAGGGTCACCTTGATGCCGGTCCCCTTCGCCGGCGACGATAATCCGCAAACCGAACAGGACAGACAAATCGCGACCGGACCGCTGCGCCAGCTCGCCGCCAAGATCGTCGACCGCGGACCGCATGACGTGGCGCGGGTGCACACGCTCAATAGATTGATCAATGCATTGCCGGCCACAATCGACCGGCGGTCCGATGCCAGGCAGACCCTGTGGCGCCGCGCCGCCGGCACGGCGTTCGATAATGCCCTAAAGGCGCGGGTGCAAGCGGCGAAACAGGAATACGCCGCATGCTGGCAGGATCGTCTGGTGCAACTGCACGGCTACTCCGTGCGTCATTGCCTGCAGCGCCGTCATGACGGCCTGATGTGGCAGCATGTGAAACGCTACTGGGGTGCGGTTGGCGCCGGGAGTTGACGTCCGGCGGCCCGTCAGCCGTTCTGCAACGCGGTCCAGACGCGCTCCGCCGTGGCCGGCATGTCAATGTGTGAAATGCCCCTCTCCCGCGCAAGCACATCGACAATCGCATTCATGATCGCCGGCAGCGCGCCGGTACAGCCCGCCTCGCCGCAGCCCTTGGCGCCAAGCGGATTGGTCTTCGCCGGCACCGGATGCGACCGGAACGCAAATTCCGGCAAGTCTTCGGCGCGCGGCATCGTGTAGTCCATGTAAGAGCCCGATATAAGCTGGCCATCCTCGCTGTAGGCGGTGTCTTCCATCAGCGCCTGACCCAGCCCCTGAATGACGCCGCCATGCACTTGGCCTTCGACCAGCATTGGATTTATCAATGTCCCGAAATCGTCGACGATGGCGTACCGGTCGACGCGCACGACGCCGGTCTCGGGCGCTATCTCGACCTCGGCGATATGGCAGCCATTCGGAAACGCCGAGGGCGGCGTGTCCTCCGCCAGTTCCGCGTCGAGACCTTGGGGCAAATCATCTGGCACCCCATCGCGCGCCAGTGCAGCCAGATCGATAATCGAAACAGTGCGGTCGGTGCCGGCAACGGTAAATTGCCCGGCCTCGAACTCGATATCCGCGACGGCCGCCTCCAGCACATGGCCCGCGATGGCGCGGCCGTTTTCGATTACCTCGTCCGCCGCGTGCAGCAGCGCGGTACCGGCCGAAATCACCGTGCGCGAACCTCCTGTCCCGGCGCCGGCGATCAGTTCGTCGCTGTCGCCTTGTAGAAGGTTGAAGCGGTCTATGGGAATGCCGAGCTTGGCGGTCAGGATCTGCGCGAACGTCACGGCATGGCCCTGGCCGTAGTTTAGCGAACCGGAAACCATGGTCACCCTGCCGTCTTCTTCGAAGCGGATGCCGCCCATTTCGCGCGCCGGCGGGCCGGTGACTTCCAAGTAGCTGGCAAGACCCAGGCCGCGCAGCATGCCGTTCCGCGCCGAGGCCTCCCGCCGCGCCTCGAAACCACTCCAATCGGCCGCATCCAGCGCGTCATCCAACACGGCCGGAAATTCACCACTGTCGTATGTCAGTTCCGACACGGCGTCGTAGGGCATTTCGTCGGCGCGAACCATGTTGCGGCGGCGCAGCTCGACCCGGTCGATGCCCATCTCGCGCGCCGCCGTATCCATCAGGCGCTCCATATAATAGACGCCCTCAGGCCGGCCCGCGCCGCGGTAGGCGCCGATCGGCGTCGTGTTGGTGAAAATGGCGTGAGACCGGGCGTTGAAGACCGGCAGGCGGTAGACGCCTGGAAAATTACGCGGAATATTGCGTGTGCTCATAGAAGGACCGACAGCGCTCAGGTAACCGCCGAGATTGGCATAACTAACCACGCGGCCGGCAAGGATATGGCCATCGGCATCGAAGGCCAGGGACGCTTCAGCCCAACTATCGCGGCCGTGCTGATCGGAAAGGAAGCTGTCGCTGCGGTCGTCGCACCATTTCACGGGCCGGCCCAACAGCCGAGCCGCGATCAGGACCGGCGCGTATTCCGGATAGGGCGCCGATTTCATGCCAAACGAGCCGCCGACGTCGTAGGTCCGCACGCGCAACCGCTCCCGTTCGATCCCCAGAACTTGGGTCGCCATTGCACCGGTAAACCCGAAGACGCCCTGAGTCGGCACGTGCAAGGTATAACGTCCGCTATCTGAATCGTACTCGCCGATGGCCGCCCGCGGTTCCATCGCAGATATTACGACCCGGTTGTTGCGCAAAGTCAGGCTCGCAACATGGTGGGCGTCGGCGAAAATCCGATCGACCTTTGCCCCGTCACCGAATTCCCAATCGAGCGCTTGATTGCCCGGCGCCTCTTCGTGCAGCCGCGGTGCGCCCGCGCGCATGGCTTCCCGCGCGTCGGTTACCGCCGGCAGAACCGAAACATCGAACTCGATGAATTCGGCAGCGTCACGCGCTGCGCCCAAACTCTCCGCGATGATTAGGGCGACCGCCTCACCCCGGTGCCGAACGCGGTCCGTCGCCAAAGATGGACGCTCCGGTTTTAGTAGAGGCGTCCCATCCCGACTTTTCGCGGGCAGGCGGCACGGCAACGGCAACACGCCCTCACGGGCAAGATCTTCCGCTGTCAAAACGGCGAGAACACCGGGCGCGGCCCGCGCCGCGGTCACATCAAGCTTCGTAACGTCACCGTGGGCGTAGGGCGACCGAAATACGTACCCGTAGGCTTGACGGGGCAGGCTGAAATCGTCGGTGAAACAACCCTCCCCGCGCAACAGGCGCGGATCCTCCAGCCTTGCGACCGATTGGCCGATGGCGAATTTTTCGAATTCTGCTTCAGACAATTTCGGTGTTTCCTTACTTGTCGGCGAAAACGCTTTGGCCACATGTTTGTAGCCGACGCCCTAGCGGTCAATAGCCCTCGGGATACTAACCGTGCGATTATGTTCAACCGTTAGCAAATCACGTTGGACAGACATGGCGAATAGACTTGAAGGCAAAGTTGCGATCGTTACCGGCGCGGCATCGCGCGATGAAGGCGTCGGCAACGGCAAGGCGATCGCGCTGCTCTTCGCGCGCGAAGGCGCCCGCGTCGTGCTGGTGAATCGCTCGCAGGAACGCGCCGAGCAATTACGCCAGGAGATCGCCGATTTCGGCGGCGAGGCTATCGCCGTTGCCGGCGACATGACAGTGGCAAAGGATGCCGAAGCAGCCGTTTCCGCCGCAGAAGACGCTTATGGCCGTCTCGACATTCTGTGCAACAACATCGGTATCGGTTCACCTGGCAAGGTCGCGGATGTGACCGAGGAGCAATGGGACGAGGTGATCGGCACCAACCTCAAATCGGCAATGCTATGCACCCGCGCGGCGATTCCGGCGATGCTGCGCGCCGGCGGCGGGTCGATCGTCAACATCTCTTCGGTCGTCGGCGCAGGTGGACTGGCGAGCGACACAGGCTCGATCGCCTATGCGACATCGAAGGCCGGGATACACGGCTTCACCCAATCGGTCGCGGCGGATTACGCTGCGGAAGGCATCCGTAGCAATTGCATCGTCGTCGGCACCGTTCACACGCCGATGGTCGCCTGGCGCGGACCGGAGTACCGCGAGCGCCGCCGCCAGATGGTACCGCTGCAGACGGAAGGAACCGGCTGGGATATCGGCTGGGGCGCAGTCTATCTGGTGAGCGACGAGGCGCGTTGGATCACGGGCTTGCTGCTGCCGATCGACGGCGGGCTCATGGCGATCCGTCCCTGGCCTCGCTAGGGTGCGTACGGAGGCGCAAAAGTATGACGGATTCAAGGCTTAGCAGCAGACCGGTTGAGCCCGCCGATATCGCACCGATCTGCAGCTTTCCCGCGAGTTTGGAGGAAGTTTCCTTCATGTTCTCAAGCGCAGGATTTCCGCTGCAGTCCGGCGTTCTTCTAAACGCCATCCGCGATCGGCAAGCTTCGACCGTCATTGTGTTGGATGGTGCAGTTGCGGGCTTCGCCAATCTTTACGATTGTAAATCTGGCGACAGTTGCTCGATCGGCAATGTAATCGTTGATCGCAAGCAACGGGGGGAAGGTGTCGCGCGATTCCTCATCGAAACCATGCGCAGGATTGCCAAGGACGATTTTCGAGTGAAAGAGGTCAAGCTGGTATGTTTCAACAGCAATATCGGCGGATTGCTGCTTTACGCGAAGCTTGGCTTTAAGCCGTACGCCATTGAGGCACGAACGAACCATTTGGGCGAGCGGGTCGCCGCAATCCGTATGCGGCGCGCGCTCTAATAACAACGCTGACGGCGACCGATTGCGGATGTCTTCGAGTCATAGCGACCGGCAGCAATTATTGTCGCCCATTCCGAACCATTGAGACTCTAGGAATCGCGAAGCGCTAATCGCGTTCGACGATTCGCTTTGCGGATGCGTGTACGCCGTAGGTCTTCATAGGAATTGTGCCGGTGACGCGGAAGCCGTGTTTCACATAGGCCGGCAGCACGAGCGTCGTCCCGGGGCCGATAGCGGCAACACAGTCTTGGCCGTCCATCCAGGCTTCGCCTTCGCCCTCAATTATGCTGACAATTTCCATGTAGGGGTGGGAGTGCGTACCTGTGGAATAGCCGGGCGGTGAAATCTGAACGCCGACGCGGACCGGTGTCGAGCCGGCATCGTCACCGACAATCGTTTGATAGGTCGCGCCGCCCGAGAAGGGCTGTTTGGGTAGATCCTTCAGGTCGACGATCGGCATGCCGGCACCAAATGGTTGGATTTCCGAAATAACAACCGCCAGTCTAGTTCATGGACTCATTAACTGCGATGGCCTTGATCGCGTTTTGGGAGATTTTCGGCAGGAGAGCGTTTGAAAGCGGGCCCGCAGATCCGGTGAGGACGTTCAACGTTCCGAAAACGTTCCAAACTGCGACCCAGGCACCGCGGGTGTTAATTTTTGTCTATCCCACATGATCTCCCAATTATTCGCCTTGCAAATTTACGCTAGAGGCGCTCGGACTCCTTCGTACAGGCCTCTTGACGCTCAGTTCGAATTGGACCCGAACAGATTATTCCGATGATTTCTGAGAAGTTTTGTGGCTTAATTTGGTTAATACCAAGCGAAAGGCGCACCATACCCAACGATAATTATCGCTTTTTTAACCCGGACTTATTGTATTGTGCGTCGATCAGTGAAAGGAATGCGAGCGGATTCGGCCTAAACCGGTCCGTCGACGAATAGATGAACGGCGAAAGTGCACTTCAGGACCAAACACCCGGACGGGACCTCGATTACGAGAAGGATTCCTTGCACATCCTTCCGTTGAATATGATCCCGTTGGGAACGCCGGGCCTCGGCCAATCCCGAATGATCAAGAACGTCCAATTCGAAAGCATGATCGAGGTCTTTCAGGATGACGAAGCCGGCAGCGGTCAACTCGATCCAGCCCGGCTGGGGACCATGTTCGGCTGGCCTAAGGGCCAGAAACATCCCGACGGCGTTTTGATCGCAAAACTGAGTTTGCTGCAAAGCTTCGATGTCTACAGTCTGCGCATGAGTCTGCGGAACCTTGGAATCAAAGTCGAGAATAATTCGCATTTGGCGCTGTCAGACACCAAAAGGCGCGAGCTCAATCGCTACATGCGCGTGTTCACACGGCCGTTGATTGACATCGTTTATTCTGGCAATGACGAATCCGGTATCAGTGATATCGGCGATCTTGTCAGTTCTTTCCGGGATCAGGACAACACAGCGGCGCTGGATAATCTCAGGAAACTGTCTTCGCAACTCAAAGTCATCCTCTCCCAGCTGCCGGCCTTCCTGACAGATTATGGTGATGTCTTCCTCTCCCTGGCGTACTTCAAGGACCGTTTCGACGACATCTCCGCCAAAACCGAGTTCTTCCTGGACAAGCTCGCGCTGGTGAAAGCCGATTCGAGCCTTCAGGATGTTCCACAGATCGTGACGACCATCGCGTCGGTGGAAGAAGAGCTGGGCGATTTGATGAGCAGCATTAGCGGCCGCATTGAGTCATTCGACAAGCATACCGCGACGATGTGGGAGAATTTAAACGATAGCTCCTTCCGAAAAGTAAAACTGCTGATCGAGAGCAACCATGCGACGATCGGCGGCATGCTGTGCGGCCTGCAGATTAAAATGGATGGCTTCCACGGCGAATTCTATAAGAAAGAGACAACCACCCGGCGGATCGCGGACTACATCGCACAGAACATTAAGCCGGGGATCGATCGTATAAACAATATCGCGCGGTCGGCGCACTACGCGAACCAGATCTAAAGCGACCTTTATTTCTCGCATTAAGGCTGAACAAATTTCCGCGACCGTGTATCCAATAGGGTAGGCGCGACCGAATATTTTGCGGTAAAATCTTAATCTGAAAATTAATGAATTGAGCCGCGCTGTCCGTGCAGGGAGCACTCGGACCGGCGCGCCAAACAAGAACGATAACGTCCGATGGATAGATCACAACTGCGAAACATGATCGATTCGGGGCGCGCAATCGCACTAGATTGTCACGCAATCGGTCAAACCATTCCTGGCGACGATCCTGTCGGAATGCTGTTCAAGACCGATATCATGAACAAATCCGTCCTTATGAAACGGTACGAGCCCGCGATGCCGACCGCGCGGCAACCGGTCGTCGTCAACACGCTCGTCTACTTTCCGTACGATTTCGAAAACCCGCATGACGGCGGCGAGTCGCTTTTCTTCAACGACATCGGGTTCTATAGCAACCTGTCCTACAAAATCGGCATGGGCAGCACGACGGCGGAATTACAGGAACGCATAGATGCGGATATGGCCGTACTCGGTATGATCGATTCCATGCACAGCCTCGACCCGTTCTTGTTCAAGTCCAAGGCGGAGCAACGGGACGCCGAAGCGGACATCCACCAGGCGTATTTCGCGATCTCGGCCAAGGAATGGGATAATATCCGACGACCAATCCGCGAAAAAATTTCGAAGCTGGTCGCCAAGGCGATGAGCGACATGGGCGATAATGCCGATGGGCCCGCGCGCGAACAATATGTCGAAATGTTCCTCCGTAAAATTTGGGAAGCGAGGGATATCGACGGCATAGAACCCTTCGTCCAGGCCATGCAGATCGAGCCGGACCGAGCGCCGGAAATTTTCTTCGCATGGAAGGCCGTTTGCTATTATCAGGTGCGCTTCGACAGTGCGCTAGACCCGCTCAAGACGATGTTCCAGTGGGTCGGCCACAATCAGCTTTGCTTTCCCGCCGATTTCGTCAGCTTGTCGAAACCGGAGTTGAAATCGATCGAAGACCGGCGCGACCTTCTACGGAAAAAAATGCGGGAAGGTTACGTCAACGTGCACAAGGTCCTGACCGCGTACGAGCATAGCTACCAACAGTTTGTCGGAGAGGACAATCCGCAAACGTTTATGACGTTCCTGGAGAATGCGGAAAACTCATACCTGCTGCTCGCAAACCATGTTTCGGTCGCAACCCACAGTGTCAATCTCTGGAAATGGTATATTGAGCAATACGGGGCCGAATTGCGCCATCGGCAATTCATGGAGCTGTTCGATGGGCTATGCGCCCTTTATAGCACCGAAAAGGTAGAGGCGCTGACCTGAAGCTGAAGCTGCACCTGCTTGAATTTCGAGTAAACCGATTTTAGCCTGAATCAATTGCGGCGACGCTTTGGGCGCCGCCGCAAGTTCAAACTTTAATATTAAGCTCACAGTTTACGCAGGCGATTCCAGCGTCCCGCGCCGCCGCCGATACAGGCCCATCGCCATCAGGCCAACACCGAACAGCGCCAAAACACCCGGTTCGGAAACGCTCGACGTCGTCGTGCTATCGCCCATGATGTTGTCGACCGCGCCGGATCCCGCCAGCCAGACCATCATCCTGTGCGCGTTAATGCCAATGTCATCGTTGAAGGTCAGCAGGCCGACCCCATGGTCGCCGGTTTCGAAGATGTCCACGGAGACATCATTCACGCCGTAGAACGATCCGTCGCCATCGACATCGAACAGCACTTTGCCACCCGACTCTTCGATGTCGAAAATGTTCATCTTGACGAGCCTGACCTCTTCTCCGAAGTCGAAGGTAATATCGCCGCCATAGGCTTCGTCATCGGCCTTGCTGTGGCCATAGCTTTCGCTGAAGCAGATACCGTTACCATCGCTGAGCCGGCCGCCGCCGCAATCCTTGGTATAGGACGCTTCATGCGACTGGATGATCAAGATATTGCCGTAGCCGTTGGTCGCGCTACTGTCTACCGAATTAAAGGGATCTTCCAAATCGTTGTCTCGCGAGTCAGGGTTCGTGCTGTCAAATCCGACCGCAAAACCGTGTTGACCGCGACCGTTCCAGACATCGATGTTGACATTGACGCTACTGGAACCGGGGACGCCGCCATCGCTGGGATTCGTCCGGAAAGGCATTTCCCCTTGCGCATTCGGTGCAACCGAGCCCTGCCCGTCGTAGCGCTGCCAGTTGGTATCGCTGTAGATATCGCTGAAGATGGTGTCGCCGGCAAACGTGATCTCATTGCCGTTCGCGTCGAGACCGGTATCGAAATCGAGATTCCACAATTCCGCCGACGCCGTTCCCGCCAAGAGCACTGGCGCCGCTGCGAATAGGATAAAGCCAAAAATCTTCCGCATGATGTAAAAATCCTGTTTCAAAAACCTGCCGCCAAAACGGCGTACTTTCGTTAAAATTACTAAATATAAAAGCAATTTTTATGCCACAAACTTTAATCCAGCAAAATCAGGTGGTTAACTTATATATAATATTGAAGGTCGTGCGACTCCGTAAAGAATTCCGACACTCGGTTCCATAGAGAATTCAATTATATCTCAAATTTACTATGCGTTTCAATTAGTTGTGCCAAAATTTAACGGCGTCCAGCCATCGTAAAGAATTCCGACACTTTATATACATTTGGTGGCTTAAAAATTAACCATACGCGCGATTCTCAGCTATCGTTCAGGGTCGCAAGAAGCTGTTTTATTTTAACCGCCAAGTCCGCCGATAGTCTTTCGGACGTCAAGATCGCCTTGAGATGCTCTTTCGCTTCCACGGCTTTTCCCTGGCGGCTTAGGGCGACGGCCAAATGGTATTGTACCTTTGGGCGCCGGGAAGCACGCGCATAGGCGTCACGCAACAACTCCAGGCCGCGCTCCACGTCCCCTTTCTGAACCAATAACCATCCCAATGTATCAAGGGTTTGCGGCTGTTTAGGCGCCAGTTTGAAGGCGGCGTCCGCCGCGTCCATCGCGCGTGCGTCGCCCATCTCGAAATAGAGGTTCGCGAGGTTGTTCCAGACAACGGGGTCGTTCTTTTGAACGACGGCAAGCTCTTCATAAACCTTGAGCGCTTTCGATTTCTCGCCCGTATCGAGATACGCCGAAGCAAGCGTCCGGCGCGCTGAATAATCCGTCGGGTTTTTGGAAACCCATTTTTCCAGCGGTTTAAGTGAACTCTTACCGCCACCCGCGCGCTCGGCGATGTAGCGCCGAACAAGCAAGGAGCCAGAAGGCTCTCGCTTTATCGCTTCGCTATACGCGGCCGCTGCTTCCGGAAATTTCCTCAGCTTTGCCAAAACGTCGCCGCGAAGCCGATGCCCTATCGCTTTGTCCGGCGATTGCTTGATGAGCAACTTTGCCCGAAATAATGCGTCATCGAATAACTCCAGGTGCGATTCCAATTCGATAAGTCTTTCCAAGACGGCCAGATACTTGTCGTCGGCGGTATGCGCGCGTTTCAATGTTGCATGGGCGCCGGCCAGGTCGTTCGCGCGGGCTTGATATCCTGAAATCCGCAACAGCTGCTTTGGATTATCAGGATACAAGTCCGCGACACGCCGGAAAAATTTTACCGCTTCGTCCGTCCTTCCAAACGCCTGTTCCATGTGCCCAAGCTTTTCAATGACCGCCCTATTATCCGGCAACCGTTCGTAAAGCTTACGCGCGTTGCGTATTGCCGCGTCGCCATCGCCGGACCGCGCCAGCAGGGCAATCAAATCAAGCTCGACTCCCACTCTTTCCGGCTCCTGTTCCCGGGCCTTCGACAATAGAGAAATTGCTTCGCGCAGGTCGCCCTCCTGTGTCGCGATCTTCGCCAGATCGATCAAGGGGCGCACGCCGCCATTCGGCATTTCCAACATATCGCGGTATCGCTTCTTGGCCGATTCCACCGCGCCGGTTTTTAGATCTATCCGGGCCAAATTCCGATGCGCCGAAATATAGCTCGGATCGATAGTGATTGCGTGCTGAAGGTTTTTGCGCGCCGACGCCTCATCGCCTTTCGCCCATTGCGCGGAGGCCATCAGATTAAATCCTGCCGGATGTTCAGGTGCGCGCTTGGCGACTTCGCTCGCTATACCCAGTGTATCGTCATACTTGCCCTGCTTCAGCAAAATCAACGCAAGCATGATGCCCGGCTCAACCGCCTTAGGACTCATTTCAAAAGCGATCCGAAGCACTTTCACGGCGGCGTCGGACCGGCCCATCTGAATGTAGGCACGCGCAAGGTCAGCGCGCGCACGGACCGATTTTGGTCTGAGCTTGATCGCTTTCTCGAACGACGCGGTCGCCTCTTCATAGCGAAGGTTGCGCATTTGAACGGTGCCGAGCCACAACAAATCGTCGGGGTCCTCAGGCGAAAGGTCGACCGCGGTCTGAATCATCGTCAGCGCGTCACGGTCTTCCCCTCGACGCAACATGAGCCGACTCAGCAGCGCCCTTGAGCCCGAATGAAACTTGTCGCGCGAAACATGCTCGCGCAGAAAATTGTGGGCGTCATTGTAGTTTTTGAGTGCGTAGTTCACGATTCCGGCGAGCAACAGAAGCGTGGGATCGCCGAACAGTTCTTCGCGTTCGAGACTACGCAGCAGTGTATTCGCCTTCTGCAACGCATGGTCGTAGCCTTGCAGATCGCCTTTGCTTCGCTTCACATGGGCATCAATGAACGCCGTGTGGGGGCTGTTCGGCAACCGTTCGACTAAATCCGCGAGATCTTTCTCTGCATCCTCGAAACGCCCAATCTGGATTAGCGACATCGCCCGCGCTATCCGCGTCGGCGTGTGTTCCGGGCCGAATTCGGAGGCTTTGTCGTAACTTTCAATCGCCTGCTTTACGTTGCCCAGTCGCCGCGCAACCTGACCATATACGAACCACACGTAAAAATTTTCCGGTTCGGCCGCAGCGGCCTGCTCGGCCAGTTTCCGCGCCTCGTAGAACTCGGAACGGGCCAGATGTACCCGCGCCAGCCCGATATAGGGCATCGCAGCACCCGGTCTCAAACGGCCGGCGCGCTGGAAGGCTTGTTCCGCTTTCTTGTTCTGCAATAGGGCGAGGTAGGCCTGACCATGCGTAATCTGCAATCCGAATTCCACGTCTGGACTGCGGTTTTTGGCCGGCAACGTATACAGGATATCTTCATATCGCCTCATCAACAGGAGGGCACTGGCCAGCGGTACGGCGAGTAACTCTTCGTCGCCACCTTCGACTTTCGCGCGTCGAAGTTCTTTTTCGGCGGCCAACGCGTTGCCCAAGGCAAGGTGAGATCGGCCAATTAATATGCGCGCAGGTAAATTCGCGGGATTCGCTTGCAAAGCGTTCTTAAGCTGAATTATCGCGCCGCGATAATCTTCGTCTCCGAATCTTTGAAGCGCCTCTTCATACAACCCGCCCGCAGGCGACTCGCTTTCCTTGGCGGCACCCTGCGGAAGATCGACGAAAATCGTTGCAAACAGGCAGAATGCGGCGAATACGGTTCGCCGCCGCTCAACCCTACTTCCGACAGCCATCAATGCTTTAATCCGGTGATTCCTGGATACGGACGGAACCAGAATTGGCACGAGTAATTATCCCAAAAAATTCTCAATTCATGCACCAGCTATCGATTCGCGAAAGACAAAGTCCACTTTTCCGCCTAGAGGGCATAGCGCCCGATAGTAGCACAATTCGACTCTATATGGTCGCTTCACAGGAGTTTCCAAACTCGAGCGTCGAATGCAGGCCGTTTGGCGGCGCGCCGGCCGCTTCATTCGGTGTGCTCGACAGCGATGGGTGCGCCCGAAGGAACGATCTTGAGCTGCCGCACATCGTCGAGGGCGCGGCCCCAGATATTGGTCGGCGCGGCAAGCCGGATTTCGTCGCCTTGCGAAATCGGCGTCGGGCCGAACCCGATCGCAATCGAATCGCCTTCCACCCAAAAGGAGAGTTCGCCCGCCTCGACGATGGCGCGCGCACCGGGTTCCCGGGGAACGCTGACCGGTGTCGAGAAATAAACCTCATCGCCCCAAAGGCTCGCCGACGACGTGAAAGGCAGACTGTCGTAGATCGCATCCGCCGTCGGCGTATCAAATAGCTCGGCGGTAATGGTCACTGGGCCGATAGTCATTTTCAATGATCGCATGGGCCTATTCCGCTGCAGCTTCGGGCAAATCTGCCGCCGCACCGCCAGCCGCCAGCATATCGGCCACGACACCGTCCTCCATCCCGATCATGAGCGCGTCGTTGAACCGGTTGAAGAAACCGCAGAGCGCTATCCGAAGGGTCAACTCCACGATCTGTGCTTCGTCGAAGTGCCGCCGCAAATCTTCAAACATCTGATCGCGGATGTATTGAAACCGTTCCGTTACCTCGACCGAATAGTCGCGCACCAGACGATCGACTTCATCGAGTCCAGGGCAATCCGGTTCTAAGATATTCGCCGTCGTGTCGGGCGGCAGCCCTTGTTCGATCAGGCGCGGCGTATGATGGGCGACGCAATAACGGCATTCGTTCAACTTCGAAACGGTGACCAGAGCGATTTCCAGATACCGTTTCGGCAAAATCTGCTCGTCCTTCAGGTCGAGCAGCAGTCCCATTATGTGTTTGACGGCGGACGGCCGGTGCGCGAAGACGCGAACTTGATTGAGGAACGGGCCGTATTCGCTGGCGTAGCGTTCATAGACCGGTTTGACCTCCTCCGGCATTGCATCGATTTCGACATTGCTGACTCTGGCCATAACCCATGTCCTTTTGAAATTCCAAGGAACAATTTATTCCATCGCTCGGCAATTGCCTCAACCGGAAACCGACAACGCCAACCTAATGTGCCTATTTTGTTCTAAATCGCTCCCTGCTATGATTTTTAAATGGTCGAAGAGCGCGAGCGCACACGCAACACCGAAGCGGCGGAAGCCGTCGTTCGGGGCGTTTCCCGCCTGATGCATCACCTGGGCGAGAGTTGCCTCACCGAATTCACGCTGAAGACCGGACGTCGCGTCGACCTTATAGCTATCGACCGCAAAGGCGCCTTTACCGTCATCGAAGTTAAATCCTCCGTCGCCGATTTTCGGTCGGACAACAAATGGCACGAATATCTGGATTTCTGCGACCGCTTTTATTTCGCCGTCCCGTTGGATTTTCCGATCGACATCCTGCCGGCGGAGTGCGGTTTGATGGTCGCCGACGGCTACGGTTCCGAGATCTTGCGCGAAAGCCCGCCCAGCAGCATAAACGCCGCGCGGCGCAAGGCATTGACCCTGCGCTTCGCGAGAACGGCGGCGACCCGGCTGGTCCGGTTGAGCGATCCTCCTATAATCGATTAGCCGCGATTTTCAATCCGCTCGAGTTCGAACCAAAACTGCTTGAACATTTCGGTTCGAATTTCTCGTTCACGGGCGTCGCCGTGAGCCTGATCGGGGTGGAACAGGCGCGCGAACGCACTTTTTGCTTCGCGCAGCTTAGCATTGTTGACGCTCGTCGTGGCACTTTCACGCGTGGCGTTCAGCCGTCTTATCTCGTTCGCGTGCAGCTGCGCCGCGCCATCCAACGATCGTTCGGCGTCCTGCAGTGCGATTTCGCATTTGCGCAGCGCCCGTTTGAGCTCCGCTTCGCGACTTCGCGACGCTAAGCGATAGATATAGACGGCCAAAAGCAGCAGCCCAGCCAGCACGGCGTAGGGCATAAACTCGCTTGGCATCGGCGTCCCCCCCTAGAGCAGGCCGTGTTTAGTTGCATTCGCTTTTAGCGATCCAACAAATTCGTGAAACCGCTCTACAACATTGGAATCGATCGGACTCACAGTCTTATCCGATCTATGTCGCAAGCCGGCGCAAGGTCTCCGTCGTGCTATGACCGTCTAGGATTTCAGCCAGAACGACTTTCCCGCCCCAGGACTCGACCTGATTGGCGCCGACCACGTCTTCGCGCGCGTAATCCTGGCCCTTAACCAACACATCTGGCTTCAGCGCGGTGATCAAGTCGAGCGGCGTATCCTCATCGAAGATTACGACGAGATCGACGGAAGCCAGCGATGCCAGTACCGCCGCGCGGCCGTGTTCCGGTTGGGCCGGACGGTTCTCGCCCTTCAGTCGGCGCACGGAGTCGTCGCTGTTGAGCCCAACGATAAGGACATCGCAGGCCTGACGAGACTGATTAAGCATCGAGATATGTCCGGGGTGCAGCAAGTCGAAACAGCCATTCGTGAAGCCGATGCGCTTGCCCTGACGACGCCAAGTCTGGACCCGGTTATGCGCTGACGCCACTGTCGCAACCTTGGCCTCGCCGCTTAAGAACTCCGCCTCATGCAGCGCCGTCAGAATTTCAGAAGCATAGGCCGCAGCGGTGCCAACTTTGCCGACAGCGACTCCCGCCGCCGTGTTCGCGAAATTCGCCGCTTCGAGTGTCGGAATACCCAGTGCGATGCCGGCGGCCATCGCTGCCGCAACCGTATCGCCCGCACCCGATACGTCGAAGACATCCCGCGCGCGCGCCGTCAAATGATGAACTCCGTCACCTTCGACCAGTGTCATGCCTTGCTCGCTACGGGTTGCGAGAACGCCCCCAACACCGCATTCCGAAACGATATGGCGGCATGCGGCGACTACCGCGTCGTCACCCGCCACCGGCAGACCGCTGGCCTGCGCCAGTTCGTTCAAGTTCGGCGTCAACAACGCGGCGCCGCGATACAGGCGGTAGTCCGAGCCCTTGGGATCGACGATAACCGGCTTTCCCATTTCGTTCGCCAATCCGACGAGGTCCCGTATCTGATTTTCGTCGAGTACGCCTTTGCCGTAATCAGACAGGATCAGCGCACCGCAGTCCGGTAAACTCTCGGAGACGAGATCGAATATGCGCGCGCGCACCGGCGCATCCAATGCGCCGTTCGCTTCATAATCCGCTCGCAAGAGCTGCTGGCCGCCGGTCACGAAACGGGTCTTGATCGTGGTTTTGCGGCCGCTGACGGTGACAAGATGAGCCGAAACTTCTGCCGTATCGCCCAGCAGCGCCATCACTTCGGCCCCGGCTGGATCGTCGCCTACTACGGCAACGAGTTCCGCGTTCGCGCCAAACGCCACGAGGTTGCGCACGACGTTGCCGGCGCCGCCGATCATGACGGCTTCCTCCTTGACTTCAAGGATTGGTATCGGCGCCTCCGGGGATACGCGTTCTACGACACCGGTCACGAAGCGATCGAGCATCAAATCACCGACGCATAATATTCGGGCCGCTGAAAGACGCGCTATCAGGGCCGCGATGTCGGAGCTGTTCGTCATGGACAAATTGCTAAGATGTTGTCGGTTCGCGGGAGGGGAGCGTTTGTTTGCGCCACAACAATTCAGACCTGCAGGAATCGGCGTTCCGTTCCGAATAGCACGACTGCGGTCAGTTCGCGACCATAACCTGCCCCCGTGTCGATCCCGATTCGGTTCGCCTTGTTAATCGCCTTTGGCGTTACGCTGTGGCCATGCACGATGACATGGCCATGATCGGCACGGGAATTGAAAAACTCGTCGCGAATCCACATCAGGTCCTGGGGATTTTGCGCCGCCAGCGGCTTACCCGGCCGGACGCCGGCATGAACGAAAGCGTAATCGCCCTCGACATGCGACAAATCCAACGCGTCTAGAAAGTCCCGGTGTTTCGCCGGAACGGCGCGCGAAAGACCCGCCTGCCATTCGACAAGTACGGTGAAATCGGGCCATTTATCTTCCGTATCGATCCCATAGCTCGTCAGCGTCGCGCCGCCGCCGAAATTGAACCAGCCCGCACCCGCTTCCATATCGCCATCCAGAAAACGAAGCATGTAATCCTCATGGTTCCCTTTTAGGTAGACGCATTCGAAACCAGGTAGCGGATCGTCGATCAACAAATCAAGGACCCCTTCGGAATCCGGTCCCCGATCGACAAAATCACCGACATAGACAATCACGCGGCGGGCCTCCAAGGCACCGTCCACATCCTGTTGAATGCGGCGATGCAAGGCTTCCAATCGAGCCTTCTGGCCATGGATATCGCCGATCGCATAGACCCGCGTTCCGGGCGGCGGCTTGCTGTCGAACGACGATTTGAACCAGCCGAGCATTGCAACCGATCAATCTTCAGGGCCGGATATGAGCGCCCCGTAGGACTGCCATTCGTCGCGCCCGCCCCGGTTCTCAAGATAATTGACCAGCGCGGACACGGCACGGCGGTCGAACGCCTTGCCGGATTCCTCCAGCAATATCCCGATCGCTCTGTCGAAATCCATACCCGGGCGATAGGCGCGCGCACTGACCATCGCCACGAAGGCGTTCGCAACCGAAACGACGCGCGCGGTGAGCAGGATTTCTTCGCCAGCGAGCCCGCCCGGCATACCGCTGCCGTCGAAATTCTCCTGCAGTTGCCGGATCGTATCCGCAATCGGTCCATCGAATTCGATGTCCGAGATCAAGTCCGCACTGGTAAGAATGCTTTCCCGAATCAGCTGAATTTCCTCTTCGCTAAGCGCGTCGGCTTTGGTCAATACTTCCTGGGGTATGGATATTTTCCCGAGGTTCATCAAATTGCCGGCGATCTCCGCCGCTTCCCCGAATTCGGGCTCGAGTTCCATTTCGTCGGCGATGGCGCGCGACACCGCCCCGACCCGTACTGAATGGTTCGCGGAGAAAGGATCGCGCCTATCGACAACACTGACCAATGTACTGACGAGCTGGCGCATAATGCGCTCGCGCCGCGTCCGTTCTCGTACGGAATCTGTTATGTCCTGCGAAACGACCAGCACGCCGGCGGCATTGTCCTCGGTTTTCGCCAACGGGATCAAATCGGAACTATAGACCCGCTCGCCAGCTTCCCCGTTCGGGCCGGCGACTTCATGGGTAATCGAATGCGTGTGGCTGACCGGCTCCGCTTTCTCGAGGCACTCCTCGATCCAACCGACGATCCGCTTACCCTCGACCGGCCCGATAACGCTTGCAACCGGCTTGCCGTCGAGCGAATCCCGATCGAGTCCACTCAAATCAACGGCAACCTTGTTGAACCAGCGATAGCAGCCCTGCTCGTCGTAGATCACGATTGAATTGGGTTGGCTGTCGGTGACCAGATGCATGAAATTGCGCTGATTTTCGAACTGTTTGGCCAGACGTTCGAAACGATGCGCCGATTCCGTCGCGCGCCGGGACGTGCCGTAATACCAAAGCGCCGCCATGCCGATGAGCACCAGCCCGATGATCAGCACGAACGCAATCAGTAATTGCTGGAGTCGCGATTCGGACTCTGCCAACGCTTCGCCGACATCGACTTTGTAAAGCAGCGCCCAGGTCACTTCGGGTATCGCGCGCGCGGTAACGAGGACCTCGGTATTGCGATAATCCTTCCGCCGCGCGAAACCGCCCGGTGTACGCAAGGCGAACTGTGCCGCGAGCGACGGCGTATCGGCGGCAAGATTTAGCGCCAGGGGCGCCGTGCCATCCTCCAACGGCGAAAGATAGGTGATCGACGCCCCACTATGTTTGACGAGGACCGCCTCAGCAGTTTCGTCGATGCTGCCGGGCTGCTTGAGCAACGGATATAGTTCGCGCGTGACTTCCTTGACGCCCAAAACCGTACCGATTTGCGATTCAGCCGTATGGTCTTCTTGAACCCCGTAGACCGGTACCAGGAACGCGACCACGGGCGCCCCGGATGGTGCTGCAAAGATGGCCGAGACCGCGCGTTTGCTCCTTTTCGCGCCTTGCACGAAAGCGCCCAGTTCACCGCCAATCGCCGGCATCCCCGGGCTACTCGCGATTGTGTCGCCCGCCTTGTCCAAGATCGCTATCCCGGCCGAGCCGGTTTGAACGACGTTTGCGCGAATTGCCGCCGCCGCGACCTCCGGTTTGAAGCCGGCGCGCTCGCCAGCCACGGTAACGAGGTTGCGTAAATAGGTCGCTTCTGCCTGTTCGCCAGAATTCCCCGTTTCATCGAGTATCGTGACGTAGAGCTGAACCGACTCATTATTCGCGATATCGGTCAGTTCCTTGAACTGTGCGCCCAACCAAATTTCGATATCGGCAAGCCGGCTGTCCGCGACGATACCGAGGCGCAACTGCCAACGCTTTAGTTCGCGCGCGCGCTCGTTCTCCGTGAACTGGAAAGCGGCGAAAATGCCAGCGGCCGCGGCAATCGCTATGACGACGCCGGTGGTGACCATTCGGAACATCGTCCGCCGTTGGGCATTATCTGTCCCGGTATTAGAATTGCTCACGACCGTGGCCCTTCTTGGATCACAGGTTCACTCAGTTAACGGATTCTTTGAATTTATACTGTAAATTATTAAAAATACCATTATGCGGATCAAAATCTCTCAAATGACACTGCTCCCTACGATTAAACTTACAAGAACCGTGGCCGTCGCCTCGGTTTTGGCTTTTGCGATCTCGTTCGTTTTGCCCACCGCGACACAAGCCTCCAGCGCCTATCCCAAGCTGTTCGGCAGCCGCGAGTTCAAATCGTCGAAATTGGCCAAATTCCGTAAATGGACCGATGTCATACAGCGCTATGAAGCAAGCGCCCGTAAACAGCGCAGAAAGTGTCGGGTTTCGAAGGTCAATCGCTGTCCCAACAGAAAATGGCGCGCTTTCCTGAAAAAGGTCGGGTCACTGCCACTGCGCGATCAGATTACAGAGGTGAACACTTTTTTTAATAGCATACGATACATCGTTGACCCAGTGAATTATGGAAAAAGGGACTATTGGGCGACCCCGATACAGTTCTTCAACAAGAACGGCGACTGCGAAGATTACGCTATCTCGAAATACATCTCCCTTCGCAAGCTCGGCGTGCCCGTAAAGGATATGCGGATCGTGGTATTGCGTGACCTCAATCTCAAAGTCGCGCACGCCGTCCTGGTTGTCTATTACAAAGGGAAGCCGCTAATCCTGGATAACCAAATATCCCAAGTGATCGATGCGAACCGCATACGCCATTATCAACCGATATACTCGATCAACGAGAAAAACTGGTGGCTTCATCGAAGTTGAGGCGAAAACTCCAGTTAATGATCTTGAATCGTATAAACAAAGTATAGGCTAGTGATTTGTAAATTACTTGGAACTATTTTATAGTTCCTTTACAAAATCGGCATTTAAATGTTCGATTAATGCAGTTTTAACCTGACTTAAGTTAGCATATTACATGCAGCACGACGAAAATATTGCTAGCCAGGCATATCTACTGCTCGATTACGCGCAGCGGCTTGACCGTCATCGCGAGGGACGTCGCGCTGTCCATATCCATCTCTCACGCCTGAAACCGCAAAACCGCCGCGAGCAGCACATCCGGGTCGCTGTGAACACTTTCCAGGAAATCGTCAGCCAGTACGACGGTCAGGATTTCGTGCTGAGCAACAGCGATTTGGTGTTCCTGTTCAAGGACGCAAAGATTTCCGATATCGACGACGCGGTGATGCGGCTCCGTTACCTCTTCAGCGAAGATCCCCTGGCGCAGGGCAACGACGAAGAGGACATCGCCCGGTTCTGCACTTGGTACAACGTACAAGCCAACTACAATAGTTTTCTGGAAACGGTTGAAGGGCTGTACGAGGAAGAGCAGCGTCGCGAGCGCCGTCTGGCCGCCGCCGCAGATGCGGATGGCGACGTTGAAACGGCGCCCGACGATCGGACGCCGCTTTCTCCCGAGCAATTGGGCCGGCTCGAGACCTTCCTCGAACGCGCCGACCTGTCCAGCGTGCTGCGCAGGCAGCATATCTGTGCGGTTATCGGCGAGAATGCACCGCAATCGATTTTCAAGGAACTTTTCATCTCGATCGCCGATCTGGCCACGACGGTTCTACCGGACGTCAACCTTGTCGCCAATCGTTGGCTATTTCAGCATTTGACGCAGACACTCGACAGGCGGGTCCTGAAATTACTCAGCCGGGCTGACGACAGCGACCTGTTCTCGTCGATCAGCCTGAACCTGAACGTAGAGACGCTGGTTCATCCGGAATTTATCGAATTTGACAAGTCGCTGCGCACCGGAAGCCGCGGCACGATCGTAATCGAATTGCAGCCCGTCGATGTTTTCGCCGATTTCAACGCTTTCATGTTCGCACGCGATTTCGCCCGCGAGAAGGGCTACCGGCTCTGTCTCGACGGCGTCGGGCTAAACTTTTTCGATTTCATCGACCGGAAGAAATTAGGCGTCGACCTCGTGAAGCTGGTTTGGACTTCCGATCTCTCGAGCGATGCAAACCAAGCCCGGCAACAGGAATTGATCGACCATATTGCGGAAATGGGAAAATCCCGAGTGATCCTGTCGCGTTGCGATACACCAGCGGCGATCCGGTTAGGACAGACTCTGGGCATCTCATTGTTCCAGGGCCGCTTCGTCGACTCGCTGCTGCAAGGACAGCGGAACTATATTCCAGCGCCGAAGATGCCACCGCGACGGCGTGCCATCGCGCGCTAATCTACCGCAACAAAACGATCAACTGCGCGGCGCGTGCTTGTTCAGGATGCGCTGCAAGGTTCGCCGGTGCATTTTAAGACGCCGCGCCGTTTCCGAAACGTTGCGATTACACTGCTCGAAGACCCTTTGAATATGCTCCCAACGAACGCGGTCCGCCGACATCGGGTCCTCTGGCGGCGGTGGCAGTGGTCTGTCGGTTTCCAGTAGAGCTGCAGTCAGTTGGTCCGCATCGACGGGTTTGGCCAAAAAATCGACGGCGCCCGCCTTGATCGCGACAACGGCGGTTGCGATGTTGCCGTAACCGGTCAGCATGACGACCCTGACGTCGTCGCGCGCAACCCGCAGCGCTTCGACCACTTCCAGACCGTTACCGTCTTCGAGTCGGAGATCGACGACCGCATAAGCCGGCGGCGCAGTACCGGACGCCTCCAGGCCTTCCGCGACACTCGCCGCCGTGGCGACGGAAAATCCTCGCTGCTCCATTGCGCGCGCCAGCCGATTGCGCAGCGGCGCATCGTCGTCGACGATCAACAATGACCGGTTGGCGATCTCACCCTGCTCCACCATTACCCCTGCCCCTTCATACCAACGAGCGCCACTGCGAATTAGGCAGCGGGGCCCTTCTAAACGGCCGGCTGTCTATTGACACTGCGTTCAAACATATCGCGCGGCCAGCGAATGACAACCTCGGCACCTTCGCGGTTCGCAAACACCAATTCAGCACCACCGGCTTCCAGCAATGTCTGCGCGATAAATACGCCCAGCCCCATATGCCCCTGATCGCCGCCTCGGGTCGAAATATAGGGTTCGCCGAGCGATGCCAGCACGGGAGCGGTAAAACCCTGCCCATCGTCTCGCACTGTAAGGCGTACGATCTCGGCATCCCAATAGAGCTCGAGCGCTACCTGCTCTCGGGCAAATTGGGCGGCATTCTGGATTATATTGCCGACCCCATGAACAAATTCATGCGTTTCGGGCGCTTCGGGCTCCGGACTGCCCGACACCGCGTCGACCACGATATCGACCGCCGAACCGATATCGCGATAAGGATCGCAGGCCTGGGCCACGAGCGCGGAGAATTTTAAGCGCTCTAATGGTCGATGATCCGCCATGTCTGGTCGCTGTGAAAGACCCGCCAGTATATCCCGACACCTATCCGACTGGCTGATCAGCAACGCGACGTCCTCGGCGAAGGGGCTGTCTTCCGGAACTTCGCGCGACAGCTCCTTCGCGACGACGGCGATTGTCGCCAGCGGCGAGCCCAGTTCATGTGCAGCCGCCGCCGCCAGACCGCCGAGCGCGGAAAGGTTCCGCGCCCGATTGAGCGACGCCTCCGTCGCCGCAAGCGCGTCAGACATGCGCCGCGCCTCATCGGCGACGGACCAAATATAAGTGGCAATAAAGGCCGAGGCGACGCAGAGCGCCGTCCACACCCCAAGCGCGTAGGGGAAAGGCAAGGATACAGTCTCGCCAGTCCAGGGAAGCGGCGCCCGAAAAAATGCCAAGAGCGTAATGAGCACCATCGCGAGAACGGTCAACGCCAACGTCGGGCCACGTGCCAAAATCGTCGCCGCAACGGTTACCGGCGCGAGAATAAGGAGCGCGAACGGATTCTCAAGACCGCCGGTCAAATAGAGCAACATGCCGAGCTGCAGCATGTCGAAACCGAGTAGCAACGCCGCGCCGACATTACCGAGCCGCGCCCGGACCGGCATCCGGACAGAAAACATCAAGTTCGACAGAGCGGTCAGTGCGACGACGAACAAACAAGCGGCCACGGGCAGAATAAAGCCGAACCCGAAATGGACGACCAGTATCGTCACCGTCTGCCCGGCGACGGCAATCCACCGAATTAAGATCAAGGTCCGCAGACCAAGCCGACCCTCCAGCTGCCGTATCGGAGCCGTCGGATCTGGTGTCGCTTGTTTCTCGTTCATCGCAAGCAGCCCGCTTGGCTGATGTTATTCCAAGGAGTGTTGATATTAACCCATAGTATTAGTCGGCCGGACCGTCTACCCGGGCCTGATCGAAGGTCGCCATGCCAGTGTGGCACGATAGCGCAGCGCGTAACACGCCAAGCGCAACCGTGGCACCGCTGCCTTCGCCCAGCCGCATACCGAGATCGAGTAGCGGTGTCTTGCCGAGGGCGTCCGTCAGGCGGCGATGACCCGGTTCGGCGGACAAATGTCCGACAATGCAGTGGTCCAAGGCGCGAGGATTGATCCGATGCAGGACAGCGGCTGCCGCTGTACACGCGTAGCCGTCGAGGATGACCGGGATGCGCGCGATCCGCGCCGCCAGCACGGCGCCGGCAATCGCGGACAATTCATGACCGCCGAAACGCCGCAGCACCTCGAACGGGTCGCTCAAGGATGTCCCGTGCAACGCCATTGCCTGCGCAACGGTATCGACCTTGCGTTGCAGCGCATCGCCCGCGACGCCGGTGCCGGCGCCGACCCAATCCGTCGCTTCGCCGCCGAACAACCCGCAACAAATCGCGGCGGCACTGGTGGTGTTGCCGATTCCCATTTCACCAAGACACAGCGCGTCGATATTATCCTCGGCGGCCATCATCCCGTAGGCCATGGCGCGCGCGCATTCTGCCTCGGTCATGGCGGGCGCTTGCGTGAAATCCTCGGTCGGATGTTCGAGCGCCATTTCATAGACTCGCAGGTCGGCATCGTGCAGGAGGCAAAGCTGATTGATGGCCGCACCGCCAGCCTGAAAGTTTTCCACCATCTGCCCGGTTACCGACGCGGGATAGGCTGAAACGCCGCGCGCGGCGACGCCGTGATTGGCGACGAACACCGCTACTCTGGGGTGCTCGAGCTCTGGTGGATAACGGCCCTGCCATGCCGCGAACCATTCGGTCAGTCCCTCCAACCGGCCGAGCGCACCGGCCGGCTTGGTCAGTTCGGCTTCTCGTAACTTCGTCTTCTCGCGCGCACCATCGTCCGGTCCCGGCATCGCCAACAGCAATTCCCGCATTTCGTCGAAGGACGCTTCCTGTTCCGCCATGTTTCTACCACCTGACTGCTTAATTATTTCCGTTCGGTCGTATCGTGCGATCGGTTTGTGTCGTATATGACGGTTCCGCGCATTCGGCAAATTCGAAGGATCGATGGACCCACAGCCGACGCCAGACGAACCGCCTGTACGACGCGCTCTCGACGATATCTGCGCCGTCGTCGCGTTCATGACGCGCTTGCCGCTTCATGCGCCCGAATTCGATTTGGCGCGCGCCTGCTGGGCGTTCCCGGTGGCAGGCCTGATGGTCGGCGCGGTCGGTGGCGTCATCTTCGTTGCGGCCCTGCACTTTAGCGTACCGGCATCCGGAGCGGCGCTGCTTGCCTTGCTTGGTGGCGCGATCCTGACCGGCGCCCTGCACGAGGACGGGCTGGCGGATACGGCGGACGGGCTGGGTGGCGCCGATCCCGAACGCCGTTTGGAAATCATGCGCGATAGTCATATCGGCGCCTACGGCGTGCTCGCTTTGATCTTCAGCGTCGGCCTGCGCGCCGCAGCCTTGTCGGTCCTCGCGTCGCCGAGCGCCGGTTTCGCCGCACTCGCGGCCAGCGCGATGCTGTCGCGCGGCCTGTTGCCCGCGATGATGCACGTGCTGCCTTTGGCCAGTGTCACGGGGCTCGCCGCATGGGCTGGAAAACCGAACCGCCTGGCGGTTCTCGTTTCCGTCGGCCTAGCGGGCGCGGGTGCGATGATCTGCCTTGGCCCGGCCTTGGGCATTGGCGGGTTTGTTTTTAGCGCACTCGCCGTCGCTACGCTGGCGTTGGTGGCGCGACGCCTGATCGGTGGCTATAACGGCGATACGTTGGGCGCGGCGCAGCAAAGCGCGGAAACCGCCGTGCTGATCTTCATCGCCGCCGCAGTTTAGAATATCGGGAGAGTAAGCCTTGAGCGTGGTGACCCGCTGGTGGTGGATTCGGCATGCGCCGGTCCCAACCGGACAAAACATAATCTACGGCCAACAGGATTTGGACGCCGACTGTTCCAATAGCGCGGCGTTCGACGGTCTCGCGCGAACGCTTCCCGGCGGCGCGGTGCTGGTGACAAGTGACTTGAAGCGAACGGGCCAGACAGCGGACGCGATCCGCGGCGCGGGGTTGGATCTGCCGCCGGCAATTGTCGAGCCGGACTTGCGCGAGCAGCATTTCGGCGATTGGCAAGGGATGTCGCATGAAGCCTTCGGAGCGTTGCGCGAGGCGACACCGCATCGGCATTGGCGTGTGCCGGCCTTCATCCAGCCGCCGAATGGCGAGAATTTCGTGCACCTCATCGCCCGCGTAACCCCGGCCATCCAGCGTCTGTCGGTGGAACATGCCGGCCGGGATATCGTTGCGGTCACCCATGGCGGTACCATCAGGGCAGCCTTGTCGCTCGCCCTCGGGCTCGATCCGGAAACGTCGCTCGCCTTTTCGACGCAGAACCTCGGGATAACGCGGCTCGATCTGATCACCGACCGCGCCGACGGCGTCGCCTGGCGGATAAGCGCCGTCAACCAACCGCCCTGCTGACCTTGTCTTGATTGTCCAGACTTAGCGGGATCGATATAAAACACACAATGCCGAGTCACCGCGGAATGGGGAGTCTGTAGAGGTGGCGAATTCGTTTGGCCGCCGTCTTGCGGCACGCTGTCGACGGGTGATCCTGTACCGCTTGATCATGCCGGTACTGCGCGCCAAGACGCCGCCGGAATACACCGCGCGCAGCGTCTTCGTCGGCCTGCTGGTCGCAATGACGCCGACAGTCGGCATTCAAATGGCCGTCGTGTTCGCGATCTGGCTGCCGATCCATTATGCGAGGCCGCAATGGGACTTCAACGTCATCATTGCCATGGCGTGGACGTGGATCACGAACATCTTCACCCTGGCGCCGATCTACTACATTTTCTTGGTAACCGGCCGAATCATGCTGGGATCCGAAGGCGGTCTGACCGGCTATGACGAATTCGCGGCCATGCTAAAAAAATCGCTGGCCACGGATGCGGGTATCGTCGAATCGCTATGGATCTACACCATTGACCTGTTTCGGATCTGGGGGATCCCGATGTTCGTCGGTTCGGTACCCTGGGCCTTGCTCAGCGCGTGGCTGGGTTACCGTTGGAGCCTGCGATTGGTCAATCGATTTCGGCGGCGGCGAGAGGAGAAGTCTGCAGCGCGCCGCGCCCTTCGCCAGCAACCCTGAAACCTCGCTTGCCCTCCTTGCGGGCGCGGGCTACGGTCCGCTTCCGCGTGTCGAAACAGGGAAGTCCGGTGTAAGTCCGGCGCTGCCCCCGCAACTGTGATCGGCGGGATCGGGACACAACGCCACTGACATTCGTTGGGAAGGCGTTCCGGTCGCCAACCGCCAGAGCCAGGAGACCTCTTCGGCGCGCAATGCTGGCCCCTCGGGAGGAGGACCGCGCCATCGCGACGTTCGAACAAACTTTGCGTCCCGTTACGCTGATCCTAGGCGGCGCGGCATCCGGCAAGAGCGTTTTCGCCGAATCGCTGATCGAAGCTGGATTCGGCAATCTTTGGAATAATGCGACCTACATGGCGACCGCCAACGCGGGCGACAAGGAGATGACCGACAAAATTGCGCACCACCGGGAACGGCGCGGCGCGCGCTGGTCGACAATTGAAGAGCCACTGGAACTTGCCGCGGCACTCGCCAATCATGCTGAGGCTGACCGGCCGATGCTGGTCGATTGCCTGACACTTTGGCTGTCCAATTTGGTGATGGCCGACCGCGATATCGCCACCGAAACCCGGCAACTCACCAAAGTAATGGCGGGTTTGGCGGGACCGGTCGTCTTCGTATCGAACGAAGTGGGCGGCGGAATCGTGCCGGAGAACGCATTGGCGCGCCGGTTCCGTAACGAAGCGGGACGCCTGAACCAAGCGGTCGCAGCGGCGGCGGACCGCGTCTATCTGGTCGTCGCCGGCCTTCCGCAAACCCTAAAAGA
>Ga0315338_1001464_pt1 | contig 29457 bp, 24 predicted proteins | sample ASW8metaG_FD_204518 | JGI IMG/M metagenome (GOLD analysis project Ga0315338, IMG submission 204518) | Ammonia-oxidizing marine archaeal communities from Monterey Bay, California, United States - ASW #8 | ecosystem: Environmental > Aquatic > Marine > Coastal | place: USA: California | collected... | reverse complement strand
TACCACATTCTTCACTAATCCCTCCGGTGTCTTCACCGGAGGTTGGCAGAGTTTAGGGTATTGGATAGCACAACAAGATGTTGCTAGAGGAAACCAACCTTGGTATTACTACATTCTAGGTTTGTCAATTTATGAGTTATTACCGACGATATTTACAGCATTAGGGGCTATATATTTTTTCAAGCGAGGCAACTTACTAGGGATGTTCCTATTTGCCTGGGTTCTATTAAGCCTCCTAGCCTACACCTTAGCTAGCGAGAAAATGCCCTGGCTATTGGTAAATATTGTAGTGCCTATGATCTTTATCTCTGGATATTACATTTCTAACGTAGTGTGTAGTATCCCTTGGAACAAAGTCGCCAAGACGCCAGCACTGTTATTAATGTTATCAGCACCATGCATACTAGTTCTATTATCCAGTGTAGTTTTAAACAATAATGACTCACCTATATCTCTGGGAATCACCATAACTGCAACTTTAATCATTTTAGTAATATCTGCGGTATTGATTAGACCATATAAAACACCAATAGGCGCTCACCTTATATATACTGGACTAGCCCTGACACTGATCAGTGTCAGTTTGCCGGGAATGTATAGATTATCTTACACATTTGACGACTCCAATAAGGAGTTTCTTGTATACGCTCAGGGTAGCAGTGATCTGAAAACTTCCGTCACCGAAATAATACAAACAACCCCTCCCATCTCTGAGGATAGGCAGAAAATCCTTATAGACTACGATATGTGGTTCCCATTCCAATGGTATGTACGACACCAAAGCATTAATAGAACCGTAGAATTCAAATGTTTCAAACCAAAAACAAAATCAGGATGGAATGAATCTTGCATACAATTTCCGGATTACCCTAAATCAGATATGCTGTTATTAGCCTCATCCCATAAAATGAAGGACTCAGCCGATCCAGGGTTGATTGGGGAACCTAAAGTATCGCGAAACCTACTATGGTTTCCCGAGATTTACCGCAATCCCGCAAAACATAGTAATAAAGAACCAATTATTCAACAATTGCAGGGAGACTTTCTATTCTTTAAAGATTCGATTCTATTAGCAAAAAATTGGCGGCCAGTTCTCAGGTATATTTTGTTCCGGGAGCTACCGACCGACTGGTATTATTCAGAATATTATGAATATTCATTCAAATAACTATTTGCAGTAACTAAGTTAATATAATGAATATTAATATGTTGACGGAGTGAGTGTTGTTTCAAATTAGGAAAGCCCGGTTTTGGATAGGGCTGGGAATTAGCCTCGCATTCATGTTACTTCTCGTGTGGACCATAGACTCACGACAGATAGTCGTGGAATTACGAAAAGCGAACTATCTATTTTTAATACCGGCAGTACTTTTATATTTCATTTCTATCTATTTTAGGGCTATACGATGGAAACATTTACTATCTCCTGTTGCTACCATTAGAATTTCAAAACTTTACCCAGTTATCATCGTCGGATACATGGCTAACAACCTATTACCTGTGCGATTAGGAGAATTCGTAAGAGCATATTATTTGTCCCGTAGAGAAGATGTCAGCGGTACCGCGAGTCTTGCATCAATAGCAGTGGAAAGGGTATTTGATGGAATTACTTTATTAATATTCTGTTTTACAGCAGTGCCAATTTTATACTTTCTCGGGGCCTTTGATACAACTAGTGAACTTCACCGTGCTAGTGCAATATTATTCTCATTCTTATCACTCGGACTCTTTGGACTATCGTTAGTATTATTTAACTTGATGGCTTCAAATAAATTCGACGATATTAGCTCGTACTTCTTACGTTTTATCCCAGTAAGATTTAAACCCCGTGCATCAACTCTCATACAACAATTCTCACAAGGACTTGCTACTCTAAGATCCATACGTAGCCAAATGAAAATCGTATTGTTATCGTTACCAGTATGGCTTACAGAATGCGGTGCATACGCTTCAGTAGCCTATGGCTTTGGAATACCAGAATATTTTGAATCGCAGTTAGTGTTTTTAACAGCAATTTTGTTGGTTACCGCTACTTCTAATCTGGTTACTGCAATCCCTTCAAGCATTGGAGGTATCGGACCATTTGAAGTTGTAGCACAGCAAACTTTAGTGGCTCTGGGACTTAACGCATCCTTAGGAGCAACATACTCAGGCTTCGTCCATATAATAGCTCTGTGGCTGCCAGTGAACATAGTAGGAATCATTCTGGTGTGGAGTCACAACCTATCACTATCTAAGTTAACAGTCCTAGCTAAACCTCGAAATAATATGCAGAACGACCCGGCAAACACAAACCAAAACGAACATCCTGGAGTTCAGTTATGAAGGTTGGCATCATCGGGGCAGGAATAGCAGGCCTCAGCTGTGCCTACGAATTAAGCAAATTGGGCCACTCAGTATCAATTTATGAACAAGCTCCTTTCGTCGGCGGACAAGCTTCTACTTTCCCAGTTGGGTCCGCTCAGCTTGAACGAGGATATCATCATCTATTCGTAAGCGACACATACATTACGGAGCTTATTGACGAACTTGGTTTATCTGATCAATTGCAATGGTTCGAGTCAAAAGTTGGACTATATCACGGGGGACGGATATGGAGCTTTGGAACTCCCATCGATTTAATAAAGTTCACACCATTACCATTGTTCGATCGGATACGATTAGGAATTTGGACTCTCATCTTGCAGAAGACTACTAATTGGCGGAAATTTGAAGGAATTACTGCCCGCGAATGGATAATCAAACACATGGGTAATAAATCTAACGAAGTAATCTGGGAACCCCTGCTGCGAGGAAAGTTTGGGGAGTATTTCGACAAAATTAGCATGACATGGGTATGGGGCAAGATATTTCTTAGAGTCGCCTCACGGAAAAAGGGGACTCAAAAAGAATTACTGGGTTATCCGATTGGTAGCTTTGGGGAGGTTATCGATAAGTTGTCAGATACAATAATTAAACTTGGCGGGGCAATTTACACCAACGTGCCGGTAAACAAAATAATCACGAATAACGGTATAGCTACCGGAATAGAGATACAACTAGACCCTGAGAATTCTTCGATAAGAGACTACGACGCAATTATAAGCACTACACCATCTCACATAATGCCCTTCTTAGCACCCGAGTTGCCTCAAGATTACGTGAGCATTTTAAAGCGGACCGAATACCTGTCAGCTGTACTGCTGATATTAGTTCTAGATAAACCATTATCTGATATCTACTGGATGAATATCGCAGATAGATCTTTTCCATTCGTCGGGATTATTGAACACACCAACATGATCGACAAGTCACTCTATGACGATCAACATATTATTTATTTAACTAATTACGTGTCAAGAGATAGCAAGATATATTCTCAAAACGGTGCCGAATTACTGAAAGAATTTATTCCATATTTAAAACAGATTAACCCTGATTTTGATAATTCTTGGGTATTGGAGTACCACCATCACAAAGTAGATGGAGCTCAACCTATTGTAAGGACGAACTATAGCGAACAAATACCTGATCACAGGACACCAATTAAGAATCTTTACCTGGGCAATACCACACAAATTTACCCGGAAGACAGAGGAACTAATTATTCCGTTAGGTTAGGTAAACACTTGTCCTCAATTGTTTGTGCTGATCTGGTTGACCAAAAGAAGTAAAAAACTGTTTCCAAATCTAACTTTAACTAGTAAAATTGCTTCATAGTTGGGACTAAAAGTCCCACGGGACCATTATTTGAGGGAGCCGAACGTGTCAAAATACAATCAAGAACTTGGCAAAAGCCGTCAGTCGCGGCGCAATTTCCTAACTTTACTAGGGATTGGAGTGCTAGGACTAACCAGTCTATCAACCGGTATGTTGGGTTTATCTAAACGCAAAGCCGCGAATACTCCGGATGGCTTTCCCGGCCCTGATTCTATGTTCCATCCTGCTTCCGACCCAAAAAAAGACCCGAGACGGGTATAACACTTCATCTTCTACCAAATTCTCTCTCGGTTTGATAATCCGCATAGCGAACTAAGGTCGGGCGCCCATGAGGGCACGTATGTGGATTAGTAGTTGCCTCTAGCTTTTGGACAAGTGAGTTCATTTCTTCAAGTCTTAGGACTCTTCCTGCGCGTACAGCGCTATGGCATGCCACTGAAGCAGCTACTATTTCTTCATGCCTTCTTAAAAGTCCTTCCACAGATATCATGTCCAATACATCCACAAGCGATTTTGAAGGATCCCCTACAGACATCATCGAAGGTACCGACCGTAGCAAATATGCACCTGAATCAAATTCCTGGACATCAAATCCATACTTACTCAGCAATTCCTTGTGGTTATGCAAGGTTTCAACGTGTAATGGGCTTAAATTTACAGTAACCGGAGCCAGCAGGATTTGAGGATCCAAATAGCGATGCTCTAGACCTTCCACTATTCCATCAAATAATACCCTTTCATGTGCTGCGTGTTGATCAATCACATAAAAACCGTCAGGCCCATCGGCGATAATATAAGTTGAACGAACTTGACCTATCACATGCAATGCGGTCAATAATTCTCTATTAGGCGCCTGAGTAGAAAATAAATCGGTTCTCCCTTGGACAAAATCCATTTGAGAATAAGACCCACTGCCTGTTCTATCGGTAGGATAAGGATATATACCGCCAGACGATCGACCTGTAAAGGTAGTTCGGCCTACCGTAGATACCGGAACTTGGTCTATAAGACTCTTCCTGACGGCTTTCTGTAAAGATGTATATGCTAGATTTTCGTTTAAGAATCTGATTTCACGCTTAGTCGGATGGGCGTTCACGTCTACATCTGAGTAGGGCAATACCAAATTTAAAACACTTATCGGATAGCGTCTCTCAGGCAATAATCCGTGATAAGCTTCCTCAACCGCGTGAGTCATAGTTCGGCTACTAACCAGCCTGCCATTCACAAACAACGTCATATAGGATCTATTAGCTCTATTCAAAGCGGGGACACTCACAAAACCTTCAACCCGATAGGCCTGATCCGTTTCGTCTTGAGAGATTCTTATCATATCAGGAGCGGTCCGACTGCCGTAAATGGCAATAACAGGATCTAAAATATTTCCACTGCCAGTTGTTGAAAATAGAGTTTTGCTATCCGATCTCAGCTGGAATTTCACAGCCGGATAGCCCATCGCATACTGCTGCATCAAGTCCTTGACTCGCGATAATTCAGCGGAATTCGAGCGCAAAAACTTTAATCTTGCAGGAACATTTTCGAATAGCCTAGCTACCAACACAGCGGTACCTATGGAAGTTCCTACCGCACTTTCACTGACTTTGGATCCAAAGTCATAATTAATCCTATGCCCAGATATGGAATCGCTATGTCGCGAAGTGATCGTCACTTTAGATACCGAGGATATACTAGGTAGTGCCTCACCTCTAAAGCCCAGCGTAGCTATATTATCCAATTCGTTCAACAAACTTAACTTACTAGTAGCATGGTGCTGAAGAGCCAAATCTAATTCGTCTTGTGGGATTCCACAACCATCATCTATCACCTTAATAGATGCACACAGACCCCCTTCGACATCCACTATTATAGATTCTGCACCAGCATCCAAAGAATTTTCGATCAGTTCTTTGACAACAGAAACCGGTCGCTCCACAACCTCGCCCGCGGCTATTTGAGCCGCCAATGTAGCACTAAGTACTTGTATAGGCATTAGCTTTGACCTATTTTTACCTTAAACTCTTTCAACAGCTTAACCGATAAAGGTTCTTAAAAAAGCGGGAACATCGTCCCTTTAGCGTGATATTGAGTATCATCCGAGCTTCCAGTGGCAGTTACTTCGGTTATTATGTTGTAGATTCGTTCCATTTGTTTGTCCACACTACGGTTGAAGAAATATGGCGGCACGCAAACACCTCCGAAATGATAAACAATTTCGGGGTAATCATCTATTACAAAATCCGGCACAAAGGGCACTTTAAGTTCTTCTAGCCGCGCATCGAATTTATCGGTGGGTTTCTCATATACTCCACTTATAAATTCCTTTAAATTATGCTTTTCAATTACTTCCCATCGTTCACCCATGCCGGACCATATATGAATCTCATGCCCATCATCCAAAATCTGTTGAAATGTCTCTTTAGTACCGTGTCTGAGGGTATCATCTAGCCCCAAAATAGTGTAATCCACATCGAAAAATATCTTCATTGAATAAAACTGATCCTTCCTGATTATTTACATTACATGCGTATTCACATGCATCAAAATTTTAATCTGCTTCGCAGTATAGTAGGTTCAGGTATGCCATGGCACCGATACGCCATAGTTCATATACGGGTATGGCTATCCTAAGGCTTCTTCAATAGCCTTCAGACTACCACCTATTAATAGTTTATCCCCAATTCTAACTATTGGACGTTTCAATAATTTTGGTTCTTCCATTATAAGGTTTAACATCTCATTATCTGAAAGGTCTTTACCAGCAACTCCTTTTTGTTTCAGACTGGGGCTCCTCCATGCAAATATATTAGTCATACCTGCGTTAGAAGCCATCTCAAGAATTTCACCCTCGGACAGGGCATCAGAAAAATAATCTCTTTCCTTAACAGACATTCCTTTTTGTAAGAGCAACTCTCTTACCTTACGACAAGTAGATCACCGTGGCCACCAGAACAATTCAACTGTAGTATCCATGAAATTCTCCTATAAAATAATTAATGAGTACAACCAATTTTAGGCGTGAATATCACAACTCATCATCCGCCTTTCTCTTGAGGTCATAAAGACGATTTATAGCTTCAATCGGAGTTAGATTCTCTATATCAATATTTTTTAGTTCATTAGCAAGTATATCCGATACCCCGCTAAACAGACTCATCTGCATTTCTTGTTTAGGCGGGCCGACATAACCTTTGGCCGGGTCATTCGCTGTTTCCAATTCAGAGAGTATTTCCCAGGCTCTCTTAACAACCGCCGCCGGCATACCTGCCAATTGGGCAACATGAACGCCATAGCTGCGATCAGCGCCACCGGAGATGATTTTGTGAAGAAAAACTATTTTACTGCCCTGCTCCACAACAGCTACATTGAAATTGCGTACTCCAGGGAGAGTTTCCTGTAAAGTTGTTAACTCATGATAATGAGTGGCAAACATTGTCTTACATTTCAGTCTAGGGTTGCTATGAACATATTCTATGACCGACCGTGCAATAGATAGTCCGTCATATGTACTAGTACCTCTACCAATTTCATCTAGGATGAGTAGTGAACTGCTAGTGGCCTGATTAAGAATTGATGCCGTTTCTACCATTTCCACCATAAATGTTGATTTACCAGTGGTTAAGTCGTCCTGCAAACCCACCCTAGTAAAAATGCGATCAACGAGCCCAATATGAGCAGAAGTAGCCGGTACGAAACTACCGATTTGGGCCATAAGCGTAATAATCGCTACTTGTCTAATAAAAGTAGATTTCCCTGCCATATTAGGGCCAGTTAGTACGATCACTCGCGTGTCGTCGTTATCCAATTCAACATCATTGGAAACGTAACTACCGGCAGCCAAAACATTTTCAACTACTGGGTGTCTTCCTCCTGCAATATTAATCATAGAGCCGTTATCGATAATAGGGCGGACATAGGAGTTTAGTTGTGACACTTCGGCAAATGAGCAAAAAACATCCACGTTGCCTATCCCCTGTGATAGTCCACGTATTTTTTCAGACTGAGCAGATATTTGATGGCAAATACGCTTATATAATTGATTTTCGAGCGCACTAATTTTTTCTTTAGCGTTTAATACTAATGACTCATATTCCTTTAGCTCAGGAATGATATAGCGTTCAGCACCAGTCAGTGTCTGACGCCTTATGTAAGTATCGGGAACCTGAGAAGTATTGGATTTGCTTATTTCAATGTAATATCCGAATACCTGATTATAACCAACCTTTAGATTCTTAATGCCTGTTTGATTTCGTTCGGTTTGCTCTAGTTGGGCTATAAACTCCCTAGCGTTGGATATCGCCATCTTGAGTTCATCTAATTCACTAGAAAAACCTTCCTTTATAATACTACCGTCTCCAACACTTCCGGATGGGTTATCATTGATTGAAGAACTTATCAAACCAATTAAATCATCGATCTTCAGGATATCCCGACTCAGTCGAGACAAAGATGCCGGCTGTTCCTCATTCAAAACTTCGGATAGTTTCTCTGAAGCCTGAATACTACCCAACAAGGCTATTAGCTCTCTAGGCAAAACTTTCCCAGATATGGTCCTGCTAACAATTCTTTCAAGATCAGCTATATCTTTAAGCAAAACACGTATTGAAGATCGTGTTACTAAATTGTTGAAGAAAAATTCAACAGCGTCCAACCTAAACATTAAAGCTTTAACGTCTAATAGTGGCTGGCCAAGCCAGGATCGAAGCAGCCGTGATCCCATGGCAGTTTGGGTTTTATCCAATTCCGCCAATAAAGACAAGTTTTTATCGCCAGTAGCTCCAGACTCGAATATCTCTAAATTCTTACGTGTTTGCTTATCGACCGTCATGTATTCGTTAGTAGCATAGGTCACTGGTTGGCCTAACTCGGGTACATTGGTCTTATACATCGCTTTGACATACTCTATAACGGACGCACAGGCCCTTATAGCCAACGGCTTTCCGGAGCATCCGAATGCCTCAATAGAAAGGACGTCATAATAGTCGAGTAAGATCTGGGTTTCTTCATTCAGACCATAAATACAAGAATCGATCGTAGTGATGTGCATACCCTTTTCAATAATAATCGCTTTAAGTTCATCACTGTGATCTCGAGGCACTAATATCTCTGCCGGCAGTATCCGGTCCAGTTCGAAGCTTAACTCACTTAACGTAACTTCACTGGTGCAAAACTCTCCAGTAGTAATATCGACGTAGGATAGACCAGCAACACCATTCTCTTCGATAATCGACATTAAATAATTATTACAGTCTTGTTCCAAGAGATTAGGTTCTAATACGGTTCCCGGAGTTACGACTCTGACAACATCTCGATCCACAAGTCCTTTTGATTCGCTTGGGTCACTCAGTTGTTCACATATGGCAACTTTATGACCTTTGGTAACTAGTCGCCCGAGATAATTGTCCAAAGAATGAGCGGGGACACCCGCCATTGGAACTCTGAGATTCTTACCCATATTTCTTGACGTCAAAGTAATCTCTAAATCATTAGCAACCAGTTCCGCGTCGCGATCAAATGTTTCGTAAAAATCACCCAATCGGAACAAAACTATTGCGTCAGGATAAGAATGCTTGACTGACAGATATTGGCTGCGAATAGGGGTCACATCACCACCGCTACACGAAAGTATTGTGGTATTCTACAGCACTTCCAAAACCCTGTAACCTAGACCCGAAATTTATTACTGATAAGATCAGTTAAACAGATGTGGGAGCTATTCTTTCCAGAACCGTTCTTCTATGAAGTTCCACCCTTTGGGAATTGCTTTTGACTTTACATCTTCGATCATACCCGGATGCCCACACGTATAGATGAAAGTATCTTCTTTCGGTAAATCTAATTTATCTATATAAGATTCGTATATAGCATTAACCCGACCTTTTACCCCTGTCCATTCTGAATTGCGTTCTTCTTCAGGGCGACTGACGGTAGGAATAAAATAGATAGATTCCGGATATTGTTCTGACAATAACTGCAACTCTTTGTCGTACGTAAGCTCATCCTGATAGCTTGCCCCCAGAAATACATAGAATGTATGTCCTTGGCGATTATCATGAACATAAGAACGCAATATACTTATGTAGGGAACTATCCCAGTAACAGTCCCAATCATCACGTGATTATGAACTTTACTGTTCATGGTAAAAATACCCTTAGCCCTAGGACGCACAGACACCGAATCTCCCAGTTTCAGATTCCACAACTTAGGAGTCAATGCACCGTCTGGCACTAGCTCGATGAATAGTTCTAAATACCCTTCATGAGGAGCCGATGCTATTGAGTAGGCCCGTTCTATACCATCCTTACCCAAGGTACAATATTGCCCCGGTTTAAAGTCAAACGAAGCACCGTCAGGTCTAATTTTGACTACCATGAGATCTTCTGTAATATCCGTTCTACCTATCAGGGTTGCGATAGGCAAATTAGCAGTTGGGTTAGCCATGTGACTTCCTAAAATAATAATCTATCTACTGTACTTTTATGTGTACTTTTATGCTTTGATTAGCTTAGCGGGAATTATATCGAGACCTACGACCTTAGACATAGGGTCTATCTCATCACTTTCCTGAAGTTCTAGTGCCAATTGTCCAAATAAAGTAGTGATCGATATAGCCCCTATCGGCACAGAATTATCCAGTTGTACGACTGCTGAAACATTTCCTATAGCAGTTTCTACTATAACATGTTCGCCTTGTGACACTTCTGCAGTTCTGGCCAATTCAGGATGAATTTGAGCTAATTCGTCGCGCACAATGCGGTTAACTCTGCCCTTTTTTAGGTTAGAGTCTCGATCCGATTGTAATAGAACCCGTCCAGGCACCAGCCAGGCCGTGTATTCATCTTCTTCGTTGGTTGTATCCAGTCCAGTATCAAATTCGGGTGTAATTAGATCAGCCTTACGGTTACCAAACCCACCTTCATACATAACCGGAGTCCCGCCGTCCCCCGATTCTGACAGAGGCCACTGGATCCCTCTGTACTCTTTACTAGAATAAAGTAATTGTGTCGGTTTCGGGCTATCCATTCCACTGCTAAAAACTGTAAACACTTGCTCTGCTAATTTTTCGTACGACACTCCCGAATATATCGGGCATACCGAAGCTATTTCATCCATTATATCTGAAGCAGAGGAACAATCGAACCCCGCATAGCCCATTCTTATGGCTATATCAGCCAATACACTCCCCTCCGATCGGTCTCCCTCCCGTTGAACCGGCCCAGAGTACCTAATGGTTTGTATACGTCTCTCAAGGTTAGTATAAGTTCCCTCTTTACCGTTAAATAAAGGTCTCGGCAGCACTACATCTGCAATTGCAGTAGCAGGACTCATGAAAGAGTCTTGGACTACTAAAAATTCCAAATTTTCTAGCATGTGATAACCAACAGTAAATTTACCATTTGTGAAATTGGGACTATCCCCTACAAGGTACATGGCTCTTATCCCAGCCAAGTTATCCGCATTCATAATCTCGTTAACTTGCAAACCTCTACTTGATGGCAAAGAACACCCCCAAACGTTCTCCACTTGCCCCCTCGCTGCATCATCCATCCAATGTCGCCCACCGGGCAGTCTGTAAGGCACGCATCCCATGTCCCATGCACCTTGCTCATTCGCTCCATTTCTCATGGGGAATATGCCGGTGTTGGCCTTGCCCACATTCGAAGTGATCAAAGCCATATTGACCAGTGATAGCACGCATCCTCTATGAATATCTGGTGACAAGTTATCCAGTCCGTAGACAATTGAAGAAGTCGAGGATCCACCAAAGAGATGAGCCGCCTCGGTAATTTTATCTAATGAGACCTGGGAAATTCGTTGAACTACATCTAAATCCAATGAATGTAGAGCATAATACAATGTATCAGGGTCTTCACAATGCTCCGCGATCCATTCAGGTGACGTCAAACCAGATTCCACTAGTATCTTAAGAATTCCACCCAATAACAATAATTCACTACCAGGGGACGGGCGCAACCAGAGGTCAGACTGCCGAGTTAACTCTACCTCCCTGGTGTCTATAACAATCAGTTTGCTCCCTTGTCGAACGGCCTTTTTAATAGGCACTGCGACCACATTCTGATTTTCAGTAACATTGCTATTAAAAACTAAGATGCATTCTGATTTTTCCAATTCCCATATTGAATTAGTAGCAGCACCATAGCCAAGGGCCCGTTCAAGTCCTACTGTAAGTTCAGGCGTAACGTTGTTTGTCTGATCAATGTTATTAGTACTCATAACAACACGCGCAAACTTTTGCGACACATACAATTCTTCATTGGTGCTGGTAGGTGATGTTAGTAAAGAAAAACTATCTCCCTTAAAATCACTCAGTTTACCCGCCACGACATCTATAGCTTCATCCCAAGTGGCCTTCACCAACAATCCATCGCGACGTATTAGGGGAGTTTCGATACGGCCGCCGCTATTTATAAATTCCAACCCAAATTTGCCCTTAAAACAAGCTTGCCCCTTATTGGATGGCCCATTTATGTCTGCGACAGACCGTATAAATTTACCATCAGAATTAATTTCAAGGTTTAATTGGCAGCCTACAGGGCAATGTGGGCATATTGACTGTTCAATTTTGCGAGGTTTTTCCCATTTATGATTTTTCTCTACTAAAGCGCCTACAGGACAAACGTCTATACACGCTCCACAAAACTCACACCCGGATTCAAGCAAAGATGTTCCAAATGACGTTCCGACCAACGCTTTTCCGGATCTTTCTATGAAACCAATAGCCGCATCACCACGGATCTCGTCACAGACTCTTACACATCTTCCACATGTAATACAAAGATTCATGTCCCGATCATAAAATGGATCACTAACCTCGAGTGGTATATTTTTATACTTGTAATCTAACGGTGACTCCATATCCATACCAAGATAGCGCACGGTATCTTTGAATTCACATCTTTCGTTCTTCGGGCAAGTAATACAACGGTCATTGACAGACACATGCCTTAGGCACACATCCGATGGCCCACAAATATCCACTCTATGGCAAGTCAGACATCCATTGGGATGATCAGCGATCAACATTTGCATTACAGAGCGTCGTGTCTCATTAATATCCTCCGCTTCGCTCCGAACTTTCATTCCGTCCTGAACTGGCAGAGTACAAGCTGCTGGATATCCACGACCTCCTTCAACAGACACTACGCACATACGACAAGCAGCAAAAGGTTTCATACCTGAGTGATAACACAGGTATGGGATATACAATCCCGCTTCTATAGCTGCTTCAAGAACCATTTTTCCGGGCTTTGTCTTGATCTCCACGCCATCTATCGAAATTGTAATGTCGTCGGCCATAATCGTCCTTTTGTCAAAGCTAGTTGATATTATCTTCTGGTCAATTTTGGAGAAAACTTAGGAAGAAGGCATCTACCAGTAGAGCAAACATGATCTATCATATGTGAATCAAACTCGTCACCGAAGTATTTTATCGCGGAAGATACAGGATTAAATCCTAGCTGACCATGACCACACAATGAGCCGGCTTGCATGTTACCGCCGATATTACGCATTAATTCTAGGTCACCTAATTCGCTTTCCAAACTACAAATCCGTTCTAACACTTCTAGCAAATGACTCATACCCATTCTGCAAGGGAAGCACTTACCGCAAGACTCATATTGGCAGAAAGCTATAAGTGCCCGAGTTAAATCCACTATACAAACATCTTCATCTGCTGCAATAATTCCTCCGGACCCCAATATTGCTCCAGCTTCTCGAAACACTTCAAAATCCAGTACTAAATCAATATTATCGGCGCCAAGAACTCCACCTAATGGGCCACCAGTTTGAACAAATTTCAAAGCTTTATCATCCGGAACACCACCAGCAATATCGTATATTACTTGCCTTAGGGTCAATCCCATTGGCACTTCCACCATACCCGTATATTTGAGCGATCCCGATAAGCAAAGTATAGCTGTTCCGGTGCTACGGTCGTGGCCTATACCAGCAAACCATTCTCCACCTTTCGACACTATCTCTGGCACATATGCCATAGTCTTAACATTATTTATGTTAGTCGGTTTCCCAAAAACACCAACTTGGGCAGGAAACGGTGGCCTGAACCTGGGCATGGCTCGACTACCTTCTATCGCCTCCATCAAAGCAGTCTCTTCCCCTGACACATATGAATCACCAGTAAGGGCTACCTCCAAATGAAAGCTAAACTCAGTTCCTAGAATATTGTCGCCCAGCAAACCTAACTCATATGCCTGTGATATAGCACTACGAGCTCTATCGATAGGGCCATCGTGCCCGTGACGAATGAAAATGTAGCCGTTGCTAGCACCCGTCGCGTAAGCCGCTATAATTATCCCCTCAACTACAGTACTAGGATCACTTTCCAATATACCTTTATCATTGAATGCGCCTGGATCACCTTCTTCACAGTTACAAAGAATATACTTTACAGGAGCATCTGAACCTGCCAAAAATCCCCATTTTGTTCCGGTAGAAAAAGCAGCGCCGCCCCTGCCTCTAAGGCCAGAACCAGTAACTTCATCCAACACTTCCTGATGAGTCATTTCAGTCAAAACTTTATTTAGCGCTGCATATCCTCCATTCGCTATATATTGGTTTATATCAAATGGGTCTATTACACCGGCATTACGTAACGCTATCCTTTGCCCCATTGACCGCATGGGGTGATCATCTAGATTATCGATACCTTCAACAAGATCATCACCCAGGTATCCCAACGCAATCTCTGTTAACGGCTCTCCTGACTTTACGTGCCCCTCAATAATCGCGTCGACGTCCTCGGGGGTAACATTTCCATAAAACACTCTGGGTTTCCCCGGTAATTTTACGTCGACCAATGGCTCAGCAAAACACAAACCTAGACAACCAACTTCACTAACTTGCGCTTCTAAATCATGTTTTACTAAGGATTCTTTTATAGCGGCTATGACTGAGTCCCCGCCTGCAGCTTTACCACACAAAGCAGTACCGACTCTAATCCAGGCACGCTGTCCTGTATTAAGTTCTGACCATTGGTTTTGTGCGTCGATCTGTATGCTAGGGAACGTTGTTGTAATTGGTGATGTACTCAAAGTTTGTTCAACCACCCAAATGAGCTGGCGAGTCTAGGGTATCTATAGTTAAAGCCTTGGCTTGTTCGGGGGAAACTCTGCCGATTAGGTGATGATCTATCGACATCACAGGAGCTTGTGAACAGGCTCCCAGACAAGTATTGTACCTAACCGTTAGTTTACCGTCCTCTGTATCACCTTCATCGGGCATTCCCACTCCGTCCAAAACATTTTCTATTAAACCCATTGCACCTTTTATATGACACGATGGGCCCCAACATATTTCAATTTGGTGTTCACAAGGGGGTTCAAATCTGAAATTGGGGTAAAACGAAGCGACAGCCCACACATCGTTTATGGTTGCTTTCATTAGAGATGCAACTTCTTCTACTGCTTCCTTCGGGATGTAACTAAGTTCATCTTCCACTGCGAGCAATGAAGAGAGTATGGTAACAGTCGGTTGCGGTTGGTTCCGGACAACTCGTGAGATACGTTCTTTTAGCCCATCCATAGCAGCGGTACTGACTCACTTAAAAGAAAATATGGACTTCGTGATTTTTGTAACAATCGATATTTCAATATTAGCATAGCGATTGCACACCGTTCAACCACATTCTACGGAATGCCCTTCTTGATTCAGTAGACACCACCGAGGTAAAACAACTAATCACTAACGACCAATCAACTACCAGTCGATCCTGGGTCCGTAAAATAATTTATTCTGATCCTTTCAGTTTAGCCATCGCGGATTCAAAGATTTCATAAGGATGTGCACCAGTGAATAGCAGGTTACCAACCAAAAACGTTGGTATGCCTCGGATACCGGCATTCAGAGCCTGTTCGTACTGTTCGGTTACGGTTGTCGTCAATTTGTTAGATTCTAATTGATTTACCAGTTCATTGGAGTCCAACGAAACTGATTTCGCAACCTCTGCTATAACTTCTAGATCGCCTAGGTCTTTATCGTCCTCCCAGTAAGCCTTATACGCTGCATGGTGGAATTCCATGAATTTGCCGTGTTGTTGAGCATATTCAGTCGCTTCCAAAGCATACATGGTATTTGGTGTAACCCGGGGAGGTCTCATAATCAGATTGGCATCCGCGGCTTGGCCACGCAGCGGATCACTTAGTTCGTTCTCTGTTTCACCCGGCCTAGACTGCCGTACGATACCCTCCTTAGGTGTATCAGGTCGAAGGAAATACGCTCTTCCTTCTATCTTAATATCGTAATCCTGTGACAATCTGTCGACTCGCTCCAGGCCGACGTAACACCACGGTCAAATATAGTCATACCAAACCAGAACTCGAACTGGGTCACTTAGTAGAATTTCCGGATTGTTCGTTTCAGACATAATATCTCCAGTGTTAGTTAAGATTATCGAAACGCTAAACTATCAATCTGACGCAGTGTTAAAACTTTTCCCATCCTGTAGTAATGGTCGCAAATCGGAGAGAGTATTAATAATCAGACAATCATCTATCTTGCTATTCCATCCTTCCCGATCTATCAGAATGGCGTGCATTCCTACGTTCCTAGCACCTACGACATCCGACTTATGTTGATCACCCACATGAATAGCCTGATCTGCACTTACAGCCGCGGAGTCCAGGGCAGCCTTAAATATCACAGGGTTAGGCTTTTCCACGCCCACATCAGCGGATGTAATATAAAAATCCAACAAAGATCCTAAGCCAAGACGTTCAGATATATCTCTCATATCGCGCCTGAGGTTTGAGATAAGGCCAAGTTTAAAGCCGTCGGCTCGCAATTCTGAAAGAGCCTCTATGGTATCGTCAAAAGGCATAAAATCTTTCGGTATTGAACTGGCCATCTGCCATATCCTAGTGGCTAGGTCCAGCGAAACTGGCAAACCGGCATTTTCGAGAATCATTTGCTCGTAGATACCAAAAAACTCCAAGCGTTCCGTTTCCGATCGTAGCGCTAAGGGTTTTCGCGCATTCTCACTGTTAAAGTAAACGTCGGCAACTGAATAACCTTTACGTATACCCTCTTCCGAAACACCTAGCCCAAACTCGCTACAAGCGGCTTCCTGGAGTTGATCCAGTGGTGGCCAGAACTTAACTAACGTATTATAGAAATCAAAAAATACTGTGTTTATCATATTTATGCTGAGTATTTGATTTTATTAACCGTGATAATTCACCTGAATCAACAAGGTGAAGCGTTGGAATTCTAGCATACCCATCATTAGTTGTGAATGATAATTTACCAATTAAGTAATATGAAAATATACTAGCGGAGGTCTCAAAATGACTTATGTTAACTCAAAATCTATCAGGCTGTTTGAAACTTTCAGGATTGTATTTTATACCCCAATATACGTTTCTCTTAGCGGTGGGTTCTGGGAGAAACAAGGATTAGACATTTCTTTTGAAACATGTCCTCCGGAGTATCCTCACCCATTGAGTGCCCTTCGGCATCAGGTAGCCGATATAGTTCAATCAGGCATAATGCGGAGCATCATCAGTCTAGACTGGGGAGCCTCAACCGTTCCCCTTCATTTTGCCAAGATAAACTCAGGCGATGGTTTTTTCGTATTACGCCGGCAATCCGACACTCCATTCAAGTGGCAGGACATGAATGGTGCAAAAGTTATACCGGTCGGATTCTCGCCTATGCCGTGGGCGTCTTTCCAGTATGCCCTAAGGGCTCACAACATTGATCCCGCGAATTTGGAAATACTCCATAGAGGATCACTCCAAGAAGCTTTAGACACTTTCATAGCTGGAGAAGCAGAATTCGTTCATGTACCAGAACCCACGGCGGATTACTTGATTACAGATCATAACGCCGAAATAGCTATACCACTAGGTTCTGAAAATGGTCATATAGCATACAGTTCTTTTGCTGCAAATCCAGACTATCTAGATAAAAATGCTGACAATATCCGGAAGTTTTATGATGGGTTTAGTGAAGGGCTCAAATGGCTATCTGAAAACACACCTGCGGTGGTCGCTGATAGTATAAAAGAGTTTTTCCCTGATGCTTCGCCAGAGGCACTTTCCCGATCCATCTCAAGATACAAAGATCAGAACACCTGGCCCACAAATCCCAAATTGAACGAGCCAGAGTATCAAGCCTTACAGACTATTTTGATGGATGCCGGACTGGTAAAAGAACGCCAATCATACGAACGGGTAGTTCGAAGCATTTGATCAAGTATTTATACTACGCTTGCCCAGTTTCAAACCATAAACCTAATCAGATTGTATCGACGAAATAGATTCAAACAAAGGGCCACATGTGAGCAAATATTCTTGAGAAAACGGCTGTACTGAACTGACATCGGCAGAAAATCTTACACTGGATACTTCTACTGGACAGTCATCAGGGCTTATGCAGGGGATAGTTCTCGCATCAATCACCCTTATAGTACTCTTAGCTTCGTATGGATCGAACAGTTGCCCCGCCGACTGCATCCAATCAGACCCCAACGTACTAACGGCTTGCTCCCACACTTTTATCCGTAACAGCGCAGGGATATTCTGGAAAATCTGTTGAATCAGGTCCTCAACAGACAAGCCGCTACTCGACTCAACTACTTTAAGTGAGACTACTGCAGTAGCGACACCGATAGGAGAATTCAAACCCACCTAACCCTGCAAATAAATCTATAAACCGCAACCCAAATCACTTCCTGCCATTTTATGTTAAAGGCATGTCCATCTAAAATGAATGGACATGCCTTTATAACTCAACAAAATATCTCGTCTCGGAGAACTTAATTGGTTTTATAAACTAGTTCTTCTTCACGTATTTGTCGATTCCAACACCGTCCGGCACTCCAATATATATGTCTCCATTTGGAGCAATCCAACTACCGTGCCCGCCCCTTATAACCCAGCGTGCAAGTAACTCGCCTTCTTTGTTCATCAGGCTGACCCTGGAGTCAGTATCTTCCGTATGTCCCTGACGGGCATCATTACCACCTTCACTGATGCAGAACACACCATCCGCATCCTGCGATATATCCATTGGCCGCAATAAATCAGTCCACATATTGATGTATTCGCCATCAGCATCAAATATCTGCATACGATTATTTTCCCTGTCACATACGTACAGAAGACCATCAGCTCCAACCATCATACTGTGGACTAAATGAAATTCGTTTGGACCACCTTTACCTGGTTGCCCCCATGAGGATTTGAGTTGGCCATCAGCTGAGAATCTGTGGACACGGGCGTTCCTGTAACCATCGGACACGTACAAGTCTCCTGACGGTGAGGGAACCATTTCAGTTGGGTAGTTAAATGGGCCTGCGGCTCTCGGAACTAATGTACCAGGAACTTCACAACCCGTATCTGAATGAACACCTCGATCTCCAAGGATTTGGAGCGGTTTTCCGTCCAAGGTATATTTCAAGCATACCGAGTCTTCGCGATCGGTTATGTAAACTATGTCATCGTGGATAAAAATACCATGAGGATTCTCTATCGCGCTCAACCCCCACGATCCGATGAAATTACCATCAGGATCGAATATGACTATCGGGGGCTCCTTCCTTTGAAATCCATAAACGTTACCCTTCGAATCCGTAGCCACAGCACTTACCATGCCGAACGTTTCGCCTGCTGGCAATTTAGCCCAACTCTCAACGAGTTCATATGTGTATTTTCCACTACCTACGGTTGTCATGTGTCATATTCTCCCTATAAATTGTAGATTATCTCTAGCTCGCAATTAGGCCTTCGACGGTCCGGATTACCCTTGCGGCATTAGGAACATAGTTATTCTCAAGTGGTCTGCTATAAGGGACTGGAGTGTGGGGAGCAGTAACTTTTGAAGGAGGCGCATCCAAATAATCGAACGCCTCCTCGGCTACTCTCGCGCATATATCCGATGCTATGCTACAAACTGGAGTATCCTCATCCACCACCACTAGCCGATGCGTCCTTCTTACAGAATCAATTATATGATCGTAGTCTATCGGGGAAACACTTAGTAAATCTATTACCTCGGCATCAATGTCTTTCTTTTTAAGTTCGTCTGCCGCCTCGGTACATACCCAAGTCATTCTAGAAATCCCAACCAGCGTTATATCAGACCCCTTCCTCACTGTGCGTGCCTTACCTAATGGTAAAACATAGGATTCCTCGGGCACTGGACCTTTTTCACCATATAGCCCTTTATGTTCAAAATAAACCACAGGGTCGTCGTCACGTATCGCGGCAGTTAATAGGCCTTTCGCGGTGTATGGATCTGAAGGAACTACTCCTTTGAGCCCTGGTATATGACTGAATATAGAATAGAAAGATTCAGAGTGCTGTGCGGCACTACCGAATCCCGCACCAATCCTAGTCAACAATACGAACGGAACTTTAACCTGCCCTCCAAACATGTATCTCATCTTGGCCGCGTTGTTCAATAACTGATCCATGCATACACCAACAAAATCCACGAACATCAGTTCAGCGACTGCCCTCATTCCAGTTGACGCTGCTCCTATGGCGGTTCCGACAAACGCGGCCTCTGAAAGAGGCGTATCGAGTATTCTCTGATTACCAAACTGCTGAATAAGTCCTACCGTTGTTCTAAACGGGCCACCCCAGGCATCCACTATTCCTAGGTGTTCTCTACCAGCGCCTCCAGCAATCTCTTCGCCCATTATTATCACAGTCTCATCTAATTCCATTTCCTGGCGGAGAGCTTCGTTTATGGCTTCGCGATACAGTATTTCCCTAGCTGCTGTAGTAGTCATAATATCTGTAACCATCGTTTTATCCTTATAAAATAATTGTTGATTAGATATCCATATTGACGCCACGTTTCATCATCCCTACGGGATAATCAACGTATACATCGTCATATATCTCTATAGGGTCCGGCATGGGGCTGTCATCTGCAAACTTAATAGCTTCTTCCATTAAATCCTCAGCCTCCTGGTCTAACTCGTCTAATTCTTCCGAGCTGACCAGTCCCGCCGGAACTACGGTTTCCCTAAAAAGTTTCAGAGGGTCACGTGCCCGCCAGTGTTCTTCTTCTTCTTTACTTCTGTAGCTCAGTGGATTATCAAAGACAGTATGGCCATAAAACCTATAGGTCCTACACTCCAACAAGGAAGGTCCTTCACCAGCTTTGGCCCTAGCCACGGCTTGCTCTGCAGCTTCGTATACAGCAAATACATCCATGCCATCAACGTGTACACCAGGCATATCATATCCAGCAGCACGATCAGCTACATTGGCTACAGATAAGCCATATTCGACCGGTGTAGATTCTGCGTATCCATTGTTTTCGCAACAAAAAATTACTGGCAGCTTCCAAACGGAAGCTAGATTCATACATTCGTGTAAGATTCCTTGATTTGCTGCCCCATCCCCAAAGAATGCCACTGCAACCCGACCAAGGTTTCTAAGTTTAGATGTTAACGCCGCTCCTACGGCCAGAGGTACACTAGCAGCTACTACTCCATTAGTGCCTAACATTCCTTTACTCATGTCAGCTATATGCATTGAGCCGCCTTTGCCCTTATTGTTACCAGTAGCTCTGCCAAATAGCTCAGCCATCATATGTTTAGGGTCGACGCCTTTGGCTATACAATGACCATGACCTCTATGCGTGCTTCCAATGTAATCTTCAACGGATAGATGGGCGCAAATACCAGTAGGAACAGCTTCTTGTCCCGCAGATGAGTGAACAGAGGCCGACATTTGTCGTTGCCCAGTTTCAGGTATTCCCCGTTCCTCAAAGTGGCGAATAGTTGTCATAGTCCTATACAGACTAATCAAGGTATCGCGATCTAGATCCATAGCATTTACCCCCACGATATCTTACTTCGGCAGGCTCGCCGGGTTGCCCCAATGGTAGCATTCGGCCATGCTATGTCAATAGCACCTTATTCCTAGACGTGTCCGGATACAGTTACTTCGGCGCCAGCAGATATTTTAAAGGTGAGCGAGGCGTTGCCGTTAGGCAAAGCTATTTCGAGGTATCCGTTACTGCCAGGCAATGCAATCATGTCGTTTTGTTGCGGAAACCCAGTTTCATTAAAAGTATTCCTGAGGGGAGTCTCGTTGCCAGCTATTTGCACAGTTGCTCCGGAAAGGGCATCCAGCATATTATTCTCAATGTTAGTAACCAAATTCCCGAAATGATCTATATAAATCACAGAACCAATAATCCTCCCGTCAGCATGCGTTACGGGATATATTGCATTACTTACTACCTTCTCAACACGGGTCCCTAACGAATCTACTGCCGTGCCTAAACTTATATGGGCTGCAATAGGAGCGAAAATATCTCGGCCATGGAACGTTTTACTGAGTGGTTTCAAGAACAAATCAGACCTGGTTATTTTAAACGCGGCGCATTGCTCAGGGACACTAATTTGGCCATTCTCCACCTCAATCTGACTCATATATTTATGCAAAATACCTGACACTAATCCATTATCAGGTAGCACAAAGTATGCTTCGGGAGTGACGACAATCAACGGATCTCTATCAGTTCCTACACCTGGGTCAACTACCGCAACGTGAATTGTTCCTGATGGGAAGTAAGTGTAGCTTGTAGCTAGCAACATGGACCCATGTAAAATGTTCTGGGGTTGTACTTGATGGGAAATGTCGATGACGTGGGCGTTAGGATTTATCCCTGCGATAACTCCTTTCATTACGCCTACGTAAGGATCCGAAAGACCGAAGTCAGTAGTTAACGCTATGCATCCCTTGTACATGTTAGCGCCGCTCTCGTATCGTATTTGCGATTAAGCTAATCGAACACTTATAACTGAAACGATTAGAAAGATACCAATCAATACAATCGTGAATTGGTATAAAGTCTTCTCAAGTCCTCTCCGAGTCCGAACTCCATTCTGGGCACTACCAAACAAACCACTGCCCCCTGCCCTGACCTGGGACAGGATTATAAGTACTAAGACGATTGATACCAATATTTGGGCTACATTCAGAAAAGGCATGTACTCTTAACCTACTATAAATTGCTAATTTTCTTCTAGTTTAGCTACAACTAGCGACTGAACCAAGTCTGGCTTGGCCTGTCCTTTTGTAAGTTTCATGACCTGACCAACCAAAAATTTAGCGGCACTCTCTTTACCGTTTTGATAATCTTCCACCGCTTTTGGGTTATTACTAATTGCTTCGATCACTGCTGTTTCGACCACAGACGAATCATTGATCTGAGCCATTCCCTTGGAAGAAACTATACCTTCAGGATTCTCACCAGTATCGAAACATTCTTCTAGGACGGACTTAGCCATACCGACACTCAGTGTACCAGACTCGACAAGTTTCATTAGCTCTATCAGTCTGTCAGGAGTGATATTACAGGCTCCAATGTTAGCGTCGTTTAAGTTGAGCAACCGAGTTACATCGCCTAAAATCCAGTTGCTCGCCTGTTTAGCAAATTGGCCTAAGGCGCCATAAGTTTCAGTGTAACCATCGATTACGGAACTAAAGTAATCAGCTATAGCTTTCGACGCCGTCAGTAGCTCAGCATCATACTCCGAAAGACCCAGTTCTTTAATGAATTTGTTCTTACGCCCTTCTGCAAGTTCAGGGAGGCTTTCCCGTATTTGCTCAACCCAACTAGACTTGATTATCAGGGGTGGCAAATCGGGCTCCGGAAAGTACCTATAATCGTGAGCTTGCTCCTTACTCCGCTGAGAAACCGTAATCTCACGATCATCTATCCAACCACGTGTCTCTTGTATTATTTGGCCACCCTGTTCAAGAATACGAGCCTGCCTATCAATCTCAAAATTTATGGCCATGTGAACTGAACGAAAACTATTCATGTTTTTGACTTCAGCTTTAGTACCCAAGGTGGTATCACCCTTAGGCCTCAGGCTCACATTAGCGTCGCACCTAAAGTTCCCCTCTTGCATATTCGCTGCAGAAACTCCCAAGTACTGGACTATACCGTGCAATGTAGTTAAATAGGCTCGAGCTTCATCAGCCGACCTCATATCTGGCTCACTTACAATTTCCATAAGCGGAACTCCGGCACGATTTACATCCACTAGACTATAAGATTCATTGTTAGATTCATTGTGGTGTTGTAGTTTGGCAGCATCTTCCTCAAGATGCACACGGTCAACACGAATATGTTTACTCACACCGTCCACCATGACCGTCAAATGGCCACCAACCGCTAGCGGCATATCAAATTGAGATATTTGATAACCCTTCATCAAATCGGGATACGGATAGTTTTTTCGATCAAATTTTGAGTGCTCAGGGATGCTGCAATTAAGAGCCAGTCCGGTCATAACAGTATATTCAACAGCTTTTCTATTTATTACCGGCAATGCTCCAGGCAGTCCCAAGCAAACAGGGCAGACTATGCTGTTAACTTTACTGTCCTGATAGTTGGCAGGACATCCGCAAAACATCTTACTTTTTGTCTGCAACTGAACGTGTACTTCTAGTCCTATAACTGGTTCGTATTCCATCACAACCTAACCGTGTATATAAACATAACTAAAAGTATATCAGGGAGCGTTTACACCAACAATAAATGTGGTGGCAATTTGTTTGACAGCCACTACATTTACTCTGGCACTTCTCTTCTACAGATGAAATCTACTCTTCATCTCCATACTGCTCTTTAAGAGATTCTACAACAGCCGGATCTGCTAGTGTCGTGGTATCCCCCAAAGCTCTGCCTTCGGCCACGTCTCTTAATAATCTCCGCATTATCTTACCGCTTCGGGTTTTTGGTAACTCCGCAGCAAAATATATATCGTCGGGCCTGCATATCGGACCTATTTTAGTGGCTACATGTTGTTTTAATTCATTCATCAATGCATCCGATGTGACTATGTTTTCTTTTACGGTTACAAACGCCACTATCGCTTGGCCTTTTATTTCATCAGATCTCCCAATGCACGCTGCTTCGGCCACCTTCGAATTATCGACTAGGGCGCTCTCTATTTCCATAGTACTGACCCTATGGGCAGCCACATTTATCACATCGTCTACTCTCCCCAATAACCAAAAATAACTTTCTTCGTCAAGTTTAGCTCCATCACCAGTAAAGTAGATATTTTCATATTTAGACCAATACTGTTCTTGGAATCGTTCGGGGTCTCCATATATGTTGCGTAGCATTGAGGGCCACGGTTTCTTGATGACTAAATAACCACCCCCTCCCGGACCTACTGAGTTACCTGCCTCATCCAATATTTCAGCCTCTATACCAGGGAATGCCTGGGTCGCTGAACCAGGTTTCAAAGTAGTAATGCCCGGTAAAGGACATATTAGAATTGATCCGGTTTCTGTCTGCCACCAAGTATCAACAACAGGGCACCTTCCACCGCCTATATTTTTCCAGTACCAAACCCAAGCTTCCGGATTTATAGGTTCCCCTACAGAACCTAACAACCGTAAACTCGACATATCGTGAGATTCCGGTAATTCTTCTCCCCATCTCATAAAGGTGCGTATGGCAGTAGGAGCAGTATAAAGAATAGTACAAGCGTATTTTTCCACTATAGACCAAAAACGATCTCTACCTGGATAATCAGGGGATCCTTCGTACATGACAGTAGTCGCTCCATTGGACAGAGGGCCATAAACGATATAGCTATGGCCTGTTACCCATCCGATATCAGCGGTACACCAATAGACATCATCTTCCTTCAAATCGAAAACCCATTTAGTAGTGGCGTAGGTACCTGTCAGATAACCACCAGTAGTGTGGACTATGCCTTTGGGCTTACCAGTTGTACCGCTGGTGTACAACATATAGAGCATATCTTCACTATCCATTGGTTCCGGTTCACAATTCAATGGTTGATCTGCTACTAAATCGTGCCACCACACATCTCTTCCATCAACCATTTGGTCATCTGCAGTACCTGTTCTGCGAACCACCACAACGTTCTCTACAGGCGTATCACCAGTCATAGATTCATCAGAGTTTTGTTTTAATGGGACTACGTTGCCCCTCCGATATCCACCGTCCGCGGTTATCATTAATTTCGATTGTGAATCCTGAATACGGTCTCTGATGGAATCAGAGCTGAATCCTCCAAATATTACACTGTGGACAGCACCTATTCGTGCACAAGCTAGCATAGCTATGGGCAGTTCAGGCACCATAGGCAGATATATCGTAACCCTATCTCCTTTTTCCACGCCTAAGCTCTTTAACCCATTAGCAAATTTGCACACTTCTCTGTACAAATCTCTGTACGTATAAACGGCCCAGTCGCCAGGTTCACCTTCCCAGATAATTGCAGCTTTATTTCGCCGAGCCGATTTTAAGTGGCGGTCTATGCAATTATATGAAACGTTTAACTGCCCACCCACAAACCATTTTGCAAATGGTGGGTTCCATTCGAGCACGGTGTCCCATTTCTTAAACCAATCCAGTTCTCCTGCAAACCTAGCCCAAAAAGCTTCGGGGTCTTTGCTTGCTTCCTCATATACCGACGGATCATTAATATTTGCTTGCTTTTTGAATTCCTCACTCGGCGGAAACGTCCTGTCTTCTTGCAGTAACGCCTCGATACTCCCTATATTCTCCACCATTAGATACCTCCAAAAAACCTCTATACGATCTAGTTTCTGTCGTGACTTGTTTTAGCAAGTACGTAGCACGCACTTTTTAACACGATCAAACCATCTATGCAAACCCTTTGGCACTGCAACTATTACAATTTTACTCGAGATTTATATATGCAAGTGCTTTAGAATGGCCTAATGTTGCGAGAAAGTTTTCCGAATCACGTGCCCAAACCAGCTGGCAATACTGCAACATATATGTCAATCGTTGCAGCTGGATTCGGTATGTTTTTGGCCGCATTAGACATATCTGTAAATGTGGCTCTCCCTGCAATGCGCACTGGACTGGGATCCGATCTACACTCGATTCAGTGGGTCATTGTTGTTTTTGTGGCGACCAGAGCCGGCCTAGTCATTGGGATAGGAAACTTAGCCGACAAGTTCGGATTGAAGTCTATCTTCATTTTGGGGGCCGGTATCTACCTCTTTTCAATGGTTTTTATATCTTTGTCTGATACGTTGTCGTATGTCGTTATATTCAGGATCACTCAGGCAATAGGCACGGGTTCACTATATGCCGTATCTCCTGCTATAGCCGCCCAGAGTTTTCCAACAAATCGCCAGGGTTTAGCGATGGGATTTACGACAGCAAGCCAAGCTTTAGGGATGTTAGCAGGGACAATAGGCGCTGGATGGTTAATGCTTTGGTTCCCGTGGCAATCCGTATTTTTGTTCAGAATACCCTTCCTGTTGATGGCTTTAGCGATAGCATTGATATTCATGAAACATTTTCGCAGATCAGACAAATCTCTACCTCTGGACATACTCGGTGGCCTTACTCTCATGATTGGCTTATGCTCATTGGTCATCGGACTGAGACTTGGTAGAGCAATTGGGTGGTTAGACCCAATAGTTGTCAGTTGTTTGATCCTAACACCTACTGCCATGATTATATTTTGGCGAAATGCATCAAAAGCAGAATACCCTGTACTCCCTAAAAACTTATTAAAATCTAGATATTTTGCGACAGCGTTAGCATCGATGTTTTTAGCCCACATGGGGATTTTCGTCATATGGTTTGTGTTCCCTTTTTATATCATCGACATACTGGGATTAGGGGCTTTATTCCTTGGCGTCATGCTCGCTGTAATGGCTTCTTTTAACACTGTCAGCTCTCTTGTTTCAGGGTATCTTATAGACAGAATTGGGCACCGAATAATAGGCTTAACAGGTCTGTTATCGCTTTCGCTAGGGCTTTTCACAATGGCCTATTTAACGCCCGATTCCAACTTATTCGAAATTGGCTTCAGAATCGCCATAGTTGGTATCGGAATAGGTTTATTTCAGTCCGCAGCATACTACCAGGTCATATCCAATACATCCGGTGAAAGAATGGGAACAGCATCAGGGGCCCTGTCCATGTCACAGTCTTTCGGCACAGTCTTCTCGGTCGCAACCATCGGAGCCATATTTGCAATAATCAGTCAAACTGAAAACAATCTTCTAAACGCCTCCGGAGTCTTAGGCACTGATCTAAAAGTTTTGGCGTTCATGAAAGCCTATCAGGATGTATTCCATATAGGCTCAATAGTAGCTCTTGTGTCAGTTCCAATTTTCACACTGTTAAGCAAGCGAAACTCAACATGAGTGATTTGTATGCAAGCCCCTATCGCTTAACATCACATGAAGTATTAATTAGAAAATGAAAGCACACCAATCCATTGTACCCACATTGATGATTACCTTTTCACTCTTGGCATGCTCAAATGATAGTTTTAGGCCAGAAGTTCCTGAAGAGATAATACAACAACCCACGCGTACTGCTGTTCTAGCGGACAATGTCGCGTCTACAATCCAGCCTATTCCAACACAGGTAATAACTACTAAAATACCGGAATCTCCCGATGCCCCCTCCACTCCTCAAGAAGCGACCAAATCTGCCCCCGATAATCCCATACAGAACATGAAGCTTTTTGACATTGAAAGCAATCAAAACATGCTTTCACTCAGTTTTTCTGCGAGTCAGATACATCAGTACATACAGTTCGACGTTCCACGCGAAAAAGTTTTAACAGAATTAATTCTGACCAGATATGAAGGCGACGACGACATAGCTTTTTTTGGCATAAAGGCGGGATGTTGTGACATTTGGCAGGCTGATTCCAATATCATTCCGAATTTGAAAGCATGGAGTCATATCGGCCCCGTCGATATTGATTCAAATATATTGAGCTATAGCCCCAATTTAGAGGACACGCTTACGTCGCAATATGCCATTGATAACACGGACAGAGTATACGTAACTCTTGACCACGGTACTTATATTTTAATGGTCCAGAATTCTAATATTGCAGGTGCTAACTACCAGTTGCTATTCAAATTAAGCGACAAATCAACAAAAAGAGTGAGATAATCCGGTTAACCCTCATGTTCTCGGCGGTCAATACCAGTCAAAATAACGTTACTCATTAAATTTGGAGAGATGAATTTACCAGGGCGACAGAAAAAGAAAAGTTCCGGAATACGAAGAATGATTAATGCATAAGAACGAGGTTATCCGGAAGGATATGAACCATATTATGCTTATGTGACAGAATTCTTTAAGATTAGCCGGCGCAAAGCAGACGAGTTGAAAGATGGTGATAAAGACAAGGGCATCAAACCGAAATTGAAATTTTACAAATTATCCGGCGAGGTTCTAGTAAAAAGTCCGATTGTTTAGAGCTTTTCCATTTGGAAATGGGTAAGTCTGTAGAGGGATCAGAACTAGAACAAGGGTTAATAGAATTAGGAGAAGAAGGATAAACAATATTGCTCGGACATTAGTCTCGGATATACATCATCTAGAGGCCCAGCCATAGGGATTTAACTCGATCATTCCTCAGCCTATGCAATCCAATGGAACTTCATGTAATATAAATTAATCAAGGGCGGTTAGCTCAGTTGGTTAGAGTACTTGCTCGACACGCAAGAGGTCACTGGTTCGAGTCCAGTACCGCCCACCACTTCATTTGGTGCTCAAATTAAGCAATTTATCCTTTATCTCCCCACATGTCATTACTCGGCAATTAGCCTTTATACGCAAAATCTTCTAATTTATTGCCTATATTTATTTTCTTCTTCCAATATTACATTGGCGGGGTAAATATAAATTAAACGTAACTGGGTTAATTACATCAGACGTTTTATGACCGGTAATTTAAATATCCCAGCAAC
>Ga0315338_1001463_pt1 | contig 29476 bp, 21 predicted proteins | sample ASW8metaG_FD_204518 | JGI IMG/M metagenome (GOLD analysis project Ga0315338, IMG submission 204518) | Ammonia-oxidizing marine archaeal communities from Monterey Bay, California, United States - ASW #8 | ecosystem: Environmental > Aquatic > Marine > Coastal | place: USA: California | collected... | reverse complement strand
GTCGTCATGGACGATGGAGCATTCGCCATTACGGATTCGTTTGGCCGCTTCCACTTGGAGCGAATCGAATCTGGACAGAGGCTGATCAAGATCGACACGGGCCGCCTCGGAGATGGTGTCCGTGTCGTGGACGGGCTGACCAGGACCCTCACCGTTACCCCGGGTCTACCCGCCCGGGTGGTCTTCGGAATCGTTGATACCAAAGAGGTTCAATCGATCGGTGCTCCCGCTGTCCAGGGCTACGCTCTCAGGGCCAATCTGGATCCTCGCCCCGTGGACGTGGTGGGCTACCTCACCGAACCAGGAATCGTCATCAATGGGAGCAGAATCAGCCCCCCACAGCTCAGAGTCGAGGCGAGGCAAGCCAAAGAGATCGCTGGAGTTGGCGAGGCTTTTGGAATACTCGAGATCCCGTTCCGGATCGAAGGCAGCGATGTCTCCGCCCAGAACTGGGCGGTTCGCAAGTGGACTCTCGAGGTCTGTTCGGCGTCAGCTGGGGATGTCCTCGGACACTCCGGAGCCGAGGGAGAGGTCCCCGGGAGAGTCTCTGTTGAGGTGCGGAGCGACGTGGCTGCAGCGTCAGTTGGTATGAAATCTCGCCTCGTGATAGAATATGAGAACGGTGTTCTGTTATCGACGCCGTGGACCTCTGTTGGCGTTCGAATGCTCCCCAACGATTGGGCGGTACGGACGAACCAACCGGTGCAGGTCGGAGAGGCCGTCGTGCGTATCGATGGTGCCCCGGTCGACCCCCAAGCTGACGGTCGTTTCGCAACCGAGTGGCGAGGAACCGACGGGTTCGAATTTGATCTCCTGGTCGAGGACGGAACCAGGGTCGGCGGAACGATTCAAATGCCCGCGCTCCAATTCGGATCACCAGTTTCCGATTCTCTCGGCCTGGACGATCCCGCGCTTACGATCGTGCCGGATTCGACCGCGTCCACTGGCGCGACGGTTTCGCTAAACAGGACGATGTCCGTTCGAACGGATAGTGGGAATCGGGTCATGGTCGACGGGACCTGGGTGAACCCGGACGCAAATGGCGTTATCGAGATTCCGATCTCAGCTACGGAGGACGGCACAGAACTCGGCCTCCTCCTGGAGAGCCCGTCCGGGGTCCGGCGGGTCTACGATCTGAGCTTTGGGCTCGAACCGGTCGTGCTCGAGCCAGCCATACCGCAACTCGACGTCTCCCTGCCCGACGATCAGATTTTGGCCAGTCCCCTCCAGACGGTAGTGGGCCGAACAGATCCGGGAAATCGGATCTTCGTCAATGGCCAACCGAGCCAGGTGCGAGACGACGGTCGCTTCCAGTCCCGCGTCGAGCTACCGGTCGGTGAGAGTCTGCTTCGCGTCGAGGTTGTCGACCCGGACGGGAACCGCGGAACTCTGGAAGAGGAGGTCGCGGTATCCGGGACACGGTTCTTCCTCGTGGCTCTGGCTGACGCCACGGTCGGCCGCTTCAGAGGAACGGGTGATCTGGTGGGTGCCGGAATGGAGAGCAGGAACGAAACCTTCAGCGACGGACGGGTGGCCTACTATATAGAAGGGTCAATTGCCGGCAATGTTCTCGTTCGATCAGCCTTCGATACGGGCCGCCGGGAGTTGGACAGCCTCTTCGACGATCTGGGCGCGTATGACGAAGCACGTCTCCTCACGTATCTTGATCCAGACGCCTCTTACTCCGTTTTCGGGGACACGAGCGAGGAGGGACGGGCCGCAGACACACCCGGCAAATTCTACCTGGCCATCGAGAGTGAATCTCTCGACCTTCTCTACGGGACATTCGCTCCAAGCACAGTCGGAACGGAGCTCGCGACCTATCGCCGCGTGCTGCACGGAGGACGACTTCGTCTCCGGACTCCCGTCGAGCCTTCCTTCGCGACCGAGCTCGAGGCTTTTTTCTCAGAAGAAGATCGAGTGCACCTGGAGTCAGAATTCGAGGCAACGGGTGGGTCGCTCTACTACCTGCCCCATGGAGATGTGGTCGAAGGCAGCGAGCAGGTCACGATTGTGGTACGCCATTCGGAAACAGGTCTGCCGCTCCTCGAACTTCCCGTTCATCGAGATTCGGACTATCGGATCAGCTATTCCCTCGGTCGCATCTGGTTCGATCGTCCGCTGCCTTCAGTGACGGAGAGCTCCACTCTTCTCGATACCGACGTGCTGCCTGGACACCCCGTCTATGTTCGAATCGGATACGACTCCCAGGATGCGAGCGGCGACAGCGAAACCGCAGGAGGGCGGGTTGTCCAGCAACTTGGTCGCTACCTCAAGCTCGGGGCAACCTACGTTCGAGAGAAAACTGGAACGGAAGAGAGCGAGCTCCGCGGTTTCGATGTGAGTGCTGAACTATCCTTCGCGCGTCTGATCGCCGAATACGCCGAGACTGAAGGTGCGGACTCGCTCGAGTATGTGAGTGGAGACGGAGGGCTCACTTTTGGCCGGATCGGATCTGGAGGAGAATCAAAGAGCGGAGCGGCTTGGAAGGTCGCAGGTGAAATCGATATAGCCCGTGCTTTGGGAAAGAATTTTACGTTTGGTTCGACGGCCTATGCCCGTCGTGCGGAACGCGGGTTCCGGTCGACCGCCTCCCTCGCGGCGGTTGGTCGTGAGCAATATGGCGCAAGCCTTCGGGCAGGAAACGAGCGTGTCGGTGTCTTCGAACTTCGGAGCGACCGGACCCAGATTCTCGGAGTCGTCGGGGTCAGTGAGGAAGCTGAGCGGGTTCAGAACTCGGTCCGTTGGTCCTGGTCTCGAAGTGAGCGCGCCGAGTTCGCCTTTGAAATGCGCGGAGAGCGGTCGGAAAACTCTGCTGGCACCGAGCTCGATTCTCGTGATGATGTTGCGGCCCGAATTCGCAGCCGACTGCGGGATGGACTGACCGGTTCGCTCGAGCGGGAGCAGGCCCTGAACGGGGTGAAGCGCGATCGCACGACGCTCGCTCTCGACTACGATGCCGGCGGTGGGTTCGTGCTCGGGGCAAGAGGCTCGACGGGTAGCGACGGTGAGTCCGCCACCGGTCGGGTTCGCTACGATCGTCTCGGACGACAATACTATATAGAAGGCCGGACCGACTGGTCTGATGCCTCCCCGACCCGCACGACAACCTGGGGCGCCCGCCAGCGCCTGGGTGACGATGCCATCGTCTATTCTGAATATCAGTGGTTCCAGGGAGGAACCGGTGAGAAAAACCTGCAGGTCTGGGGTGCCGAGCGACGTTGGGTGCCGACGGCGGGGTTGACCTTGGAACTCCAGGGCGAACATGCCCGGACCGATGCCGCCGCGACCGATCTCCGGCGTTCTACCTTGGGGGCAACGGTCAACTTTACCGAGGGAGACCGTGTCGACACCCGGGCGCGGGGGGAGGTCCGGGTTGAGGACGGTACGTCTGATCGGACCCAGTACCTGACCGACAACCGACTCGAGCTCTCCCTCAATCCGGATTGGGCGTTGCTCGGTCGGATGCGATGGAGCCGCACGACCGATCGTCGAACCGATCGGACGGAAGCGTCCCATGCTGAGCACAGTGTCGGACTTGCCTACCGACCGGTTGCTCAGGATCACGTCAATGCGCTCGGTCGCTACACACACGCCCGCGACGATCGGCCTGGAGACAGTCGTCTCGATGGCCGGACCCGCGACGTCATTTCTGTCGAGGGTGCCTATGGATTCCGCCGCTGGGGAGAACTGGTCGGACGTTTTGGCGCGCGTTGGCAGGAGACAGAGATCGCGTCGCAGGATCAGATTCACACCTTCACCTATCTCACGGCCGGACGTCTCAATCTTCGTATCCTGGGTCCGGTCGGTCTGGGTACGGAGTACCGGGTTTTTGCTCAGCGCGAAGCTGAAGACCAGCGACGAGGGTGGCTCAACGAATTGACGTGGGATCCAGTGGACTACGTGCGGCTCGGGCTGGGCTATGACTTTACCGACTTCGAAGACGATCTCGATTCCGAGGACGACTACACGAAACGCGGATGGTTCCTGCGTCTGCAAGGACGTTACTAGGAGAACGGATGGGAACGATCGAGCATACATTGAGCGTAGGGAGATCATGGAAGAGGCAGGTTGTTGAAGCTGGCCTGGCCATCGGCGTCGCCCTGATCTTCTTTGCTGGGTTCTTCGCCCTGCTTGAGATCTTCTTCCCGACCGGGGCAGGAATCGGACAACTGCTTTCGTCCGACTCAAATGCCGAAGCGGAATCGAGAGCCCAGGACAATCGTCGCATGTACGCCGATGGACTTCCCCTCGATAGCGTGGTGGGCAAGCTGATCGCTCGAAAGAACGATGTGCGTGCCAAGGCGATGGACTCGGTTGTCTGGACGTCGGCCACTCTGGGAATGCCCCTGAAGAACCGCGAGTCGGTCCAGACCCTCGACCGAGCGGTGGCCACGATCGAATTGCAGAGCGATGATGAGATCGAGATGGGGCCGAATACGCTCATCGTCCTGAAGGACCTCGAAGAGGATATCTTCTCCCGGCGCCAAAGATCCTCACTGCTGGTGCTGGACGGCGCGCTCCGGGGACGGCTTTCCGCCGATGGCAGTGACCGTGTACGACTCGAAGTACCCGCCGGTGACGGTACGGCTACGATTCAGCCGATGGCGGATGAGGGCGGGGAAGTCGTCTTCCGAGTCGATGTCAGCGACGAGCAGACCGCAACCGTAACGGTCGAAAAGGGACGTGCGGAGATTCGGAGTGGGGAGGATCTCGTGACAGTGCGCGAGAACCAGTCCACGCGTCTGACTGATTCCAGCGTTCCCCCATCCGTGATCCGCCTTCGTCCCGGACCCGAGCTTCTCATGCCTCTTCCCGGGCAGCGCTTCGAGTACCGCAAGCTGCAACCGGAAGTGGCACTCGGATGGACTCAGATCACCGGAGTCACGACCTACCGTCTTCGGGTCGCACGCGACCCGGGCTTTGCTGAGATGGTTTATGACGAATGGGTAGATGGCAACGGCGTCGTTCTACCAAGTTTGCCGGCCGGGACCTACCACTGGTCCGTCGTTGGGGAGAGCGATCGAGCCGAGGTTACGGCGCGGGTCCAAAGTCAGTTTCGGGTGAGCCGTGATGCTACGCCACCACCTCTCCGGCTCCAGCTTCCAGAAGGCAATGTCACCAGCGAAGTGATCGTTATCGAAGGTCAGGTGGAGCCTGGGTCACGCGTCCGTGTGGCGGGAGTTACGGTTGAGTTGGACCGGAAGGGTTGGTTCAGCCACGAAGTGTCCCTGGATTTCGGGCCCAATGTTCTTGTTGTGGAGGCAATCGATCCGGCAGGCAATGTCGCCTACCGTTCTTCGGTCGTCAATCGCCGGCGCTTGCGCTGAGCGAGAGGAGAAGAGATGCGTTCCGTTAGATTTCCGCTCCGGTTCAAAATCATGTTAGGTCTTCTTGCTGTGGTTTCCATCGTGGTGACGTTGATCACCTACACGATGGCGAATCTGTTCCACACAGACAAGACGGCCTATATTCACGATCTTACGTCCGTGATGGCGCTACGGGCGGCCGACGAAACACGATCGTTGTTTCAGGGCTATCGAGAGCGACTCCAGACCTATGCCATCGTGTTGGACGAAGACTCAGTGGCCGACGAGCGGCGCATCGAGATGGTCCGGGAGCTCATGGAGGGATTCCCGGAGTGCGTTGCGATTACTCTCTACGATCACCCGGGCAACGCGACTTCAACGATCTACGATGCCGAGGTGCTCGAGAGGGTCGGATTGTCAAAGGCGGATGTCTCCACCGAATTGGAGTCAATCAGCCTTCCCTGGTCTGAGTTGGCGAACGGAACCCCATTCCTCCAGGGTGCGAGCTTCGCGGATCGCTTGCCGTCATTCGTTCTGGCGACCGAGGTGAAAGCGTCCGCGGAGGCGGATAGCTCGACCTTCGTCTGTGCTGTCCTGACCGTCGATGGCTTGAGACGCGCCACCATTCGAAGTGGCGCGTTTGACTCGTTCGTCGCCGATGGACGCAATGTTCTTCTCTCCCATCGCGATCTCTCTCGCGTTCAGGACAGCGCTTCGCCCGACTGGGTTCCCGAAGCTTCCGAGGGAGCACTGGCCATGACGCGAGGGATGACGCGCGAGTATCTCGTCGGCAACGAAGAGATGATTGGAGGATTTGCGTCCACCGGATTCGGCGGCACGATTGCCGGTGTTCAGCTTCCGAGAAGTGCGGCTTATCTTGCCTCACGAGAGCTGCTCAGCAATCTCGTTCTCGTTTCTCTCGTCCTGCTCCTGGTGGCCGCCCTTGCCGCGCTCTTCTGGTCTCGTCGGATTACGGCATCGATCGAAGGGCTGGCTGGGGCTACCCGCCGAGTGGGTCGGGGAGAATTCGACGTTCAGGTCGAGGAAGAAAGTCAGGATGAGATTGGCGATCTCGCGCGCTCCTTCAACCAGATGGCCGGAGAACTTCGAACCCGCGAGGTCGCTCTGGTCGAGGCTCACGCCCAGCTCGTCCAGTCCGAGAAACTGGCCGCCTTTGGGCAACTCGGAGCCGGGATTGCCCACGAGGTGAAGAATCCTCTGGCCGGAATCCTGGGTTGCGCTCAACTCTCTCTTCGCGCCTCGGAGGCCGGAACTCCCCTCGCGACCAACCTCAAGATGATCGAGAAGGAGACACGACGCTGTAAGGAGATCATCGAGAACCTCCTGAAGTTTGCCCGCCAGGAAAAGGCCGAACTTCGGGAAGTGGATCTCACTCAAGTGGTTGAGGACGCTGCCGCCATTGTCCGTCATCAGATCGAACTTGCGGGGGTCCATCTGGACGTCGAGCTGCGATCAGAGCTTCCTTCCGTCCTGGCCAATACGAACCAGATTCAACAGGTCGTGATGAATCTGATGATCAACGCACAGCAGGCCATGGCCGGGGAGCCGGGGAATATCTCGGTCCGCTCGACCGTCGACGAAGAGGGTCAGGTTCTAGTGAGCGTGACCGATGACGGTCCGGGGATCCCTCCGGAACACAAGAGTCGGATATTCGAGCCCTTTTTTACGACCAAGCCGAGCGGTATTGGAACGGGTCTGGGCCTTTCGGTCAGCTACGGGATCATTCGAGACCACGGGGGGCGAATCGAGATCGATAGCGAGGTGGGGCAAGGGACGTCCTTCCGGCTTGTCTTCCCGGCCCAACGAGCCGATAGCAAAAATGGGGGTGAAGCCGAACTTTCCGCGGCGGCCTGAGGTCGCCTTGCCGGGAAGGACGTGTCTCTCATCGAAACCTGTAACCGATAGGACAACAACGAGTTGGACAATCGCATTCTCGTAGTTGACGACGAAGAAACTCTCCGCATGGTCATCTCCCAGGTACTGGAGGCCGACGGGCTCGAGGTCTCGGTCGCTGATAGCGGCGAGCAGGCGTTGGAAATGTTCCGTGAGCAACCTTTTCCCATCGTTCTGACCGACATCGTGATGGGGAAAATGTCCGGGGTCGACCTGCTCGAGCAGGTCAAGGCGCTCGATGAAGCGACCATCGTCGTGATGATGACGAGCCATGCCTCGATGGATACGGCCGTGCGCGCTATCCGTCACGGGGCCTACGACTACCTGACCAAGCCGTTCGAAGACATCGAGTTGATATCCTCCGTCGTCCGGCGAGCCCGGGATAACCGTCGACTCACCGAGCAACATCAGCTCCTGGTCGAGCAGCTCAAAGCGGCGACGATCGAACTGCAGGGAGCTAATGTGCAGCTTCGAGAGACCGTGGCTCGTGATGGGCTGACCGGTCTTTTCAACCATCGATCGTTCTGGGAGGCTCTCGAACGGGAGGTCGCGACGGCCATGAAGACCGGGGATGACGTCTCGGTCGTGATTTTCGATGTCGATAACTTCAAGCAGTTCAACGATACCCACGGCCATATGCAGGGGGACGAGTGTCTAAAGCAGGTGGCCAAGATCATCGGCTCGGCCTCGAGGCGATATGACGTTGCGGCCCGATATGGCGGCGAGGAGTTCGTCCTTCTTCTCCCAGTAGCCAATCTCGAAATCGGAGCGAGGATAGCCGAGCGGGTGCGAGCCGAGATCGAGGCCGCGGTCTTTGTTGGCGCCCCACCTCTGACCGAAGTGCATGTGACGGTGAGTGCGGGGGTTGCATCCGCCGGGGCCGACTCGCCCATTGCCGCCCGAATCGTCGAAATTGCGGACGAGCGTCTCTATTGCGCGAAACGGTCCGGTCGAAACCGAGTCTGTTCGGTCTCGGAGCCCGAGTCGAAAACTGGCACCGAGGGGTGACCGTTGGCCAGCTGGCCTGCCCAGCCCAGCTGGCACGCCCCGACCCGGAGACCCCAATTCACCGACCCATCCTGAGTACCCACGCCGGAGCCCCAAACTGTTCCTCGCCAGTACCGCGCTCGGTGGGATCCGCAACTCCGTCGAGACGAAGCGGTGAGTGACCGGTTCGCCTGATGTAGACTCGTACGAGGAGGCCTCCTCTGGAACTGTGCGGTTTCAAGCGAGGATGGTCTCCGTCTCGTCGAGGGCAAATCATGACGGCACCGGCCGAAATCACCCAGGTTCTTCGTAGCGTCTCCCGGGGAGAGTCTCCCGCCTCGCTTCTGTTTCCCCTTGTCTACGAAGAGGTGAAGGCTCTGGCTGGAGTCCATCTCAAGAACGAGCGATCCGACCACACGCTCCAGGCTACCGCGTTGGTCCACGAGGCTTACATGAGGCTCATCGATATCACCGATATGACCTGGAAGGATCGGGCCCACTTTATGGCGGTCGCGTCCCAGGCAATTCGGAGAGTCCTCATCGATCACGCGCGGTCCCGCTCGAGAAAAAAGCGAGGGGCCGGGGCGATCAAAGTCTCGCTCGATGACGTGGCCACGATCCCCGTGCAGGGTCCGGCCGAGGACCTGATCGCCCTCGATGACGCCCTGACTATCTTTGCGGAGGAGCATGAGGAGAAAGCCCGGGTCGTCGAGCTGCGATATTTCGGTGGGCTCGCTATCGAAGAGATCGCCGGTGTGCTCGGCGTGCACAAGCGAACCGTCGATCGCCATTGGCTTTTTGCCAAGACCTGGCTCTACCGAGAACTGACGACCGACACTCTGGGTGACGGAATTCAGGATGTCGACTGAGCGTCCGCCCATAGACGAGATTCTCTTTGGTGCGCTGGAACGTTCGGGGGCGGATCGCGCCACTTACCTCGACGAGGTTTGCGGGAGCGAAACCGACCTTCGTGTCGAGATGGACTCGTTACTTCAGGCTGCGGCCAAGTCGGAGGATTTTCTCGAACCCCGCACGGATCCATCCGTGCCGATCATCACCCGCTCCGCCACGGCAGTCCCAAAAATTGGGGATACGATCGATCGGTATCGGCTCGAGAAGCTCGTCGGTACCGGTGGAATGGGGACGGTCTATCGTGCCTCGCGTGCGGATGGCGAGTTTCGGAAACGGGTCGCCATCAAACTCCTGCGTCCCGGCATGGACTCCGGAGAAATCCTCTCCCGGTTCCGACACGAGAGACAGGTGCTGGCGTCACTGGAACATCCGAACATCGCGCGACTCCTCGACGGTGGGGAGACCGACGACGGACGGCCGTTTCTGGTCATGGAGTTCGTCGATGGCGTTCCGATCGATCGATACTGTGAGGAGAGATCCCTCACTGTGCACCAACGGCTTGAAGTGTTTCGGACGGTTTGCGATGCCGTTCACCATGCCCACCAGAATCTTGTTGTCCATCGGGATCTGAAGCCGGGCAACATCCTTGTCGACGAACACGGTCAAGTGAAGCTTCTCGACTTCGGAATCGCCAAGGTTCTCGATGCCGGCGCGGATCTGACCAGAACCGAAGATCGTCGTCTTACTCCACAGTTCGCGAGCCCAGAACAGATCATGAACCGGCCCATTACCACGGCAAGCGACGTCTACTCTCTGGGCGTCAACTTGTACGCCCTGCTCTCCGGTCAGCTTCCTTACATCGTGGAATCGTCGTCGAACCGGGATCTCGAAGAGATGATCGTCGAAACTGAGCCACCTAAACCGAGTACGCTGGTTTCGACGGGGGATCAGACCGCAAAGCGCCTGGCTCGACAGCTCGCCGGAGACCTCGACAACATCGTGCTAAAGGCGCTCCGGAAAGAACCGGTCCGTCGCTATCTTTCCGTCGAGGCTCTGGCCGAGGATATTCGACGTCACCTCGAGGGGCGACCGATTCTCGCCCGCCCCGATACGGTGCGATATCGGGTGGGAAAGTTCGTACGTCGCAATCCCGTTTCGGTCGGTCTATCCTTTGCTCTCGCTCTCGTCCTCATTCTCGCTGCATTCATCAACACGATCGCGGCAGGCACGATTTCGGCGCTCCTCGTCGTTTTTGCGTTGGCCGGCGTGCTCAGCACGTCCCTCTTTTTCCGGGCGCAACGGGCGCAGCGTGAGGCCGAGCGGGCACGGATGAATGCGGAACAGGTGACAGAGTTGCTCGAAGACGCCCTCCGTTCGATCAAGCCGGAATCGGCTCAGGGTCAGGATGCGACGTTACTTCGACAGGTCCTCGACGCGACGGCCCAACGAGTCGTGCGAGAGCTACCCGGCGACAGCCCGGCGGCGGCGTCTCTTCATTTAACGATCGGTGCGACTTATCGGAGCCTCGGTCTTCTCGATCTCGCGGCGGGATACACGGAAAGCGCGGTGCGAATTCGTCGGGGCCTCGATGGGAGCGGACAAGCCAGCGTGTCCGAGGCGCTCTGTGAGATGGGGTTCCTGGCCTTTGGACGCGGAGCGTTTGACGAGGCCGAGGCGGCCTTTGAGGAATCCCTTCAGATCGAAAGAGCTCTCGGTCGTCCAGAGCAAGAGGTCTTGGGGATGGTTCTCTTCGGTCTCGGCGAGGTTTGTGAGGCAAAAGACGACGTTGTAAGGACGGAGGCATGCTATCGCGAGGCTCTCGAAGTGCGAGAGCAGGCCACGGGGCGTGCAAGTACGGACTACGTTCGATCTCTCGCCGCCCTCGGATGGTTTCTGACTCAACAGGAGAGGTTCGACGAAGCCGAACCGCTGCTTCGGCTTGCTGTCGAATTGGCTGAAGAGCTTGGTGAGGAGACGACGATGGCCGCGGCGCTCGGCGCTTTGGGGGGCTGCATGAAGTGGCAGAGGAGATTCGACGAGTCGGAGGCTCTCCTGCGTCGAGCCCTCTCCCACGATCGGCGGATCTATGGCGAGACGCATATCCGTTACGCCGAGAGACTTGACGAGTTGGCCAGTATCCTCGTGTTCAAGGACCCGCCCGACCTTGACGGGGCCGAACGCTATTATCACGAGGGTTTGGCGATCATGGAAAAGACCCTCGGTCGAACCCACCGAACGATCGGCACGGCACTCAACAATCTCGGGGGAGTGCTTCACAAGCAGGGTCGGAACCGGGAATCCGAAACAGCGTTTCGCGAGGCTATTGCCATCTACCGCGAAGTGTTGGGTGCAGAACATTCGTGGGTCGGGATCTCGCTCGGCAACCTTGCCATCCTTCTTTCCGCTGACGGCGATGCTGAGCAGGCCGTGGAAGTGGCGGAAGAAGGGCTCAGAGTCCGACTTGCGAACTGGCCGAAGTCACATTGGAGAATCGCGGAAATGAAGTCCGTCCTTGGATTCGCTCTGGGTAGGGCGGGAGAGGCCGATCGGGCGGAGTCCCTTCTCCGCGAAGCACTTGCGGATCTCGAAGACATGCGCGGGATTAACCACCGGATCGTTGCAGAAGCGAAACGAAGGTTAGAGGCTCAGCTCGGCAGGTCGGTCGATTCGTCGTGAGGTCCCGTTGGCAGATTTGCTCACTTCGGCACGACTTTGGTCCTGGGTCACACATCTGAAGTAAGCTGGTATCTCAGAGAGGGGATCGGGAGAAGGCAGAGGCGATCCCACCGATTCTCGTGCTTTTTGACTACCACACATTCGGAGACGACCATGATTCGCGCTCAGATGTCTTTCCTACTGGCCGGCGCCCTGGCCGTGGCCACCTTTCTCGTCCCGGATCAAGCCGCGGCCGGTCTCTTTCCTCGGACCATCTTCGTCGAGAAGTTTGGTTACGACACCTGAACCTCCTGTCCTCCGGCCCGGGCGGCCTTGGAGCAGCTTCAGGAGGAGCAGGGCCCCGACCGTTTTGCGTACGTAGACTTTCACATCCGCGGCAGCCTCGGCTCCGATGTGGGAGACGAACGGGAAGCGTACTACAGCGTGTCGGGAACTCCGACCGTCCTTTTCGATGGGAAGAATCGACACGTTGGCGGTCGGAACCACGAGAGCCTCTACCGGGCTGCGATTTCGGCGGCCGATAGCGAGTCAAAGCTGAAGGTCGACGCAAGCGCGTCTTTCGATCTCAGCACGGGTCTCATCTCCGTCTCGATCGAGGTCGAGGTGGGCGAAGGAATCGAGTTCCCTGAGGAATGTGTGGTGCACGCGGTGCTGGCGGAAGATCTCGACGGACCGGAAAAGAAAGTCGCTCGGGTCCGGGTTCTCGAGACGGCCTTGGTGGCGGACGAAGAGGGAGAAACCCAGACGCTCTTCGCAATCTTGAACGGCAACGACAACTGGCGAACGGAGAACATGCATGTGGTGGCTTGGGTGCAGCGCGACTCCGACAATAATGACCGAGACGCACTCATTCTCAACGCCGTACAAAGCGCCTTTGGTAGCGCCACTCCTGTTCAACACACCAGCTGGGGTCAGCTCAAGGCCAGCTTTCGGTAGGGGAGCGCCCGATCAACGGACCAGCATGACCCGCGATGTGAACGTCCCTTCTACGTTCTGAGACTTCCTGCCACCAGACCCGCACGAACGGATCACTCCAGGTCCGTCGGGGCGATTTGTCCTTGGCCGTTCGGGGCGTCCTTCCGGGCCTCCCTTTCATGACTATGACAATCGATACTATAATCCCGTCCGGCTGGCAGTTGGACTCCAACCGTTTCCGGAAGGAATTGTGGAGTTGACCGGCGGTCGCAGTTCATAGGAGGCCGAGCCAAAGGACCTGGAAATGATCGTGCGCTTCTGCCTTTACTCGGTTTTCAAGAATCTCCGCTTTTTCGAGCCCTTTCTTGTCCTCTATCTGCTCGCGAACGCAGCGGCCGGTGGCCCCGAGCTTCGCTACGTCCAGGTCGGTGCTCTCATCGGTTACCAGAAGTGGCTGACCGGAATGCTGGAGATTCCCTCTGGGGCCGCGACGGACCGTTGGGGACGCCGCCGGGCTCTCATTCTTTGCTTTGTCTGCTATGCCTTCGCCTTTCCTGTGTTTGCCCTCTCTGGTGGCGCGGGTGCGAGTCAGCTCGTTCTCCTCTATGCGGGAATGACCCTCTTTGCGATCGGAGAAGCGTTTCGAACGGGGAGCCATAAAGCGATCATGCTCGACTGGTTGGAAGAGAGCGGTCGAAGCGAAGATGCCACGCGAGTGATTGGCCTCACTCGTTTCTTCTCGAAGACAAGCGCAGGCCTCAGTTCGCTCGCCGGTGGAATTCTCGTCTACCTGACTGGCCGCTTCGATCTTCTTTTTTGGGCTGCAACGGTTCCAGCGCTCTTCGGGATCGTCGTGATGTACAGCTATCCGAGATGGTTGGAAGGGGAGCAGAGCCGCGATCCCAAATCCCGCAGAGATCTCTCCTGGTCAGGACGGGTCCGCGCGCTCTGGGCAGTTCCCGGGACAGCTCTGCTCATGCTGCAATCGGTTGTCTTCGAGAGTCACGTCAAGGTTGCTCAGCACTACATCCAGCCGTTCTTCAAAGAAGGGCTGCAGAGTCATTCCGTGGCGATTGTCGGAGGTGCGGGCGCGCTCGCGGTCGGGATCTACTATTTGGTACAGGACGTTCTTGGCGGTACGGCGTCATTGTTTGCGCCCAGAGTTCAGTCATGGTGGGGAGGAGCGGGACGAGCGAATCGAATCAGCGTGTTGCTTGCTCCGATTCTTGTCGTCATCGTAGCCTCAGCTCTAACTCAGAATTGGATCGGGCTCGTCGTTACGGGATTCGTCCTTTTGGCGACGTTGCAGAACGTAAGGCGCCCCGTCTTCGTCTCTCTCCTCAATCGGAGTATCGACAAACCACAACGGGCGACAACGCTTTCGATCGAGAGTCAGGCCCGGAGCTGGTCTTTCGCGGTTTTGGCACCGACGACGGGGTGGGTTGCTGACCACTACGGCCTCTCTTCGTGTCTTTTTCTCGTCGCGGGCCTGCTCGTAGTCGGTGTTGTACTCGAACTCCTTCAGCATCGCGGTACCCGAGGGTTTGGCGAAGTTTCCTAGGCGAGTCGAGGTCTGTCCGCCGTGAAACAGCCTTGTGATGTGTTTCACTAGTCGTGCGACGGGAAGAACCGCGAAGGCGAGCCGGTCTCCGCCCAACGGATAAAACAACCATCAATCACTTGGCGACCCGGACTTCGGCGGAAAAGTGCGTAGCGTAACGTGAGTTCGCGACACGTTCGGGTGGGAAGAGACGCTCAGTGCGTGTTCGATTTTCCCAATTCGCAATCGGTTGATTCGCTTCTCGGTCGAGGCGCTAACTAATGATCCAGGCTTTTGATGTGGAGATTCAGTGGCGGCAGATCCGCGACACTAACGTTTCGGCGTAGCCGGCGCGGAGCTTTCGGTGTTCAGCTTCAGGGTCGACGGAAACGCCAGTGCCCTCGTGGTGAGGAGGACAAACTTTCTCGTGATTCGGCGCGAGAATTGCGAAGAGCAGGTGAGAGGACGCCCCCGAGACTTGTGGCGTCGATCGACAGTCTTCGCTATCATGGTCCGGGGGCATTGGTGCCGTGGTTCGTGCGGCAGCCTAAGGACTAGCAGCCAACAAGGAGCACGCCATGTTCGCAACGTTTCGACGGCGCGGATCAGGCCCCATACGAGGAGCTTCCCTCCTCGTTGTGTCGGTGGCCCTGATTCTTGCATCACCCCTTCTCGCTGTTTCCGAGACTTCCGAAGACTCTACGCTCCCGGAACAAGTTCAGCGCTACGAGTTTCTGCGCGAGCGCGCGGCGAATACGGAGCGCCCCGATCCGGATGTTGCTCGGATCGGATCGAGGGAGTTTGTCCTCGATCGAGCACCGGTCGAGAACCCGGTGGTCGCCGAAGTTGGCAAACGCGGTACAACTTCGGATTGGACTCCGTACACAGGCACCTTCGGACTGGAACAAGCTGCCCATCTGTTGCGTCGAACGGTGGTTGGACCGACCTTCGATGAGATGGAAGCCGCCGTCCAGGACGGTTTGGCCCAGACGGTCATGAACCTCCTCGCCCCGCAGTTTCCGCCGCCCCTTCCCGGACCCTGGGCGGTTGAGCCAATTCCGGACGTGAGCGATTGGACCCGAGACGAGATTGATTCGCTCATTACTCAGTACCGGATCTGGGATGAAGACCTGCGCATGTGGTGGACGGAAGGAATCATCGACGCGGGTCCCAACGTGACCGAAACGATGACCCATTTCTGGCACGATCACTTCGCGACCGGGATGGACAAGGTCTTCTATCCAATGTCGATCTACACTCAGAATGCGCTCCTCCGGCAACACGCGGTGGGCAACTTCCAGACCTTGACGCGGAATGTTTCCAAAGATCCCGCCATGCTCCTGTGGCTTGACAATCAATACAACTATGTTGGCCAGATCAACGAGAACTTTGCACGCGAGTTACTCGAACTCTTTACGCTCGGCGTGGACCAGTACACGCAGGACGATGTCGTCGACGTCGCCCGCGCCTGGACGGGTTACCTGACTGAAGACGGCATTACATCGATCTTTGTGCCATCGCTTCACGACGACGGCTTAAAGACCATTCTCGGACAGTTTGGGCGCTGGGACGGAGACGATGTCATAGATATCGTTTTCCAGCAGGACGAGTGTGCGCGTTTCATCTGTCGCAAACTCTATCGGTGGTTTATCGATGAGTATCCGGATGAAGTCCTCATCGAAGAGTTGGCCCAAACTCTGCGGAGCAACAACTACGAGATTGCCCCTGTGCTATCGCAGATGCTTCTGAGCGAGCACTTCTTCGATACGAACTACAAAGGCTCGGTCATTCGCGACGGATTGGATCTCTACGCGGGCCTTCCCCGCAGTTTTGGGATGGCTGACCAAATCGATCTGAGCGACTACCTGACGATTCAGGCCCAGTGGATGCGATTTTCCATGAATACCTATGATCACTGGCTCCTTGATCCGCCCAACGTCTCGGGCTGGGATGGCTACCGAACGTGGGTGAATTCAACGACCCTCCCGTGGCGCAAAGCGCTCAGTGTATCGCTTGTCGATGGCGAGATCTTCGAGACCAATCTCGCCATGCAGCTCGACGCCATTGCTCTGGCCAATACGTTTCAGAACCCGGACGACCCTTATCTGCTCATTGCCGATCTCTCGACGGTTCTCTACGGCTTCCAACCGACGGAACTCGTCGAGCAACGCATGCTCGACGAGCTGCTCCAGGGGGCCGAGCCTTGGGAATGGAGCATCTTCGATCCCGACGCGGAATCGAGGATCCAGGGCCTCATTCGCTTAGCACTTCGTCTACCTGATTCACAGATAAAGTAGGAGGGAGGAAAAATGAAACGTCGTGATTTTCTACGTCGCACCCTACAGCTCTCTGCAGCTGGCTTGATTGTCCCTCCCTGCCTACGGATGGGGAGCGTTCTTAATCCCGAAACGGCTTTTGCCGGCACAACCGACCCGTTCGCGGGCCAGATCCTGATCATCATCAACCTGAGCGGAGGTAACGACGGGATCAACACCGTCGTTCCGTACAACGACGGAACGTACCATTCTGTCCGACCAACTCTCGCTCTCGACCCATCTGAAGTCGTGCAGATCGAACCCGGTCTGGGAACGGGACTCCATCCGGGCCTGCAAGGGTTGGAGTCTCTTTACGATCTCGGTAAGCTCGCCATCATTCAGGGCGTTGGCTATCCTGAAATGAACCTCTCCCATTTCAGGGGCACCGATATCTGGTTCAGTGGTTCGTCGACCGACGATGTGATCGAGACTGGTTGGATGGCTCGTTTCATCGAAGAAACCTACCCGGACTATCCGTCCTATCCGCCGCCTGGGCCTTTTGGACTGCAGCAATCTCTTGCCCATCGCATTCCGTTGCAAGGTGATCGGTCCGTGACCGGTGTGGTCGTGGACAATCCAAGTACTTTCTTTGACCTCGTCAATGGGAACTACTCCGGGGACTTCGACGATGAACTGCCCGATACGCGCGGTGGCGATGAACTCAGCTACATTCGTGACGTGGACAAGGCCAGCTTTGAGTACGCGGCAGCGATTCAGGCGGCTTCCGAAGCCGGCACCAACACCGTCGTCTATCCGAATACGACGTTGGGAGGGCAGCTCGAGATCGTTTCGCGTCTCATCTCCGGATCGCTTGGAACCCCGCTGTATCTGACAGCAGAGTACGGCTTTGACACCCATGCCGACCAGTTGGGTGGCCACGCAGCCCTCATGGCGAGCGTTGGGGGTTCCATCCGGGCGTTCATGGATGATCTGACAAATCAGGGACTCTCGGATCGCGTCCTCGTTATCACGCAATCGGAGTTTGGTCGGAGAGTGGAAGAGAACGGCGGATTTGGGACGGATCACGGAACTGCGGCGCCCATGTTCGTCGTCGGAGATCAGGTCAATGGTGGGATGTATGGCACCAACCCCAATCTGACCAATCTCGACCCCAACAACAATCTCCTCATCCAGAACGACTATCGATCCGTCTACGGTACGATTCTGCAACGCCATTTCGGCGCATCGCAAACGTCGACCCAGGACGTTCTCTTTGGGGACTACGGCACGATCGACTTCATGTCGCAGGTGACGTCGGTGGATGACTACGTTCCACAGGCCGATCGGCTCTATGCGATTCACCCGAATCCTCAGTCTGTTTCGGGTGGATCGAAGGTGCGGATTCGGTTCGATCTGGCCCGGGATGCCGATGTGCGGGTGGACGTCTTCGACATGCAAGGTCGGCGACGCCAGGCGCTGGCCGACCAGCTCCATGCGGCTGGTCGTCATCAGATAGAGTGGCGGCCGGACGGATTCGCCGCCGGGACGTATGTCATCCGACTCTCGTCACCACGGTTCGAGAAGAACGTAAAGGCTGTTCTGCTGCCGTAGAGGCTGCCAGCGACCCAGAAACAAAGCATCTCCTGGCGATCCGTTGATCAACTTGACGGTTCGCCGGGAGATACCTCTTCCGACTCCCAGATACGCTGCTGATCCTTCTCCCTGGAGAATGTATCCGGGGCGGTCTCACCCGATCTCGCCCCAATCTCGCCCCAATCTCCGGTTCAACGTTTCTTAGGCGAAACGAACTCCACCAACAGTGTTATCGTTCCCGGTCGAGTCGTGGACGTGGGCCCGGCGGCAACGGTCTCAGCGCCATGAGAATTGGATTCAACGAGAAAGTGGAGGTCATCGCGATGGTCGAGCCGTTCGGGCTCAAAGGACAGGCTCCGTCGGGAAGCCGGGGCGTCGGCTGGTTTCGACTGACGAGTCGTTTTTGAACCTCGCGGTAAACCAACTCGGCCTCGTTCTCGGCGCGGTCTGCATTGCGTTCGCGCCGATCTTCGTCAAAGCCCTGGGGGACTTCGGTCCTACTGTGAGCGGAATGTACCGGACGGCGACGGGCGCAGTCTTTCTCTACGGGCTCTATGGCTGGAATCGTTTCCGTCGCCGTGGGACGGCCGACGAAGCAGGCCCGAGTGTCGTCAATTCTCGAGGCAAGCTCCTCCTTTGGTGTCTCTTTGCCGGCGTGCTTTTCTCGCTCGACCTATATGTGTGGCACCGAGCTGTCCTCCTCGTCGGTGCAGGGATGGGGACGATACTTGGGAACACGCAGGTCTTCTACCTGGCCCTGATGGGCTTACTGTTCTTTCGAGAACGACTGGACTGGCGCTACGCAACTGCTGTTCCGCTCGCTTTTGTGGGGATCATCCTGCTAGTCACGATGGGTGGGGTGATCGAAACATCAGGAGTCGACTATTGGTTCGGAGTGGGTTGTGGCCTGGCCACGGGTTTGGTCTACGCGAGCTATCTGCTCGTTCTTCGCCGACTGCAGACCTTGACAACGTCGGGTGCTGTTCTGATTCTCGCTCTCATCACGACGGTAACTACAGTGATCCTGGCGGTCGTCTCGCTCCTGGAAGGGACTCTTCGTCTACCTAGGTCCCAGGAATGGTGGCCGATCCTTGGCCTCGGCTTCGTGCCCCAGGTCATCGGGTGGCTCCTGATCAGCCGGAACATCCCTCGAGTCGATGTTTCCCGGGGTGGTCTCATCCTTCTTCTCCAGCCGGCTCTCGCGACTGTCTTCGGGGCGATCTTCTTTGCCGAGCATTTGTCGATCAAACAAATGCTCGGTGCTGCGCTGACTCTCTTTGCGGTCTATCTCGGAAGCACCCGTCGGATCCGGTAGCGAGCGGGACATCGCCCAGCCTATTGCTCTACTTTCGATTGATCGACCAGTTCTGACACAGTCAGGACGCTGTAGCCAAGGCTCCGAACCCGTGGAAGAACGGCCTCGAGGATTCTGACCGTCTTTCGACGTTTCTCGTAACCATCATGTAGAACCAGGATCGCTCCGGGGGCGACATTGGCCATGAATTGGCGGCGCGCCATCTCCGTCGTGAAGTGGGCGTCGAGTGGGTAGTCGCTGGCCAGGCAAGGTCGGTAGTTCCGCTCGAGCATGGCCTCTACCATACGTTGGTTGAGCGCCCCCGACCCCGGGCGGCACCAGCGGACGGGGCCGAAGGGTCGAATGAGGGCATCGGTTGCTTCCAGCTCGCCGACGAACTCGCGAGGGTTAAGTCGCCAGCTGGCTCGATCCGTATAGAGGTGATTGGCAAGCTCGTGTCCTCGACCTGCTATGTCTGCCAACAGATGAGGTTGCTCTTTCGCGTGGGATCCGATGATGAAGAAGGTTGCCTGCGCTTCGTAGTCCTCGAGAACTCTCAAAATCTCGGGAGTTACCGTGGAGTGGGGTGAGTCGTCGATCGTTAAAGCGATCTTCTTTTCGTGCGTCGACACAAAGAAGAGAGTGTCTGGATTACGCCGGGCGAGCGCCCGAACGATCCAGCGTGGGGTGCGAAAGGCTTTGTCTCTCCGTCTTGACTCAGACATATCTCGTTTTTCCGATGTCTCCCGATGGTTTCGTTTCACGCGGGGGAGGTCAGCGAACAAGGAGGTGGTCGCGGTGGCCCCACGGGGTGGCGTGATCCATTGAGTAGTGAACGAGTCGGGGACTTCCACCCTCCCGTTCGAGTAGCCCCGCCCGATCGAGATGGCCCGGGATCCATCCGGGAATCGAAGTAGGATTGCGTTTCAAAAAAAGAAGGGCGCGGGGCGCATTCCAACACACTCGCAGCTTCGATGCGAAGGCAAGCGAAGTCATCCAGTCGGGGTTTTCTGCCAGATCAGCCTGCGGAATCCGGGCGGGCGACCCGGCTCCATTGGCTTGGCGAGGTTCAGCCAAGGTTTGGTTGATGGAGTAGAGGAGCATCGAGCCGCAGGAACGGAGAAGCGTCTGATAGCCTGACGGGGTTCTTTCCCGGGGTTGAGAGTCCGGTCCCGCCGGGTTCTCCTTTGTTCGTTCGAGAGCGTTGAGCGCTTGGCGGACCGAACTCCAGTCGGCTGCCGTGCCAGAGTTTCCTTTCTTTCCGTTCGTTACGTTCCCGTCGCCGGCCTGGCCGAGAAGATCTTCGAGTCGGGCCTGTCCCGCCTCGTTTCCGAGCCGGAGGGCGACGCGGAGAAGATCCGCGGCACCCGCCACACCACCGGGAAGTTTGAGGGTGTAGACATACCAGTCCCGCGACCCAAGGGCGTCCTCCAAGAATCGTTGAGGTCCTGAGTAGGCTCGCAACGAAAGTGAATAGGTGGTTGGGTCGAGTCCGCGAATCATGTGGAAGTCGACCCCGGGAGGCCGCCAGGCCTCCCATGACAGGACGAGGTCCTCCAGGGGTTCGAAGAGATCGTCGGATTGATCTTCGGACCGACGGTTTGCGTCGACGGTTTCTCTCCGTATCGCCAGTTCCGCACCGCCCGGCGCAAAGAGGAACCGCAAATGAGCGTGAGCGACGGCACCCGGACCGCCGAGGGGAACGCGAATGAACTGGACGGCCCGAACCAAATCCGGGCGAAGTCGAGCGGTACTGAGCTTGGTAATGCCGCGGACGGGGCTGCCGCCGACGTTGACATTCCGCAGGACGATCTGGCCTTTCGTGGGGTCGCCGTTCCGTGTATCGAGTAGGGCGGGCATCATCGCAGCAGACAGACCGCCCGGAAGAGTGTCCTGGCAGGTCCTCGTTTCGAAACTGAGATCTGTGGATTCGAGGTACGCGGAGAGGGCCAGAGGGTCGACTTCGCAGAGAGTCGGTGACGTGGAAGCCCCTTGCCGTCGAGCCGAGAGTGTACGGAAAAGCCAGGGCCCACCGAATCCGACGACGAGAATCAAGACAGGAAGGAGAATCTCGAGTTTGATCATGTTCATTCGGTCCAGATCAGAACGCGACTCCCGGAGAGCTCCGCTTCGTCGAAGACGAGCCGCGGACCGACCGCACGCAACTCGTCGACGGACAGATCGAGCTCGGCGAGGTCGGCACCCGTCCGTGCGAGGAGAAACCGAAGCGGCCGCTCTTTCAGGCTAAGGAACCAGAGGGGGACTCGGGTCCGAGAGAGACGCTCTTTCTCGATCTCAAAAGCGAGGATATGAAGGTGGCGAGCCTTTTCCTGCTCGTCTGACTCCGGGACTGTTCTCCGGATCATGTCGCCGGACCCGTTCTGGCGAACGATAGGCTGAGACGTCGAGAAGGGGGCCTTGGCCGAGGAGAAGGCGAGAGCTGCGGCCTCCGCCGATTCTTGCTCGATCTCAGTTGCGCGAATGGCCGCCCAGACAAAGACGGACATGCCGAGGCCAAATGCGAAGAAGAGGACGGCGATCCATCGCTTCATGCTCGGGGCCGTGGACTGGATTTGACGAACTCGGTCCGACGAAAACGGAGGGCGGACCAGTCTTCGTCAATGGCCACCGCCCGAACCCCGCGGAAACCCGCAGCGTCGAGACTGGCCCATCCTCGATCCCGATGGATCTGAGATTCGTAGCGCTTTGACGTTCGTTTCGGATAGGCGAACCAGACGACGGCATCTCCGACGGCTCGGTCCCGAAGGATGGATGTCGCTTTTTCGATCTCCGTTTCTTTTGTGACGAAGCCGAGGAAGAAGTCGATCGGTTTGGAGCCGGAGAAGCGACGCCTGATCTTCACATCAGGGAGGGCAGCCAGAGCGGGCTCGAATTCGGTCGGTGCCCCGACTACGAAGATCTCGTCCTGCGCCTTGAGGTTCAGCTTCTTCCAGAGGTCGGTCATGGACACTCCTTGATTCTGCGGGTCAGGACGCTCACGGATTCGTTTGGCTCGATCTCTTCCACGGCCAGTCCAACCAGATGGTGAGGGGGAACTGAGAGTTCATGCAAGTGCCAACGAGTCGTCGTTCGGTCGTCGAGGAGAAGAGGGCGTTCGGGTGGAACGTCGGGTCTCGGTCCGAGGTCGATCGAAAATGCATCAAAGCCGATCGAGAGCCCCACACCACGGGCCTTCGCGTAGGCCTCCTTCAGGGTCCAGAAGCGGAAGAAAGTGCGAGAATACTGTTCCGGTGGAACCTTGGAGAGGTACGCCTGCTCGGTCGGCGACAGAAATCGGCCCAGACCTTCCCACTCCGGAACGGAGCGCTCATGGCTCTCTGTATCAACGCCGACTTCCCGGCCGCGCCCGAAGGCACAAACGACGAGGCCGCGCGAATGAGAGGCATTGAAGGTCAATCCTGTCCCATTCTGGACGAGCGGACGTCCAAACTCGTTTTCAGTGAATCGCCACCAACCCGGTGGACGCGCAGCAAAGTGGGAGAGACCACGCCGGATGAGCACCCTGGCCAGGGTTCTTTCCTGTCGCACGGAGTCGACTCGAGCGCGCAGGCACACTGCCCGTTCCTCTTCGGGCAAGAGAGCAAGCCACTCCTCCTCCGGCATGGCCTCGAAACACTCGTCGACCCGAGCGATCCAAAGGCTGACTTCGTTGCCGGCCAGGGACGGTTTCTCGGGGCTAGTCACGAGGGGTCCGGAGGGAGCCTGGTGTTTTCATGGAGCGGATCTCGCGGGTTAGGAACTCTTGGTGGTCTGTCCACTGGTCTCGAGCAGTACACATCAAGGTCGAGGACCCGCCCAGCCGGGGTCTTCCCTTAGACGAGGTTACCATGACGTCGCCTGACTCTACGGGTTCCATTCCATCCCGGCGGGCAACGGCCACAACAAGCGGATCGAACATCTGCCATACTTCGAACATGACACCAAGGAAACTGTCCGACATTGAATGGGAGACCTGGCAGGCCAAGGATCCCGCGACTCTGCTCTTCATCCAAAAAGACCGTCGCCTTCTCCTCATCCGGAAAAAGCGAGGGCTCGGCGCTGGGAAGATCAACGGTCCCGGTGGCCGAATGGAGCCGGGCGAGACACCTCGACAGTGCGCGATCCGAGAAGTCGAAGAGGAACTGCTCGTCACCCCCCGCGATCCTGCCTACGGAGGGGTCCTCAGATTCCAGTTCGTCGATGGCTATTCATTGCATGTCCACATCTTCACCGCGACAGAGTTCGAAGGTACGCCCACCGAAACGGACGAGGCCGTTCCTCTCTGGACCTCGATCGATGCACTCCCCTACGACGAGATGTGGGCGGATGACCGGCTCTGGCTTCCGCTTCTGCTCGAGGGCCAGGAGTTTTCGGGGCGGTTTATCTTTGATGGCGACGAAATGCTCGACTACGAACTGGAGAAGATCGGTCAGCCGTCGCGGAAGCGCAAAAGGGACCGGGACGAGGGCTGAGAGCGGGTGATCTGTTCTACGAAATAGACGAGGTCAAACGCTTGCCCTGGAACGAGCCGAGCGGCGGCATCCTGAGCGACCCATTCGCGATTTTGGTGGAGCCATCGTTCGGCCGGACCGCCATCGGGTGCAGTCCGCAAGTCGATCCAGAAGTGCTCCAACCCGACCCTGGCGAGCGCGCCATCGATGACAGTCTCCTCCTGGATTTCGAAGACTCGTTCGCCCGGTGGGAGACTTGCTCCGTAGCCGCCGTTCCCGAAGGTCCCGCCAATGGCGAGGTACTGCGCTCCGAGTTCGTCGTGAAGGTGGACACCCATGGGACCAAATGTGCCTTCCCCGAGGGCGGGCATGGAAAACGGCCCCTTCGCGACGTGGAGATTGTGAGCCCAGATGATCGCTTTCTTTCCAGACTGCACTTCGTGGACGATTTCGAGAGCGATGTCCGCCATCGCTCGCTCGCGAATCTTGCCACCCTCCCTCAGGTCGTGCGAGGAGAAGAAGGCGTTGCCGGCCCTTCCGACCTCTGCGAACGAAAGTGCCTGTCGGTACTCGGATTCAGACGATGACTCGACGACCTCATCCTGATGTCGGGTCAGAGTTTCGATGAGCCGGTCGTAGCTTCGGGCAAGCTCGGCCCGTTCCGTAGCTGGGAGCGCCGCGTAACGCTGCTGAGTCTGTAGCCAATCGTCTCCCTCCTGGAGCCCGAGTCGCAAACTATGCGCATCGACAGGAGAGGGGACTCCGGCGGCCTCCAATCGTGCGAGAACCTCACGGACTCCAGGAAGGGGAGCGGTGATATCCATCCCGAAGATACGGACCATATCGGTCGGTTCGCGGGTCCGGTTGTAGCGCCGGACCCACGCGATGGTCGCCTGCATTTCCTCGGTATCCCAGAGATACCATCCGGCCAGTTCGTTCATCAGTTCGGAGAGTTCACCCTCGCCCTGAGTGACATATCTGTCGAGTGCGATTACGTGGGGGACGCTTTCCTCGAGAATAAGGACGCGAAACTGACTCCGCTCGATAAGGGTTCGGACGAGGAGGCTCTTCATGAGCAGCTGCTCACGGGTGTCGTGGCGGCTCTCACCGATTCCGATGAGGCGCGCTGAGCCGATCGCGGTTTGCAGCGTGCGGGTCGCTCCCGCGGACAGCGGTGCGGTCAGGCTCTCGAGCGGAATGGCCTCTTCGGAGACCCATGCCGCGAAATCCGCGGACTTCGGGTTGTTCGCTTCGGCGCAACCGGAGAGGAGAACGGCGAGGAGAACGATCCGGGGGAGTTGAAGACGGGAACGCGACAACGAACGGCCCTCACTTTCCTGGGACAGGAAGACTACCTCGTGTTGACGTCTTCGCGTGTTGGTCCGTCGTCGGTTGTCGTCGCCTTGCTCCATCGCGCTTTGAGCGATCCCCAACTCATTTCGCGAATCGGCGTGACGCCGCAGTTGATCTGGCCCGAGCCGATCCGGAGTCCGCATGGAGATCGTTCGGGATCACAGGAAGACCCTGTTTCGATCCCATAGTCCCCGCCTGCGGTGGGGGCGTCCGGGCACGGCGAAGGTGCGCAGAACTTCGGATCCTCCAGGACCTGCGCGCCTTCGTACTCAATAGCCTCGTCCGCACCGTCGATCGCGTCGGGGCGGAGCGCTGAACAGAAAAAGGAGAGTCGAGTATCCGGGCCCTCGAGGACGGCGTCGTTCTCTTGATTCGATTCACAATTGCTCCAGAGAATGGTTTGCTCGAAGCGGGCGGCGGCACTGTCCCTGAGGTAGATTCCCCCACCCAATTCACGAGCCTGATTGCTTGCCACGGTCGAAGAAATCAGCTCGAGAGTGGCATCGCGCATCGAAAAGAGGGCGCCGCCGAGGCGGGCCACATTCCCGGCCATTTCACAGTCGACGGCGAGAAGGGTGGATCGGTCGATGAAGAGGGCCCCGCCGAGATCGTTGGTGTCGTTCGCTCGAAATCGGCAACGTGTCAAGAGCACTTCCGCGTTACTCAAGGCTCCCAATCCGGCGGCGTGCTTCTCCGAGGTGTTCCCGACGAATTCACAATCGGTTGCCGCGAAGTCGCCGCCGTCAGCGCTGACCGCGCCACCATTCAAGCTGGCCCGGTTGTCAAGAAACTGACATGCGAAGGCTTCCGCCCGCGAACCTTCTGTCGAATAGATGCCCGCACCTCGAGCCGCGTCGTTCTGAATGAAGACGCAGGCGCGTACCGTTACTCGCGAAGCTTTCCGACAGAGGATGGCACCGCCCTTACGGTTGGTTCCCTCACCAAGGGCGTATGCGCCGGTAAAGGTAAGCCCTTCGATTGTCGCGGCGAGAGTCTCTCCGTCGTCGAGGACTACTCCCTGATGAGGATCCAGCGGTGTCCCCTCGCAATCGATGATTGTCAGTTCCGCTCCGGCGGCTGAGTAGAGGTGTAGGTCGGTCCCTCGAAAGTCCAGGTCGCGGTTGCCGGGGCCGCGGTAGATTCCCGGGGCGACTTCGACGGCGTCTCCGTCCCGGGAAAAGTCCAGAGCGGACTGGATCGTCGGAAACGATTCGGACGGAACGAAAAAAGTGGCAGCTCGTGCTGAAGCTGGCGAGGTGGCCGGCTCGCTCGACGCCAGAGCCGGGATCAGGGCAACCGTTGCCGTGAGGGTGCGCAGGAGAGGTCGAATTACTCCTCCAAGGGGATAACCAGGTTGAGGATCGAGTGGAGTCGCCTTCCTTCCGACGGGCGACCCTTGGCACAGATCTTCTCGATTCGATCGAGGTGGGTGTTGATCTGGGAAACGTCCGCCTCGCTCAGCCAGGCGCGTTGCCGTCGTCCAACCTGAGCAGCCTCCTCTTCGGAGAGAGCGCCGGCCTCGAGTGCGCTCTGAAACTCCCGGGCGACCTTGCGCAAGATGGAGGAAACGAGCCGAGAAACCAGCTCCTTCTGCACACTCGAAGCTGGGTCCGCCTCGATCTCGATTCGTTCGGCCGCGATTCGGTAGACCGACTCGTAGCGTCGCCCCTTCAGACGTCGCTCTACCTCAACGAGCACGCCGATCTCGACGAGCTTGCGGATGTGGTAGTAGAGAGAGCTCTGGGACTTGCCGACACGTTCCGCGATTTCCTGGACCGTCAAGTTCTCCTCGGGCGTAAATGCCTGCAGCAGGTCCATCCGGAGGGGAGAGGCCAAGGTCTGTAAGGCACGCGCGCTGGCAAAAGTCGCTGTCTTCGCTTTCTTACTCATGTTCTGACCGTACCACCGGTGATCGTGCCCACGAAACGCTTCCGCACGGCCCTAGGGTTTCTCGATCAAAGCGATCCGTTTGTGCGGATAGTCGAGCACGATTCGAAAGGACTGGAGAATTCCGACCCCAATGTTTCCGGCGGTATGGGCATCGGAGAAGAGGCCGATTTTGTCGACTGCAAAAACGACATCCATGGCTTCGAAAGTGCGACCGGCCAGAGTTAGAGATTGTACCGTGCCCTGAGCGACGTTTTGATTGCCGAGTTGGAACGTCTCGCTCGACGACTCATCGGTGAGCCCGAGGCGACGTACGGTCGGTTCGTGGAAGACGACGTTTCCGTGGGGGCCCCCCGCCGCTCCCACGTCCAACCGGAACAGTCCCGCGTGTCCGTCGAATTCGGCTTTGACGATCGGGTGATTATCCTGAAGCCAGAGTTCCTGCCAGGCCCCGTCCTTCAGCTCGAATGACTCGGGATCGTGAAGAGTAAGGCGTTGCTCTGAAAGATCGAGTTCGACGACACAGCGGCTGAGGACATCGAAACCGATGATGCCTCCGACCGGCTCAGCAAAGACGTCGGTGAGTGGGCCCAAATCCATGCTGAAGAACTTCGGAGTACGAAGTCGAATTGGACCAAGCTCGAGCGAGCGTCCCTGGAAGATAGGGTTCTCTTCCGTGCCGAAAATCGACGCAACGATTCCCGTTCCGATCTTCTCCATGGATTCTGCAGAAGGCGAGCTCGTGGAGATCCCCGAGTTACCGGCTCCAGTGTCAAAGATGAACCAGCTCCCGAGTTCACCGTCAACGCGAGGTTGGACCAGAACGTGACCGGTCGGCGCAATTCGAATCGGAACTTCGCCGAATGGTGCGGAGAACTCTGAGTTCTTCGGTCGGGGCGGGGTCATCGCATAGAGAGCCCGGCTCCGGTCAGTCTCCACGCGAACAGCAACGTCGAGCTTGACGACTCGTTCGATATGCTCGCCTATTCTTCGCTCTATCTGGGTCGGGAATCTGACACCGTCAAACTCCTGGTAGTTCATAAGCTGGTGGACGACCGGTCCGGCCGGTCCGTTCGATTCGAATCGGCTGGGGAGCGAGGTCTCTCGATCGACGACGAGGCGGATCTGGAGAGTGCCGCCGGTCGGTTTGAGGACATAAGTAGTTTCGTTGCTGGTCGGGTCATCTCCGGTCTCGACCAGCTCGAGAAGGGTAGAGTCGGCCAGCCAGGTTCCCGTCAGGATCCAGGCCTCGAGTTGTTCGCGCTCGAGCGTGGACAGCTCCAAGGGAATGGGCATGCCCGACCAATCGACGCTTGTCCCTCGGTTCCCGTCATACCTTGAGCTGGTCCCCATCGTGCCCTCGGTCTCCCGGAAGAAACGGCCTTCGCCATCGAATTGCATCCGGAAGGATTCCGTCGCCCCAAACTCAGTCGTGGTTCCGGTCCAGAGCCAATCGGAGTTCTCCTGGACTAACTGCTGCGAGCCGAGTGCCGTTCTGATTTTGTCTAGTAGCAACGTTTCGTTCCCTTCTTTGGCCGTGCCTGCCTCGGCGAGGCACACGGCAAATCCTAAAATCATCCCCAATACCGTCCGGTGCATTTGAGCTATCTCCTCTGCCCTCGTGTTGGTAAGCAGATCGCTTCAGTCACGTTCTGACCGTGTCTTAATACTAGTGAAATATAAGTCATATTTACAATATAAAAAACAAAGAAAATAAAACACTAAACCCGACCCGAGAAGTTTGCGAAAAGCTCAGGACAATCTCGACAATCTTCGATCCGCGACCTTCGAGATTCGACCTGGCGGCCCTATACTCTCTTAACTCGCTTTTTCCAGTGGGCCGAGTAATGCTCTTGGGTAAGTCACCTCGTCGTTTTCGGAGTGCGGATAAATGTCAGACTTGGCCGATCGGATTCGCGCAGCAGCTCCGGCTCCTTCGGTGCCTCTCACGGTGGTCGTCTTGCTCGGTGGTGCGGCGTCCGAGCGTCCGGTCTCTTTAGCCTCCGGAGTCTCGGTGGGGCGGGCGTTGCTCAGCTCAGGACATCGCGTCATCTTCTTCGATCCGGCTACAGCCCAGAAGGTCGAGGCAGCTGAAACAGTGTCCGACGCCGAACTCACCCAGGCCTTCGGCCCCCTCCAGGCGTCCCAGATCGAGGCGGAAGTGCTCGAGCCGGGTGAAGAAACCCGACGCATTCGAAAACTCGTTCCGGCTCTGCACGAGCTCGGGAGTCTCGACGTCGACGTAGCCCTGAGTGTTCTCCATGGCGGTGCCGGGGAAGGGGGTATCGTCCCCGGTATTCTCGATCTCCTCGGAATTGCTCTCGTCGGGTCCGATTCGATCTCGTCCGCAGTCTCCATGGACAAGAGCCACGCCAAGGATGTTCTACGAGCCGCCGGCATCCCCGTGGCTGAATCCTTCTTCTGGATGGAGGGGGGAGCTGCTCACGGAG
>Ga0315338_1001462_pt1 | contig 29501 bp, 26 predicted proteins | sample ASW8metaG_FD_204518 | JGI IMG/M metagenome (GOLD analysis project Ga0315338, IMG submission 204518) | Ammonia-oxidizing marine archaeal communities from Monterey Bay, California, United States - ASW #8 | ecosystem: Environmental > Aquatic > Marine > Coastal | place: USA: California | collected... | reverse complement strand
GTCAGGCCGGTGCAAACACGCAAATAGGTTCTCATCAGGAGCCTCCATTATTGTTATAAATGCGCTATGTGTTTTTGAATCAGGCCGTTATGAAAAATGGCAACGCAGAGCCTGCGTCCGCTCTACGGTCCGTCTAAACTGGAAAAACATGAAAGGGGGGGGTCAAAAAAATGAAAACATGACGTAAGGTGCTGATTTAAAAGGGTGACCTTATGGTCAAAAAATAGATAAATGACGCCAAAGTTATTATTAATAAGCCGTCATGAACGCATGTTATGCTATTTTTAGAAACAAAAAGTACATAAAAATCTACCCTCTTTCTGTCATTTGCGGACATTTTAAAAAAGGGGACGGATGAATATGACAGGTTTAGAAAGTTTGGTCTCTGATTTTAAAAGAAAGCCTCGTATCTGCATCCTTGCCTGAAGGTCGGAGCCGTGGTTCAATCCTTGAAAGACTGGAATCAGGATTCCGATCATGGCGAACGCTAATGGCGTATAGAGAGACGGCGCAGGTCAAGGCGCGCAAGGCGGCGCAGCGCGAGGCGTTGCTGCGCACCGCCGAGACCCTGGTGCGCGAGGGCGGCTTCGCCGCCATGACCATGCAGACGGTGGCGGACCGCGCCGGCGTGGGCGTCGGCACGCTTTACCGCTATTTCGACAACAAGGCGACCCTGGCGGCGGCGGTGTTCGCGGTGGCTACCCAGCGGGAAGTGGACGCGGTGGACCGAGCGCTGGCCGGTGGCGGCGATGCCTCGGCGCGGCTGGAGCGGGCGTTGCGGCTGTTCGCCCGCCGGGCACTGGCGGCGCCGCGGCTGGCCTGGGCGCTGATCGCCGAGCCGGTGGAGCCGGAGGTGGACGCCGAGCGGTTGCGCTATCGCGCCGCCTACGCGGCCCTGTACCAGCGGGTGCTGGACCAGGGCGTGGCCGACGGTGAATTGCCCCCTCAATCCACGGCGCTGGCCGCCGCCGCCCTGGTGGGCGCGATCGCGGAGGCCCTGGTCGGCCCCCTGGCGGCGCCGCTCAACGACGCGAGGCTGGCCGATCATCTGGCCGCGTTCTGCCTGCGCGCGGTGGGCGCCCCCGGAAAGACACAGCATGACGAATTCATTGAAGCGGGAGAAAACCATGAACGCTCAGAACGATTCACTGGATAAGGCGGTCCCGCAAGCGGACGCCCTGGCCAACACCCATGAGGTGTTCAACCAGGCGACGCCTCTGCAGGACTACAACGCTTTCCGGGGCGACACCGCCCTCTACGACGCGGTGCTGCGCGAAGGCGGCGAGCAGGGCGTCGAGGAGCTGGACCGCTATGGTTTCGAGACCACCCGCCCGGAGGTGATCGAGTGGGGCTACCAGGCCAACGCCAACAAGCCGGAGTTCGAGACCCACGACCGCTACGGCCACCGGGTGGATCAGGTCAATTACCATCCGGCCTATCACAAGCTGATGGACATGGCGACGCGGGAAGGCCTGCATTCCTCGCCCTGGACCGATCCGGGGCCGGGCGCCCAGGTACTGCGCGCCGCCAAGTACTACATGCACGCCCAGGTGGAAGGCGGCCACGGCTGCCCGATCACCATGACGTTCGCGTCGGTGCCGAGCCTGCGGCTGACGCCGTCCATCGCCGAGCGCTGGCTGCCCAAGGTCACCGCCCGCGGCTACGACGGCCGTAACGTCAGCCACCACGACAAGCAGGCGCTGACCATCGGCATGGGCATGACCGAGAAGCAGGGCGGTTCGGATGTGCGCGCCAACACCACCCGCGCTTACCCGCTCGGCGCCGGCGGTTCCGGTGAGCTGTATCAGCTGGTCGGGCATAAGTGGTTCATGTCCGCGCCGATGTGCGACGCCTTCCTGATGCTGGCCCAGTCCCCGGGCGGCCTGAGCTGTTTCCTGGTGCCGCGCTGGCGCGAGGACGGCAGCAAGAACCCGCTGCAGGTGCAGCGCCTCAAGAACAAGATGGGCAATGTCTCCAACGCCTCCTCCGAGGTGGAGCTGCGCGGCGCCCACGGCTGGATGGTCGGCGAAGAGGGCCGCGGCGTGCCGGCGATCATCGAGATGGTGGCGATGACCCGCTTCGATTGCATGATCGGCTCGTCCGGCGGCCAGCGTCAGGTGGTGGCCCAGGCGGTGCACCACGCCGCCAACCGCGCCGCCTTCGGCGAGACGCTGCTCGACCAGCCGCTGATGCGCAATGTGATCGCCGACCTGCAGCTGGAAGTGGAAGGCTCGGTGGCGATGACCATGCGCATGGCGCGGGCCCTGGATAACCTGGACGACGAGCACGAGAAACTGTTCACCCGGCTGGGCGCCGCCGTGGGCAAATACTGGATCTGCAAGCGCACCCCGCACCACGCCTACGAGGCGATGGAGTGCCTGGGCGGCAACGGCGTCACCGAGAATTTCATTCTCGCCCGGCTGTACCGGGACGCGCCGATCAACGCGATCTGGGAAGGCTCCGGCAATGTGCAGGCGCTGGACGTGCTGCGCGCCATGAACAAGAGCCCGGCGGTGGTGGACACCTGGTTCGAGGAGCTGGCCGGCGCCCAGGGCCGGAACGCCACCCTGGACAACGCCATCAACGACCTCAAGAAAGAGCTGGCCGACCCGGAGCAGATTGAGTTCCGCGCCCGCGATCTGGTGGACCGCATGGCGTTGACCATGCAGAGCGCGTTGCTGGTGAAGGCGGGTAACGACTCGGTGAGCGAGGCGTTTATCGCCGCGCGGCGGGGCGGCGGGCACACCCGCAACTACGGCAGCCTGCCGCGCGGCCTGGACATCGATACGCTGATCCGGCGCGCCAATCCGCTGGAGAGCTGACGCTTACAGCTTGAGGCGGCCGAGCACCTCGAACCAGAGGGCGCGGAACGCCTGGGCGGCCGGCGTGTAGGGGGCGAACTCGCCCACCGGCGCGCGGTGGTCGCCCATCTGCTCCACGTGGGTGGAGTAGGGGATCCAGGTCTTAAGGCCGTTCTTCATCAGCGCCGGGCGCTTGACCAGCATCTGCACGTGCAGGTCCCGGCGCCGGTCCACCATGTTGAAGAACGGCACCACCTGGAGGTTCTTGATGTTCTTGCTGTCGATCCAGTCGAGCACCTGCTCGAAGGCGCGCAGGGACAGGTGGGTGGGAATCACCGGCACGAACAGGTAGTCGGCGGCGGCGAACACGCTTTCCGCCAGCGGGCTGAGCGTCGGCGGGCAGTCCAGCAGCGTCAGTTCGTAGGATTCGCCGAACGGCGCGATCAGTTCCTTGAGGCGGTTCTTGCCGCCGCCGCTTTCCGCCAGTTTGACGTCCGCGTTGCGCATGCTGATGTCGGCGGGCACCACGTCCAGGTGCGGCCAGCGGGTCTCGCGCTTGAGGCGGCCCACCGGCTGCTTGCCCTTCAACAGGCTGCCGGCCTTGTAGCCCGGGTTGTCCTGGTCCACGCCCAGGTAAAAGCTGGCGGCGCCTTGCGGGTCGAGATCCCAGAGCAGGGTGCGGTGTTTCCAGCGGGCCGCGTGCCAGGCCATGTTCACGGCCGTGGCTGTTTTACCCACCCCTCCTTTCAGGTTGTAAAAGGCGATGGTCTTCATGGCATCCAGGTTCCGGTTTCAGCGGTCGGACTTGGAGGCTAGCATGAAACGCGCGGATCCTCACCGGGGGGCCGGCGCCGGCTTGTGATCGGCGCGCCCAGCGGCTTTAATAGCCGGGCCTTCAACCTTCTTAACGCGGAGATCGACCAGGGTGACAGTCGAGAAACGCTATCAGGTGTTCATCAGCACCACCTACCCGGACATGCAGTCCGCGCGCCAGGCCTTGATGCTGCCGTTGCTGGATCTCGGCATGGCACCCATGAGCATGGATTTGCACAGCGCCGAAACCAACAATCTGATGCCGGTGGTGCAGCGCATGATCGACGACTGCGATTATTTCGTGATCCTGCTCGGCGGTCGCTACGGCACCCTGTCACCGCTGGGGCTCAGCTATACCCACCGTGAATACATTTTCGCCGCCACCAAGCGCAAACCGATCGTCACCTTTATCCACGACCAGCCGTTCAGCCTGCCCGCCGAGGCCCGCGAGGACAGCCGTGAAGGGCAGGTGCGGCGCGATGATTTCGCCCGGCTGCTGGAGAACAAAACCCTGGCGTTCCGCTGGCGCGACGAGCGCGAGCTGAGCGAGCAGGTGGCCAAGGTGATGCCCGATGTGATGCGCCAGCATCCCGCCGCCGGCTGGGTGAAGTCGGGCAGCGTCGAGAAAAGCGCCGGCGGTGAAACGGAACGCCTGCGCCGCCGGGTCGCCGAGCTGGAGAAGGAGCGCGAGGAGTGGCTGAGCGGCCAGCGCACGCCGGCGCGGCATCTGGCGCGGGGCTCGGACCGGGTGACGCTGGACTACTCATGCAACGTGTACGAAGGCGGCGACTGCAAGGTGGCGATGGCGTCCTGTGAGCTGGACTGGAACCGGGTGTTCGCCTGCGTCGCGCCGCTGATGCTGAACCCGGTCTCGGAACCGGTGATGCAGAAAGCGCTGGAGGACTATATCGCCCGCAAGGCCCTGGACGACGTGCTGGCGGATTTCCCCAAGGCCCATGCGGTGCGCAACGTGGTGCTGGCCGGCCACGCCTTCAACCAGATCAAGGTGCACCTGCGCGCGCTGGGGCTGATCAACAAGACCTCCGACAACGACAGCCGCGGCATGCCGCTGTGGCGGCTGACCGCGCAGGGCGACACCGCCATGAGCCAGGTGATGGCCCGCCGGCGGTAGCCTTTGGGACTTGTGGGAGCGGGCCTGGTGCGAGCGGGCCCGGCCCGCGAAAGGCAAGCTTAGCTTGCCGGCGGGATCCCAGAGACGTTGTTTGTGCTGCCGTTAGAAAGGCCTCTGGTATCCTGCCGGGTGGCTAAAAGCCACCCTTTCGCGGGCAAGGCCCGCTCCTACAAGCTTAGCTTGTTCTTCAGGAAATCGACGATGTCGTCCGCGGGGACCTCTTCGGCTTCACCGCTGCGGCGGCTTTTGTATTCCAGCACGCCGTTGTCCAGGCCGCGCTCGGCCACCAGCACACGGTGCGGGATGCCGATCAGTTCCGCGTCGCTGAACTTCACGCCGACGCGCTCTTTTTCGCGGTCGTCGAACAGCACTTCGATGCCGGCGGCGGTGAGGTCGGCGTAGAGCTTTTCCGTCACCTCTTTTTCGCGCGGGCTCTTCTTGATGTTGAGCGGAATCAGCGACACCTGGAAGGGGGCGATGGCCTCCGGCCAGACGATGCCGTTGTCGTCGTGGTTTTGTTCGATGGCGGCGGCCACCACCCGGCTGACGCCGATGCCGTAGCAGCCCATGGGCATCACCACGGAGCGGCCGTTATCGTCCAGCACGGTGGCGTTGAGCGCCTCGGAGTACTTGGTGCCGAGCTGGAAGATGTGGCCCACTTCGATGCCGCGCTTGATGGTCAGGGTGCCGTTGCCGTCCGGGCTCGGATCGCCCTCCACCACGTTGCGCAGGTCGGCCACTTCCGGCAGCGCCACGTCGCGCTCCCAGTTGATGTTGAAGTAGTGCTTGCCGTCCTGGTTGGCGCCGGCGGCGAAGTCGCTCATCAGCGCCACGCTGCGGTCCACCACGCAGGGAATTGGCAGGTTCACCGGGCCGAGGGAGCCGGGGCCGGCGCCGATGGCGGCGCGGATGGCGTCCTCGTCGGCCAGTTCCATGGGCGTGGCCACGGCCTCCAGCTTCTCCGCCTTGATGTCGTTGAGCTCGTGATCGCCGCGCACCAGCAGCGCCACCAGGCCGCCTTCGCTGCCTTTCACCACCAGGGTTTTCACGGTCTTCTCGATGGGCAGATCGAACTGCTGCACCAGCTGCTCGATGGTCCTGGCGTCCGGCGTGTCGGTGAGCGCCATGTCCGCGCCGGGGGCGGCGCGCTCGCCGGCGGGGGCCACGGCTTCCGCCAGCTCCACGTTGGCGGCGTAGCCGGACTGGTCGGAGAAGGCGATGTCGTCCTCGCCGGACTCGGCCAGCACATGGAATTCATGGCTGGCGGCGCCGCCGATGGCGCCGGTATCCGCTTCCACCGGGCGGTAATCCAGGCCCAACCGGTCGAAGATCGCGCAGTAGGCGTTGTGCATCACCTGGTAGGTCTGCGCCAGCGAGTCCATGTCGGTGTGGAAGGAGTAGGCGTCCTTCATGGTGAATTCGCGGGCGCGCATGATGCCGAAGCGCGGCCGGATCTCGTCACGGAACTTGGTCTGGATCTGATAGAAATTGGCCGGCAGCTGCTTGTAGCTGTGGATCTCGTTGCGCACCAGATCGGTGATCACTTCCTCGTGGGTGGGGCCCAGGCAGAACGGATTGTCGTGGCGGTCGGTGAAGCGCAGCAGCTCGGGGCCGTAGGCGGGCGCCCGGCCGGACTCTTCCCACAGCTCCATGGGCTGCACCACCGGCATCAGCACTTCCTGGGCGCCGGCGCGGTCCATTTCCTCGCGGATAATACGCTCCACCTTGCGCAGCACGCGCAGACCGGATGGCAGCCAGGTGTACAGGCCGGAGGCCAGCTTGCGGACCATGCCGGCGCGCAGCATGAGCTGATGGCTGACCACCACCGCGTCCGCGGGGGTCTGTTTAACGGTGCCGAGCAGGTACTGGGAGGTGCGCATAATCGAATCTGTGTTGTTGGTGGCTAAAGGCGGCATTCTAGAGCAGCCACAAGTCACAAGCCACACGCCGCAAGCAGGCTGTGCTGGAGGAAAGGCCGTGCCGTTGGCGGGGCCGAGGGCGGCTTGCGCCGCCCGATACAGGATTCAGGATGCAGGATACAGGGGCGCGGTCGATGCGATCCGGTTGGCGCCTCGCTCCGCATCGTGGCCCGGCGCTGTAAGCGTGGTGCGACCCCAGAGGATTCGCACCGCTCCATCCCTGTATCCTGAATCCTGCATCCTGAATCGTCTTTGCTGCTTGACCGGCACGGCCGGCCCGTCACCATCGCCGGCTTGCAGCTTGCAGCTTGCAGCTTGCAGCTTTATGTTCCGCTTTCGTTTGGGGAGAGATGCATGCTGACAGCAAAAGAAGTGGAAGCGCTGATCCGCGGCGGGTTGCCGGCGGCGGCGGAGCAGGGCGTGGTGGTGGAATCCGTGGGCGAGAACCGGGCGCGGGTGCGCTACCGGTTCACGGAGTCGATGATCCGCCCCGGCGGCACCGTGTCCGGCCCCACCCTGATGAGCCTGGCGGACGCCGCCATGTACGCCGCCATTCTCGCCAACCTGGACGGCCAGGAAATGGCCGTGACCCAGAACCTCAACATCAACTTCCTCAGCAAGCCCGGCCAGGCCGACCTGATCGGCGACGCCGAAATCCTCCGCCTGGGCCGCCGCTCCGCCATGCTCGAAGTGCGCCTCTACAGCGACGGCAGCGACGTGATGGTGGCGCACGTCACCGGCACGTACGCGATCCCGCGTTGAGTTGACAGTTTATAGTGGACAGTTGACAGCTACGCGGAACAACGCCCGGACATCTTAAAGCGCCGAGGCCGCGACCAAACTACGGTCGCGGCCTCGGCGCTATGAACTCGATTCTGAGCCAGCCCGCGCGCTATCAACTGTCCACTATCAACTATCAACTGCTCTATTCCAGTTCTTTTTCCCAGATCAGGTCGATGGCTTGGGATTTGCTGCTGGATTGCGCTTCCAGGTGCAGCTGGCGGGTCAGGGTGTAGCGCAGCATGACGGTGGAGATGGCGTCGAACAGGCCCACCGCGTAGGTCAGGTAGAGGCGGTCGGAGATCTGTTTGCCGAGCATCAGGGCGGCGTCGGAGGTTTCCCAGTCGCTGCCGATGGAGATTTCGTCCAGCCCCAGGGTGTCGCCGATCTTGTCGGTGACGCCGCTGCCTTTTTGCAGACCGTAGAGCGCCAGCGCCTGGGCCACCTGGGCGGAATCGCTTTGCGAGCCCCGGCTCAAGGAGCGGCCGGTAACCAGATAGGACATGGCCTCGCTTTCTTCCAGGCTGGGGTCGGAGAAGACGCGCGCGTCCGGTTCCTGCAGGGTGCCGGACAGCTGCACCCCCACCACCAGGTTTTCGCTGGGTATCTTGCGCACCGCGCGGATATCCAGCCCCGGGTTGTCGGGCTGGCCCTGGAACAGCAAGCGGCCGTTTTCGATCAGCAGGTTCTGGCCGTAGGCGCGGTAGCGGCCCTCGGTGATGATCAGCTCGCCGTTGAGCTGGGCCGGCTGGCCGGGCTGCTGGCTGACACGCAGCTCGCCGGTGAGGGTGGCGCGCAGCCCGAACCCTTCGAAGCGCACCTGGTCGCCCAGGGTGACGGTGACGCCCATGGCGAACGGCAGCGGCGTGGTCTCCTCGGCGCGGGCGTCCACCAGCACCTGGTCCTCGCTGACGGTGACCGCGCTCTCGGGCAGTTCGCGGGGTTTCAGGTCGGCCTCCGGCACGTTCAGGGTGCCGCTCAGATTCAGGCCGTCACCGTCGCCTTTGAGGGCGAGATCCGGCGAAACGTAGACCTTGGCGTCGGCGCGGTCGGCGACCCGCAGGCGCTCGCCGCGCGCCCACAGGTCCATCGCCAGCGGTGAGCGGGTGGGGGTCCAGGTGCCGCCCAGTTCCAGGGTGCCGTCGCCCAGCCGGGCGCTGCCGTCCAGATTGAGGGTGCCGGAGGCGTCGCCGGTCACCGCCAGGCGAACGCTTTCCGCGCTGATGCCCAGGTCGGGCACCGTGGCGCGGCCGTCGAGCAGTGCGATCTCCCCGTCCAGCCTGGGGCCGGCGGGGGTACCGCCCAGGTTCAGATCGCCTTGCACCCGGCCCTGCAGCTCACCGACCCGGGGCAGCAACGGCGCCAGGTCGTCCAGGCGCGGGATGTCCAGGCGCAGCCGGCCGCTCATCGGCGCGTCCAGGCTCAGGCCGCTTTCCACCCGGGCGTGCACTTCGCCCTGGTCGGCCACCACCAGATCCAGCTGCTGATCGAGACGGTCGTTGTCCAGGTTGCCGGTGAGCGCCGCTTGCTGGAACACCAGTGTCAGCGGCGGCTCGGCGCCGACGAAGCGGGTGGAGGCGTCTTCCAGGCTCAGCGACCACTGGCCCCGGGGCCGGTCGACGCGGCCGCCGAAGGTGGCGTCGGCGCGCAAGCGGCCGTCCAGTTTGACGCCGTCACCGAGCCAGGGGTTGGCCAGCGCCAGGGGCAGGTCGCGGACTTCCAGATTAGCGTCGATGCTGCCATTGGCGGCGTGGTCGCCCGCCAGGCATAAGCGGCCCGGGTCGTCGCGGCTCTGCAGGCAGAGGTTGTCCAGGGATTGGCGGTCGGCGCCCAGGGTAAAGGGCACCGGCTCCGCCAGGGTCCAGACGCCCGGTTGTCGCTCCTGCAGTCGCCAGTCGAGCAGGCGCCCGGACCAGACCAGGTCACCGTTGAGGCCGGCCTGGGCGGTGAGCGCGGTGGCGGCGCCGTCGTTCTCCACCGCCACGTTCAGGCGGTGGTCGCCGCGCCGGCCTTCCACATCGGCGTCCAGGCGCGCCACCCGGGTCTCGCCGTTCTGGCTCAGCGCCCGCCCCTCCAGCGCCAGGCTCATGGGCGTGTCGCCGGCGTTGAGGTCCTGGAAGCGGGCGCTCAGGGTGTCCAGCCGCCAGTCCTGGTAGCCCAGGGCGTCACCGTTGGCGGTGCCGCTCAGCCGGGGCGCGTCGAGCGGGCCGCGCAGGCGCCAGTCCGCCCGCAGTCGGCCCCGCGCCGGGCCGTACCAGCGCGCCAGCTGTTCGATGTTGAGGGTGCCGTCCAGATTGAGGGTGTCGCCCACTTGCCCGCGGGCGCTGAGGCGGTCCGCGCCCCAGCGGCCGTCCAGGGTGACCGTCAGATCGCCGCCGGTGTCCTGGCGGGCCTGGCCGTTCAGGGCCACCGGGTCGCCCTGCAGGGTGCCGGTGAGCGACAGCGGGTCGGCGTTCAGGGCCCAGTCGTCGGCGCCACGCCAATGGCCCCGGGTGCGCGCCTTCAGGGTCAGATCGCCGGGCCAGGCCGGCGCCAGGGTCGCCGGGTTCAGGTGTTGCCCTTGGGCGTCCAGGTCCCAGGCCAGGCCGTCCTGGTAATCCAGGCGGCCGCTCAGTGTCAGGCTCTGGCCGTCGTTCTTCAGGCTCAGGGTGTCCAGGGTCAGGCCGTCGAGGCCGGCGTCGCCGAGCAGGGTCACGGCCAGCGGCCGGCCGTCGGCGGTGAGGGTGGTTTGCCCCTGCAGACGGACGCGGTCCAGGGGGCCCTTGGTGCTGAGCTCGCCTTCGCCCAGGCGCGCCGGCACCGGGGTCTCCACCGGCAGGGGTTGCGCCGGCCAGTGATGGCGCAGGTCCAGGTGCACCTGACCGTCCCGGTAGCCCAGCTCGCCCTCGGTGATCAGTTGCGCCGGCGCCGAGAGTGCGTGTTCCACCCGGAGGTTTTCCGGTGTGCCCTCGATCCGCAGCCGACCGGCGGTTTGCGGCACCGCGTCCGGCGCCGCCGGGCGCCGCCAGTCCAGCTCGCCGCGCAGATCATAGGGGGCGCTTAACGGGCCGCTGAGATTGGCGTGCAGGCGGGTGTCGGCCACGCTCAGGGCGACGCGGGGCAGATTGAGCTTGCGCCAGGCAGCCAGCTCGCGGGCCTCGATACGATCGATGTGCAGCGGCGCTTCGCCGGCCAGGGTGAAGCGGCCCACCGACAGGGTCTCCACGCGCACGCCCAGGGGCAGTGCCAGGTTGTCCGGCAGCTCGAAGGGCGGCGCGTCCGGTTCCTCCGGCGCCCCCGCCGGCAGCGTCAGGGTCACCTGTTCGGCGCGCACAGCCTGGATCACCAGCCAGCCGCCGAGCAGCTCGCCGGGGGCCAGTTCCAGGTGCAGGTCGTTCAACGCCACGGCCAGGGTTTGCTCGGCGTCGCCCTGACGGTAGTTGAGTGCGCCCACGTCGACACCGGAGAGCAGGTTGCCGCGCCACTCCTCCACGCTCAGCTCGCCGGGCAGATAGGGTCCGGCCCGGTCCAGCAGCCAGAGATTGCCGGCCCGGGTGCCGAGCAGCGCCAGCAGGGCGCCGATCAGCAGCAACGGGATCAGCAGCAGGCCGATCAGCAGGGCGCGCTTCACAGGTCCGGCCCCATGCTCAGGTGCAGCCGCCATTGCCGGCCTTCTTCGATGCCGCGCGCGAAGTCCACGCGGATCGGGCCCAGCGGCGAGCGCCAGCGCACCCCGAAGCCGGCGCTGCGGCGGATTTCGTAGTCGTCGAAATTGTTGAAGGCGTTACCGGCGTCGGTGAACACCGCCAGGCTCCACTGTTCGCTGATCGGGTGGTCGTACTCCAGGCTGCCGACCAGCAGGTGGCGGCCGCCGATCACTTCGCCGTCGTTGTCCACCGGGCCCAGGGATTCGTAGGCGAAGCCGCGCACGCTGGCGTCGCCGCCGGCGAAGAAGCGGATCGAGGCGGGCAGTTCGGTGACGTCGGAAACCTCGGTGTAGCCCACTTCGCCGCGGGTGATGACCCGGCCGCCGAACAGCGGAAAGATCAGCTTGCTCCAGCCGTCGAACTGGGTGAACGACGCCGACGAGGCCAGCGCCTTGTGGGCGCCGCTGACCTTGCCGCCCAGCCGCCAGCCGAAGCGCGGATAGATCGGGTCGTCGTATTCCACCCGGCTGAGCTGGAAGCCGGGGATCACCAGCTCCACCTGGTCGAGCTGGTCGGCCACGGTGTAGGTCTCGCGCAGGTATTCCAGCGAGGTGGTGGCCACCCAGTCGGAGTCGAGTTTGATGATGTAGTCGGCGCTGGTACTGAAAATCTCGCTGTCGCTGGTGTCGGTCTCTTCGTTCACATAGCGGGTGCGCAGCTCGATTTTTTCGTTGATCGGGTCGCGCAGCGGGATGGTGTAGCCGGCGCCCACGCCCTGACGCACGCTGGAGAGCTCGGTTTCCACTCGCGCGGTGTGGCCGGCGGCGTTGACGCGGCGGTTCTCCACGCCCAGCCGCAGGCGCGGGCCGGTGTCGGTGCTGACGCCGACGCCGGCCAGCAGCGCCCATTCGTTGCGCGGGTTGAAGTGGATGCTCACATCGATGGTCCGGCTGTCCGCGTCCGGCTCGCCGCGGTCCAGGCGCACCGCGCTGAAATAGCCGGCGCCCAGGTAGGCCTGCTGGGTGGCGAGCAGTTTGTCGTTGCTGAACGGCTCGCCGCTGTCGAACTGCAGATAGGCGCGCCGCAACCGTTCGTTGATCTGGTCGTCGCCGGTCAGGGTGATCTCGCCGAAGCGATAGCGCGGGCCGCTGTCCACGTGCAGCACCACCCGCGCTTCACGGCGGTCCCGGTCCACCTCCAGACGGTGGCCGGTGACGCTGCCCTCGGCGTAGCCCCGGTTGATCAATAACTGCTGGAGCGACTGCTTGAGGCGGCTGTAGCGGTCGTGGCGCAGCCGCTGCCCCTGTTCCAGGCCGGCGTTGTCGATGGTGCGCTGGAACGCCGGGTCGTCGGCGGCGTCGCCGTTGAGGGTGATGTCCAGGGCGCTGATGCGGGTGGGCTCGCCGGGGTCGACCGTGAGGGTGAGGGCGAAGCAGCGTTCATCATCGGCGTCGCGCCATTGCGGCGTTAACACCGGCTGGTAAAAGCCCAGTGCCTGCAGGGCGGCGCGGCTGTTGTCGCGTACCTGGCGCTGGATCAGGGCTTTCTGGCCGGGGCCGGGGCGGCAGGGGTAACGGCTCAGGTCGATCAGGGTGCGGAGGTTGGCCTCGACGCCTTCCGGCCATTCCCGCTCGCCAGCGGTCTTCAGGGTCAGTTCCGGGGCCGGGTCGGCGCTGACCCGGCCAGGCATCGCCGAGGCCGTGAGGATGGCCAGGACCGCCAGGGTTGCGAGGCTGTAACGGCTGCTCATCGGCGCCCTTGTGATTCCTGGAATAAGACACCGCATTGTGGTCAACCTGGTGCACCGGGGGAAGTGTTTCGCGTAATAACGGTGTTAACGATCGCGCTGGAAGTGGCTCGGGCTGGGGCGCTTTTTTAACCGGCGCTGCAGGGTGCGGCGGTGAATGCCGAGTGCCTCCGCCGCTCTGGATATATTGCCGTCGTGGGCGTCAAGAACCCGTTGGATGTGCTCCCACTCCAGACGCTGCAGGGACGGCGGCGCTTCGGGGAGATCGCCGGTGTCGGCGGGGTCGCGGCCCAGGGCGTCGAGGATTTCGCCGGCGCTGGCCGGTTTGGTGAGGTAGTTGTGGGCGCCGCGCCGGGTGGCGGCCACCGCCGCCGGGATGCTGCCGTAGCCGGTCAGCACCAGCACCCGGCAGTTGGGGAAACGCGCCAGCAGCGGCTGGATCAGATCCAGGCCGTTGTCGTTGCCGAGATTCTGGTCGAGCACCGCCGCGTCCAGGGTGGCGAGCGTGGCCAGCAGCGCGTGCGCCTGTTGCAGATCGGCGGCGTGGTGCACCTCGATGCCGTGGCGGGCGAACGCGCGCCGGGTCTGCTCGGCGAGCAGGGCGTCGTCTTCAAGCAGCAGCAGGGATTCAGGCGTCATGCTCGCTCCATTCGATGCGCGCCTGGCTCCACTGGCGCTCGAAACGCAGGGTCAGAGTCGCGCCCAGTGCCGCCAGGGTGCTTTCCACCAGCGCCAGGCCCACGCCCAGGCCCTCTTCCGCGCGGCGTTCCGGGTGGTCGGGGCCGTCGTCGCTCACCTGCAGCAGCCAGCCGCCGCCGGGCAGCGCCGCCAGGCGCACGTCGAGGCGTTCCGCGCCGGCGTCGATGGCGTTGTAACCGAGATTGGCCAGCACCCGGAACCAGGCCGCGCCGTCATTGAAACACTGCCCTTCGGGGCCGCTCACCGACAGGGCCAGCGTCGGGTGCAGGTGGCGCAGATGGTCCCGCACCCGTTCCATCAGCGTCCGGTAGGCGGGCCGCTCCGGCAGGCTGTCCGCGTCCGCGTTGCGTAGCCGGGCGGCGACGCGCCGGGCCAGGGCCTCGATCTGCGCCAGATCGTCGCGGGTGCTTTGCGGCAGCCCCGGTTCCCGGGCGGCGTTGTCGGCCAGCATCACCAGGCTGCTGAGCGGCGTGTTCAGTTCGTGGGCCTGATGGGCCAGGGTCGCCGCCACCTGGTAGAGCCGTTCACGGCGGCCGGCCAGTTCCAGCAGCCGGTCGTGCTGACGCTGTTGCTGGCGGGCCAGGCTCTGGATCACCTGGCCCAGGGCGGTCAGCAACAGCGCCAGGGCGACGAAGACCATGCCCATGCCGAGACCGTGGGTGTGGCTCAGCTCCCGGGTCAGGGCGTGCAGGGTGGAATGCGCCGGCGGGGCGCTGTGCCACAGGGTGGCCAGCAGGTATCCACCCAGCGTCACCACCAGCAGCCAGAGCGCGGCGCCGCGCCCCAGGGTCAGCGCGCCGAGCAGCAGCGGCACCAGCAGATAGAACGACAACGGGTTACCGGCGCCGCCCAGTTGCTGCAGCAGGCCGACGAAGATCACCACGTCCAGGGTCAGTTCCAGGGCCAGCAGGCGCTGCTGCCGGCGGGTATTGAGGCTGGCCAGGGCGATCAGGTTGGGCAGCAGCAGCGCCGCCAGCCACAGCAGCGGCTCCAGGCTGGCGGGGGCGCGCGCGATTTGCTGCAGCACCAGCAGGGCCAGCGCCAGGCACAGTACCAGCAGGCTGCGCAGGCCGATCAGCCGGCGGCGCCAGACGCGTTGCAGGGTTGAGTTCATGGGCGCGGATTGTACCCCCGGTGGGCGGGGAACGGCAGGTGGCGTTTTGCCGCGCCGGTCAGTCGGCGCGCCGGGCGCTGCCTTGCAGCAGCTCGGCCATCAGCCCGGGCAGTTTGCGGTGCCGGAAAACCCGCGTGTCGCTGAGGTCGAAGCCGGCGTCGCGCAGGGTATCCGGGGTGGGGCGGGTGAGATGACAGCCGCAGGCCAGATGATGCCAGAGCGGGTCCACCCGCCGTTGCCAGCGGAAGGTGCGTGGGCGACCGCTGGCGATGTGTTCCAGCAACAGAAGACGCCCGCCCGGGGCCAGCACCCGGTGCATTTCGCGGGCGGCCAGATTGGGCTCTGGAATGGTGCAGAACACCAGGCAGGCGACCACGGTGTCGAAGTGGCCGTCCGGGTAGGGCAGCCGGCGGGCGTCGCCCTGCAGCAGGTGCAGCGGTTGGCGGACGCCGGCTTCCCACGCGTGGCGGCGGGCCAGCGCCAGCATCGCCGCCTCCGGCTCCAGGCCGTGGATCTCGCTGACGGCGTCGCCGTAGAGGGCGAGATTGGCGCCGGTGCCGATGCCCAGCTCCAGCACGCGGCCGCGGGCGCCCTGCAGAAGGCGCTGGCGGTCGCGATAAAGCGGACGGGTGGCCCAGTCCAGCAGTTTCGGGAACAGACGGTCCTGGTACCAGCGCATGGGGCTCCTTGTTGTGGCGGCTATTGCCGCTCGGGCAGTACGTAGTCGTCCGGGTTTTCCAGCATGTCGGTGGTCAGGGGCCCGGAGATCACGCTGGTCAGGTTGCGGTCGGTGTGCTTGCTGAAGGTGCGCCGGGCCTTCTCGAACAGCCGGAAGCTGCGGAAGTTGAGCGCGTACAGACGCACTTCGCGCAGCCGCTGGTAAGAGTACATCACATCCAGCGCGTCCATGGAGAATTGCGGCTTGAGCTGCATGGCGGTTTCCAGATGGCTGATCGCCTCGTTGAGGTCGCGCTTGCGATTCATGTAGATCAGCGCGTTGGCGTATTCGTAGTGGACGATGGGGATGTCCGGCGCCAGCGTCAGTGCCTCGTCGAAGGAATCCTGAACCGTGGTGGTACGGGCGCCGTAGGTCATGCGTCCGGTGAACTTGCCCACCCGGCGCATGATGCCGGCGTCCACGCCGGCCAGGAAGGCGTGGCCGAGCGGGTGGTCGGGCATGATCTCCAGGACCCGTTCCGCGTTGTTCTTGATCTTGCTGATATAGCGGCGGGCGACAATGATCGGCACCGGCGATTCCTCGGCGATGCGGGCGATGGCGTAGGCGTAACCGAGGCGCACCACGGCCACCACCGGCTCCATTTCCGGGTCGTCCTCGGCGGGCTCCATCAGGTCGAAGTAGCGCTCGGTGCGGTTGGCCATGTCCTGCAGCATCATGTATTTGACGCTTTGCCGGTCGGCCAGATAGATGGCGTAAAGCAGCTGCGCGAACAGCGCCGGGATCTCGCCGATGGGGCCCAGTTCCAGGCCCAGGCGGCGGGCGGTCTGGAAGTTGCCGGCGAAGAAGTGGCGCCAGACGTTGACGTAGCGGCCCTCCAGGCTCTGGAAGTCGCCGTCGAAATCCTCCAGGCCGTCACGCAGGAAGGGGTACTTCTCGAACTGGCGGCGCAGGTAATCGGCGGAGGGGTAGGGCATGCGCAAGCCGCGCATCAGGTAATCCCATTTTTCGCGGATTTCGGCGTCGGTGTAGGTGAAGTAGGCGCGGTTGTAGGGGACCTCGTTCCAGGGCTCGATGAAGATCCGTTCATCGACCGGGATGTTCTCCATCTCCAGTTCTTCCTGGGTGACCTGCTCTTCTTCGTCGACCAGCAGGGCGGGGTCGATATCGGGGGTGTTTTGCGCCTGCAGCCCCAGGCTGGTCAGACACAATACGATCAACAGGGGCCAGCGCCATCCCGCGCGGCCTCGGTGAATTTCCACTTTCATGACGATGCTCTTCTTTTTTTAACTGGACGTCGCCGGTGATACCGGCGTGGCTCGGGCAAACCAAAAGAAGGCTGACCTTGCCATGGGAAGAGCAGGGCGAACAAGAATTCACCAGCCGGGGGACGGCGGCGCTACGGTCAGTCAGCCGCCGGCTTTTTCCAGGATCGTCACGAACGGCTCGCTTCTGCCGTGGCCGCGGACGATCTCCAGCAGCGTGCGGCCCTGGTCGTCGGTGGCACGGATGTCGCGGTTTTGGGCCTGGAAAAACGCCACGAAGCGTTCGAAATCTTCCGCGCGCAGGGCCCGGTAGGCCTTGAGCAGGACGTGGAAGTCCGGGTTCTCGCCGTCTTCCGGCGGGAAGTCCAGAAAGACCTTGATCTGTTCGTCGGTCATCGGCTCACCGACCACCTTCTTCTTGTCTTTACGCTCTGCCATTGACCACCTCTGACGTTGTTTGCTCGCGCCGCGCGCTCGGCCCGTTGGGACCGGTCGGGATTTCAGGGGCGGGGATTATAGGGCTTTGGCGGTCCGCTGAGAAACCTCGGAAAGAGGGAACGGCCGCGGAGGAGGGGGCGGGAGCTCTCCGGACCGGCGACCGCGCCGGCCCGGAGGGCGGGACGCGGACTTACTGAGCCATGTCCTTGAGCTTTTTCAGTGGCCGCACTTTGACCACGGTGCGAGCGGGTTTGGCGGCGAAGGTGGTTTCCTGGCCGGTGAACGGGTTGATGCCCTTGCGAGCCTTGGTGGCCGGCTTCTTCTGGGTCACTGCCTTGAACAGACCGGGAAGGGTGAACTGGCCGGCGCCGCGCTTCTTCAGATGACCTTCCATGATATCGGTCAGCTCATCGAAAACGCTGTTCACGTCTTTCTTGGTGAGGCCGGTGGAATCGCTGATTTGAGCGATGATTTGGGATTTGGTCATCGGATCGGCGATCGCCTTCACCCGACGCGTGGTGGTTGCCGTGGCGGCCTTCTTTGCCGCTTTTTTCTTTGCAGCCATAGGATTGCTTACCCCTTTTGTTGGTGACTTCCTGGAATAAAGAAACTGCGTGTCCCTGTCAGGGCACCCCTGTACTGCGGCCTCAGAGGCACGACTGATACAGTGCGCATCCAGTTATATGCCATGGATATGCGCGGTACAAGGCGTGCAGCCCCTATTTTTTGTGTGTTTCGGCACCGAATCGACGTTCTCGGCGGTCAGGCCGGCAAGGGTTAGCAGGCCCAACCCCGAATCGCTATACTAGGCCGCCTTTTCAGCCACCCAGGCCGTCCCGACGGCGGCTTCATCGGATTCAGGAACGGACAGAACACATGCGAAGCCATTATTGCGGTGATTTGCGAGCCTCCCACGACGGGGAAACAGTGCGGTTGTGCGGTTGGGTTCACCGCCGCCGCGACCACGGCGGGGTGATCTTCCTCGACCTGCGCGACCGCACCGGCCTGGTGCAGGTGGTGTTCGACCCGGACACCGAGGAGGCCTTTGCCCTGGCCGACAAGGTACGCGGCGAATACGTGCTGCAGCTTGAGGGCCGGGTGCGCCTGCGCGACGAGTCGGTGCGCAACCCGCGCATGGACACCGGCGACATCGAGGTGCTGGGCCTGTCGCTGACCATCCTCAACGAAGCCCAGACGCCGCCGTTCGAGCTGGACGAGTACTCCGCCGCCGGCGAGGAAGTGCGGCTCAAGTACCGCTACCTGGACCTGCGCCGCCCGGAAGCCCTGAAGCGCTTCCAGTTCCGCTCGCGGCTCACCCACGCGGTGCGCGCCCACCTGGAAGGCCAGGGGTTCATGGACGTGGAAACGCCGATCCTGACCCGCGCCACCCCGGAGGGCGCCCGCGACTATCTGGTGCCCAGCCGCACCCACCCGGGCAGTTTCTTCGCGCTGCCGCAGTCGCCGCAGCTGTTCAAGCAGCTGCTGATGGTGGCCGGCTTCGACCGCTACTATCAGATTGCCAAGTGTTTCCGCGACGAGGACCTGCGCGCCGACCGTCAGCCGGAATTCACCCAGATTGACCTGGAGGCGTCCTTCGTGGAGGAGGACGACATCATGGCGATCACCGAGTCGATGGTGAAAAGCGTGTTCAAGGACATGCTCGACGTGGACCTGCCCGCCTTCCCGCGCATGACTTATGAAGAGGCCATGCGCCGCTACGGCTCCGACAAGCCGGACCTGCGCGTGCCGCTGGAGCTGATCGACATCGCCGATCTGATGGACGGCGTGGAGTTCAAGGTGTTCGCCGGCCCGGCCAAGGACCCGAAAGGCCGCGTGGTGGCCATGAAGGTGCCCGGCGGCGGCGACCTGTCGCGCAAGGAAATCGACGAGTACACCAAGTTCGTGGGCATCTACGGCGCCAAGGGCCTGGCCTATATCAAGGTCAACGACCTGGACGCCGGCGCCGAGGGGCTGCAGTCGCCGATCCTCAAGTTCCTCACCGAGGACGCCATCCAGGGCATCCTCAAGCGCACCGAGGCGGCCACCGGCGACCTGATCTTCTTCGGCGCCGACAAGGCCAAGGTGGTCAACGAGGCGATCGGCGCGCTGCGCGTCAAGGTGGGCCACGAGCGCGGCCTGGCGCAGGGCGACTGGGCACCGCTGTGGGTGGTGGACTTCCCCATGTTCGAGGAAGAGGACGGCCGTTACTACGCGCTGCACCATCCGTTCACCATGCCCAAGTGCAATCCCGAGGAGCTCAAGAGCAACCCGGAAGGCGCCCTGTCCCGGGCCTACGACATGGTGCTCAACGGCACCGAACTGGGCGGCGGCTCGATCCGTATTCACCGCCCGGACATGCAGCGCAGCGTGTTCGAGGCGCTGGGCATCAGCGACCAGGAAGCGGACGAGAAATTCGGCTTCCTGCTGGACGGCCTCAAGTACGGCGCGCCGCCGCACGGCGGCCTGGCGTTCGGTCTCGACCGGATGGTGATGCTGATGACCGGCGGCGATTCCATCCGCGATGTGATCGCCTTCCCGAAAACCCAGACCGCCGCCTGCCTGATGACCAACGCGCCGTCGCCGGTGGATAATCAGCAGCTGCGCGAAGTGGGCGTGGCGGTACGCAAAGAAGAGCAATGAGATAACGCGGACAGGTTAGGAGACACCATGGCGGGTCACAGTAAATGGGCCAATATTAAGCACCGCAAGGCGGCCCAGGATGCCAAGCGGGGCAAGATCTTCACCAAGCTGATTCGTGAAATCACCGTGGCGGCCCGCATGGGCGGCCCGGAGATCGCCGACAACCCGCGCCTGCGCGCCGCCGTCGACAAGGCGCTCAGCAACAACATGACCAAGGACACCATCGACCGGGCGATCAAGCGCGGCGCCGGCGATGACGACGGCGCCAACATGGAGGAGATCACCTACGAGGGCTACGGCAAGAACGGCGTGGCGGTGCTGGTGGAAACCATGACCGACAACGTCAACCGCACCGTGTCCGAGGTGCGCCATGCCTTCTCCAAGTTCGGCGGCAACCTGGGCACCAGCGGCTCGGTGGCGTTTCTGTTCACCAAGCGCGGCGAGATCTTCTTCGAGCCGGGCGTGGAAGAAGAGAAGCTGATGGAAGCGGCCCTGGAGGCCGGCGCCGAGGACGTGGAAGAGAACGAGGACGGCAGCTTCCTGGTGATCACCCGCCCGGACAAGAGCTTCGGCGAAGTGGTCGACGGGCTCAAGGAAGCCGGGCTGGAACCGGCCGACGCGGAAGTGACCATGAGCCCCTCCACGGAGGCGGAGATCGACGCCGAGACCGCCGAGACGGTGGGCAAGATGATCGACCTGCTGGAAGATCTCGACGACGTGCAGAACGTCTACACCAACGCCCGGTGGCCGGAAGAATAAGAACGGTCTCTCTTATACTGGACATATGAACAGCAGGCAGGTTAGATATAACCTGCCTTTTTTATATGGGCGCGACTCTGGCCCTGGAAGCACACTATGACCATTCTTTTGGGGATCGATCCGGGCTCCCGCCACACCGGTTATGGGGTGATCGAGCAGGTCGGTAACCGCAGCCGGGCCCTGGCGTTCGGCACCATCAGCACCAGCGGCGCCGAGATGGCGCCCCGGCTGGGCACCATTTTTGCCGGCCTCTGTGAGGTGATGAGCGCCCACAGGCCGGAGGAAGTGAGCATCGAGAAGGTGTTCATGGCCCGCAACCCGGATTCCGCCCTCAAACTCGGCCAGGCGCGCGGCGCCGCGCTCACCGCCGTGGTGCAGAGCGGCGTGCCGGTGTTCGAGTATTCCGCCCGTCAGGTCAAGCAGGCGGTGGTGGGGCGCGGCGGCGCCGAAAAAGTGCAGGTGGCGGAGATGGTCAAACACCTGCTGGGGCTGGAGAAGCGCCCCCAGGAAGACGCCGCCGATGCGCTGGCGATCGCCCTCTGTCATGCTCACACCCGTGTTTCCCTGGCGCGCATGGGCGGCGCCACCTCGGTACGAAGAAGACGGATACGATGATCGGACAATTACGAGGCACCCTGTTGGAAAAGCAGCCGCCGCGGCTGCTGGTGGACGTGGCCGGCGTCGGCTATGAAGTGGAAGCGCCGATGACGGTGTTCTACGACCTGCCGGAAAGCGGCGCCGAGCTGACGCTCTATACCCATTTCGTGGTCCGCGAGGACGCCCAGCTGCTGTACGGCTTCACCGGCCGCTACGAGCGCGAGCTGTTCCGCAGCCTGATCAAGGTGAACGGCGTGGGGCCGAAAATGGCGCTGGCGATCCTCTCCGGCATCGAGGCCGACCGGCTGGCCGCCTGCATCCGCGACCAGGACACCACCTCGCTGGTGAAGGTGCCGGGCATCGGCAAGAAAACCGCCGAGCGGCTGGTGATCGAGATGTCCGACCGGCTCGACAAGCTGGAAGGCGCGCCGGCCGCGCGGCCCGGGCCGCGGCCCCTGGACGGCCCGCCGGACGGCCGCGCCGACGCCATCGCCGCGCTGGAATCGCTCGGCTACCGGAATAAGGAAGCCGCCGCCGCCGTGGGCCGCGCCGCCGAAGAGGCCGGCGCCGACCCCAGCAGTGAAGAGCTGATTCGCCGTGCCCTGCGAACTCTGGCAAGGTAAAACGCCATGGACAATGATCGTTTGATCACCCCGCTTCCTTCCGACGCCGGCGAAGCGCAGCAGGACCGGGCCATCCGCCCGGCCAGCCTGGCCGACTACAACGGCCAGCCGAAAGTGCGCGAGCGGCTGGAAATCTTCATCGACGCCGCCCGTGGCCGCGACGAGGCGCTCGATCACACCCTGATTTTCGGCCCGCCGGGGCTCGGCAAGACCACTCTGGCGCACATCATCGCCCGGGAAATGGGCTCACAGCTGAAATCCACCTCCGGGCCGGTGCTGGAAAAGGCCGGCGATCTGGCCGCCATCCTCACCAACCTGGAGGAGGGCGATGTGCTGTTCGTGGACGAGATCCACCGCCTTTCCCCGGTGGTCGAGGAGATCCTCTATCCGGCCATGGAGGACTACCAGCTCGACATCATGATCGGCGAAGGGCCGGCGGCGCGCTCCATCAAGCTGGATCTGCCGCCCTTCACCCTGGTCGGCGCCACCACCCGCGCCGGCCTGCTCACCGCGCCCCTGCGTGACCGCTTCGGTATCGTGCAGCGGCTGGAGTTTTATAACGTCGACGATTTGGCGCGTATCGTAGCGCGATCCTGCGAGATCCTCGCGATCCCGGGCGATGAAGAGGGCGCCCGGGAAGTGGCCCGCCGGGCCCGCGGCACGCCGCGCATCGCCAACCGGCTGCTGCGCCGCGTGCGCGATTACGCCCAGGTGAAAGGCGACGGCCGGCTCACCGGCGCGGTGGCGCAGAGCGCCCTGGACATGCTGGAGGTGGACAGCCTGGGGCTGGACGGCACCGACCGCCGCCTGCTCAACATGATGATGCACAAATTCGACGGCGGGCCGGTGGGGCTGGATTCCCTGGCGGCCGCGCTCAACGAGGACGCCGGCACCCTGGAAGAGGTGGTCGAGCCCTACCTGATTCAGCAGGGCTTCATTCAGCGCACCCCCCGGGGACGCCAAGTCACCAACCACGCCTGGCGCCATTTCGGCCTGGTCAAGCCCGCGCGGGACGGGGATTTGTTTAATGAGTGAAAAATTTTCTCAAGGTTCGGAATTTGTCCTACCGGTTCGCGTCTACATCGAAGACACTGACGCCGGTGGCATCGTCTACTACGTGAACTACCTGAAGTTCATGGAGCGGGCGCGCACTGAGTACATGCGGTCGCTGGGCTACCAGCACTATGCGCTGGCCGAGGAAAACTTCCAGTTCGTGGTGCATTCCGCTCAGATCAACTACCGCAAACCCGGCCGGATCGACGACGATTTGCGGGTCAGTGCCCGACTGGTGGCGCTTAAACGTGCCACCCTGGTGTTCGCGCAGCGTGTCACCCGTGACCAGGAAGTGTTGTGCGAAGCTACTATCAAGGTGGCCTGTGTCAGCGCCGACGGCATCAAGCCGGTGGCTTTGCCCGGGCCGCTCCACGACAAGTTCAAGGCTGAATTCGAGGAGTTGGGGTAAATGGAAGACGCTTCGTCCAGCATGTCGATCCTTTCGCTGGTCACCAACGCCGGGCCGGTGGTCCAGCTGGTGATGCTGGTTCTGCTGCTGGCATCGATGATTTCCTGGTACATGATCGTGTCCCGCTTTCGGGTACTGGGCCGTGCGCGGCGCGCCGATCATGCCTTCGAGGAGAAGTTCTGGTCCGGCGAGGACCTCTCCAGTCTCTATAACCAGGTGCGCAAGAAGCCCAACCCGGATTCCGCCAGCGAGGCGATTTTCCGCGCCGGTTTCCAGGAGTTCGTGCGGCTGTCCAAGAGCACGCGCGGCTCCGAAGCGATCATGGAAGGCGCCCAGCGCGCCATGCGCGTGGCCCTGCAGCGCGAGGAATCCCGCCTCACCAAGCATCTGCCGTTCCTGGCCACGGTGGGCTCCACCAGCCCCTATATCGGCCTGTTCGGTACCGTCTGGGGCATCATGAATTCGTTCCGCGCCCTGGCCAACGTGACCCAGGCGACACTGAGCGTGGTGGCGCCGGGTATCGCCGAGGCGCTGGTGGCCACCGCCATGGGCCTGTTCGCGGCGATCCCCGCGGTGATGGCCTACAACCGCTACGCGTCCTTGTCCGAATCCCTGGTGGGCGATTGTGAACTGTTCGCCGAGGAGTTCTCCTCGGTGCTGCACCGCCAGGCCCACGGACGCGACGCATGAGCCGAGGGAGTGCGTCCATGAGTGCGATCCGCGGCCGCCGTTTGCGCAAGAAGCCGATGGCCGACATCAACGTGGTGCCCTACATCGACGTCATGCTGGTGCTGCTGGTGATCTTCATGGCCACCGCGCCGATGATGACCCAGGGCGTGTCCGTGGACCTGCCGCAGACCGACAGCGCGGCGATCACCAACAACGACGAGCCGGTGATGATCACGGTGCGCCCGGACGGCAGCTACTACATTAACGTGGGCGGCGACGGCCAGTCGTCGGCGAGCCTGGAAACGGTGAAGGGCCATGTGCTCACGATCCGGAAACAAAAACCGGAGACCCTGTTCCTGGTGGAAGGTGACCAGAACGTGCCCTACGGCAAAGTGGTGGTCCTGATGTCCGAACTGCAGCAGGCCGGCGTCACCAACCTGGGGCTGGTCACGGAGCCGCCGGGGCGTTCATGAGCGATCGTGGCGTTGCGGTCGGGTTTTCCGCGTTTCTGCATCTGCTGGTGCTGGGGCTGATGGTGTTTACCTGGTCCTCGGAGCCGGAGCTGCGGCGGCCGCCGGAAATCCCGCCCCACGTGATGGCCACGGTGATGGAAGAGACGCGCCGCGCGCCGGAGGCCAACACCGCGCCGGCCCGCGAGGAAAAGGATCAGAAGCAGGCCCAGGAGGAGGCGCCGAAGCCGGAGCCCAAACCGGAGCCGAAGCCCGAACCGAAACCTGAGCCTAAACCGAAGCCCAAGCCCGAACCAAAACCCGAGCCTGAGCCGAAACCCGAACCCAAGCCGAAGCCCGAGCCGAAGCCGGAGCCCAAACCTGAACCGAAGCCGGAGCCCAAGCCGGAACCGAAAAAGGCGCCGGCGCCGGAATTCGAGCAGCAGAGCCTGGAAGAACTGATGGCCGAGGAAGAGCTGGAGATGGCGCGCAAGGAGCGCGAAAAAGTCGCCGAGACACCCGGCAGCGGCGCGCCTGACAGCGACGTTCAGGAAGAGACCGCTGGTTACACGGACGCCATACAGAACGCTATCCAGCAGCGGTGGCGCATTCCCGGCAATTACCGCAACCGGGACGACCTCAGCGTGCGTGTGCGTCTGCGGGTGATTCCGGGTGGTGAAGTGGTCAGTGTCGAGGTGGACAAGTCCAGTGGCTATCCGAACTTCGACGAGTCGCTGGTCAAGGCGGTGGAGCTTGCCAGCCCGCTGCCGGTGCCGGACGGCAAGTTGTTCGAGCAGTTTCGAACCTTTCAAATCGTATTCAGACCCACGGATGTAAAATGATGCGAGTTTTAGCCTTTCCCTTCATTGTCGCGATGCTCTCGCTGCTGGCGGTCAACGCCCGCGCCGAGCTGCTGATCCAGATCACTGAAGGCCGCACGGACGCGGTGCCGATCGCGGTGGTGCCGTTCGCCGGCGCCGGCGACGTGCCGGAGAACGTGTCCGACATCGTGCGCGCCGACCTGCACCGCAGCGGTCAGTTCAAAACGCTGTCGCCCAAGGACATGCTGAGCCGGCCCACCAGCAAGGAGGGCCTGTCCTACCGGGATTTCCGGGTGCTCAATCAGGAATACGTGGTGATCGGCACCATCAAGCCCACCGGCACCGGCGCCTACGAAGTGGGCTATGCGTTGCACGACGTGGCCCGCGGCAAGGAACTGCTGTCCGAGACCTACCGTCCGCCGGAGTCGCAGTTGCGTGACGTGGCGCACGCCATTTCCGACCGCATCTATGAGCAGCTCACCGGCATCCCCGGGGCGTTCTCCACCAAGATTCTCTACGTTACCCACAACCGTGGCGCCGAGCGGCCCTACCAGCTGCAGTACGCGGACGCCGACGGCGCCCGGGTGAAGACCATCCTGCGCAGCCGCGAGCCGATCATGAGCCCGTCCTGGTCGCCGGATGGCACTAAGATTGCTTATGTTTCCTTCGAGAAGAACGGGCTGCCCAAGATCTATGTGCACAATCTGAGCAGCGCCGAGCGGCGGGTGGTGGCCCAGTTCAAGGGCATCAACGGCGCCCCCTCCTGGTCACCGGACGGCCAGAAGCTGGCGCTGACCCTGTCCAAGGGCGGCAACCCGGACATTTACAGCCTGGACCTCAACAATGGGGATCTGGAGCAGCTGACCGATCATTACGGCATCGACACCGAGCCGCGCTGGATGCCCGATGGCGACCATCTGGTGTTCACCTCCAGCCGCTCCGGCGGGCCGCAGATCTACCAGCTGAACGTGGACGACAAATCGGTGCGCCGGGTGTCGTTCGAAGGGGCTTACAACGCCCGCCCGGAGGTTACCCCGGACGGTCGGTATCTGGTTTATGTACACCGGCGTAACGGCAGTTTCAACGTCGGTGTGCAGGACCTCCAGCGCGGGACATTCGATATTGTGACACAGACCAATATGGATGAATCGCCCAGTGTTGCGCCCAATGGAAGTATGATAATTTACGGGACGCAACACCGGGGTACAGGGGTCCTGCAAGCCGTCTCCATCGATGGGAGAGTGAAAGTAGAGCTCCCGTCGAAGGAAGGGGAAGTCAGGGAACCGGCCTGGTCGCCGTTCCTCTGAACGGATCTCAGAGTTCCAATCCAGGACATCAATAGGAGTTTTTAGTATGCGTTCATTCATTAACCCGCTTTTCGCCGTGCTTCTGGCCGGCTTGCTGGCTGCGTGTTCCAGTACTCCCACCGAGGAGGACACCTCCGCGACCGATACTCAACCGACCGACAGCCAGAGCAGCCCGGCTGAGCCCGTCGAGCGTCCCGCGCCGTCCAAGCCGGACACCAGCAGCATTCCGGTGACCGCGGACAACTTCCACAACCACCCGTCCAACTACGACGGCACCACCGACACCAAAGTGATTTACTTCGCTTTCGACAGCAACACCGTGCCGGCGGCCGCCTTCGAGACCCTGCGCGCCCACGCCAGCTACCTGAAAGACAACCCGAATGCCAAGGTGCGTCTGGAAGGTCACGCCGACGAGCGTGGCACCCGTGAGTACAACGTTGCTCTGTCCGAGCGTCGTTCCGAAGCGGTCCAGAAGTTCCTGCGCGTGCAGGGCGTGAGCTCTTCCCAGGTGGAAACCGTCGCCTACGGCGAAGAGAAGCCGGCCGCTTTCGGCCACAGCGAAATGGACTGGGCGAAGAACCGTCGCGTAGTTCTTAACTACACCGCCGGCCGTCCGTAAGCCATGCGGTCCAAGCAGGTAATCAAGCGCTTTTTACTGGCTATCCTGCTTGGCGGGCCGGTGCTCGGTGCCCAGGCACAGAGCACCGGCCCCCTGGTCGTCGAGGAGCGTGGCTCCGGCGGCGACCGGGCCTCGTCGTCCGCCACCGGCAACGGTGGCGGCGAAGAGGGCATCTACCTGCTGATGCAGGAAATGGAGCAGTACCAGAAGCAAGTTCAGAATTTACAGGGTCAGGTGGAAGAGCTTCGCCATGAGCTGAACCAGCTCAAAGGCGCGGAGCGGGAACGCTACCTGGACCTGGACACCCGGATTAACGCGCTGGTCGAACAAGTGAACAGCGCCCCCAAGACCGACGCCGAAGCCGGCGACGACGGCGGCAACAGCGACACGCCCGCCGACCCGGAAGCGGACCGCGAGGCCTATTCCGCCGCCCGCGGCAAGCTGCTCGAGCGCGATTTCGACGCCGCGGCCACCGCCTTCGAGGATTACCTGAAGGACTTCCCCCAGGGGCAGTTCCGGGCCCACGCCCACTTCTGGCTGGGCGAGGTCTACACCAACCAGAAAAGCCCGCAGCTGGACAAAGCCCGCAAGCAGTTCCAGACCGTGGTGGACGACTACCCGAACCACAGCCGCGCCCCCACCAGCCTGTACAAACTGGCCAGCCTCCAGGCCAAGGCCGGCAACACCGGCGAAGCGGAAGTCTCCCTGCACAAGCTGATCAAGCAGTTCCCCGACGCCTCCGAGGCGGAAATGGCCAAGAGCATGCTCAAGCAGCTCAACGGCGACTGATTGCAGGCGGGCCCACGGGTCCGCTCCCACCCGACGCCGTCAAGGTGTTAGAATCCGCGCCATCTTGAGCCCCTCAGCGTTTAGAGCGTCCACCGTGGAACTGCGCATTACCGAAATCTTCCATTCCCTGCAGGGGGAATCCCGCAGCGTGGGCGTGCCCACCGTATTCGTGCGCCTCACCGGCTGCCCGCAGCGCTGTGTCTGGTGCGACACCGAGTACGCCTTCCAGGGCGGCGAAAAACGGTCCCTGGACGCGATTCTCGAGCAGGTGGACGGCTTCTCCGCGCGCTACGTCACGGTGACCGGCGGGGAACCGCTGGCCCAGCCCAACTGCCTGCCGCTGCTCACCGAACTGTGCGACCGGGGCTACCAGGTGAGCCTGGAAACCGGCGGCGCCATGGATATCGCCGATGTGGACGAGCGCGTCTCGGTGGTCATGGACCTCAAGGCACCGGGCTCCGGCGAACAGCACAACAACCGCCTGGAAAACATCCCGCACCTGCGCCCGCACCACCAGGTGAAGTTCGTGCTCGCCGACCGCCGCGACTACGACTGGGCCCGCTTTATGCTGGACCAGCACAACCTGACGGGGCGGGTCTCCGAGGTGCTGTTCTCTCCGGTGCACGGGCAGCTGCCCCCCGGCGAACTGGCCGACTGGATCCTCGCCGACCGCCTGCCGGTGCGCTTCCAGCTGCAACTGCACAAACTGCTCTGGAACGACGCCCGCGGGCGTTGATCCGGCCCCCATCAACCCGAGGTAAACAGGAGACACCATGGAAACCGCGGTGGTACTGCTCTCCGGCGGACTCGATTCCGCCACCTGCCTGGCGATGGCCCGCGCCGAAGGGTTCCGGTGCCACACCATCGCCTTCGATTACGGCCAGCGCACCCGCTCCGAGCTGCAAGCGGCGGAGCGCGTCTCCGCCGCCCTGGGCGCCGAATCACACCGGGTGATAGAGCTCGGCATGGGCGGCATCGGCGGCTCCGCGCTCACCGACCACGCCATCGACGTGCCGGAGAACGGCGGCGAGGGCATCCCGGTCACCTATGTGCCGGCCCGCAACACCGTCTTCCTGTCCCTGGCCCTGGGCCTGGCGGAAGTGGTCGGCGCCGACGCCATCTTTATCGGCGTCAACGCCGTGGACTACTCCGGCTACCCGGACTGCCGCCCGGAATTCATCGACGCCTTCCAGCACCTCGCCGGGCTCGCCACCAAGGCGGGCGTGGAAGGGCACCCGGTGCGCATCAGCACGCCCCTGATGGCGCTCTCCAAGGCGGAGATCATCCGCCGGGGCACCGAGCTGGGCCTGGATTACAGCCTCACCGTGTCCTGCTACCAGGCCGACGCCGAAGGCCGCGCCTGCGGCCGCTGCGACAGCTGCCGGCTGCGCCGCGAGGGCTTTGAACAGGCTTTGATCAAAGATCCCACGATCTACCAGTCTTAACGAAAAAAATGGCCCTCAGGCCTTGTCACGGCGAAATAAATCCGTATTATTTGCGCCTCATTCGGCGGGTCGTTAGCTCAGTTGGTAGAGCAGTTGGCTTTTAACCAATTGGTCGCTGGTTCGAATCCAGCACGACCCACCACTATTCCGAAAAGGGGCTGCCAAAAGGCAGCCCCTTTTTTTTGGTTCATCGCGGATTACCGGGAAAAGCGGCTTTGATCTTCAGGAAGAAGTAGTCGCTGTCCCGGTAGCCATAGGCCATGCGCTTGATGACCTTGATCCTGTTGTTCATACCCTCCAGCACGCTGGTG
>Ga0315338_1001461_pt1 | contig 29506 bp, 28 predicted proteins | sample ASW8metaG_FD_204518 | JGI IMG/M metagenome (GOLD analysis project Ga0315338, IMG submission 204518) | Ammonia-oxidizing marine archaeal communities from Monterey Bay, California, United States - ASW #8 | ecosystem: Environmental > Aquatic > Marine > Coastal | place: USA: California | collected... | reverse complement strand
CTTCTCCTCCGATCGGGAACGCCGCCTCTGGTCCTGGGTGCTGATCGTCGTGGCGGCGATCTGGTCCACCCTGGGGCTGGCGGGAACGTTGGTCGAGAGGTTAGGCGCCCGCGACCAGTTGGACACCGCGTTCGTTATCAGTTTTGTCGTGGTGCTCGCAGCTATCGCTGCGGGTGCGCTGCAGAGGCGACCTGGGAGGAGGGAGACCTGGGTGGCGCTGGGTATCGCGGCCGTCTATGGGATGGTCGTGATCAGGATGGGAATTCCCCCGCAGGAGCGCACGCATCTTTTTGAGTACGGCCTCGTTGCCGTACTCATTCACCAAGCTCTGTGCGAACGTCGGCGGAGTGGACGCCGGGTCCCGGTGCCAGCCGCGGCAGCCGTGGCGATCAACGCGGTTGTAGGATGGGTCGATGAGGGGATCCAGGCGTTCCTTCCCAACCGCGTCTACGACATCCGTGATGTCGGCTTCAACGCCCTTGCCGGCCTGATGACGATCGTGGCAAGCCTCGTTCTGGCGCGCGTTCGGCGGTGAACATCCTGCGGTTTCACAGGAGGGACCGTCGTCGGTAAAGATACTTTCATTTCGGGAGAGCACCATGACACGGCGAAGTTCGTCGCGAGCCGTCGATGGAGGTGCTTGTCCTCGGGTGGCACTTCCCGACAATTCGTCGTCAGTGCTTGTGCGAGGGATATTCAGGAATGACTGACCGCAAGAGCGACCACCTTCGGAATTCCTTCAACGGAGCTGCAGATCTTTACGATAGAGCGCGCCCCTACTATCCGGACGCTTTGCTCGATGACTTGCTCCGGATCAGTAAACTAGGCCCGGATCGTTCCGTACTCGAGATCGGTCCCGGTACAGGCCAACTGACCGTCCCCCTGGCGAAGAGTGGTGCGAAGATCCTCGCGGTAGAGTTGGGTCAGAATCTAGCCGCCGTCGCACGAGAGAGGCTTTCCGGATTCGGCGAGACCGAGGTTGTGGTCGCAGACTTCGATTCCTGGACCCCACCTCCGCTGGAGTTCGACCTCGTCGTTTCGGCAACCGCTTTTCACTGGCTCGATCCGGACACGCGACTCGCCAAATGCATCAGTCTTCTTCGCCCGGGAGGGACACTGGCTGTCGTCGAGACTCATTGGGGTGCGGGCGCCGGTTACGACCGGTTCCCAGTCGAGAGTCAGCGATGCTACTCCCATTGGCGGCCCGACTGCTCATCCGATTACGATCCGGAATCTCGGCGATGGCTGCCCCAGTCGAAAGAAGAGTTCGACCGGGATGAACAACTCGGAGAGGCTTCCCTGATGCGTTACGAAGTCGAACGCGAGTACAGCGCACGACAATACTGTGAGCTGCTCGCAACCTATTCGGACGTAATCGTACTCGAAGATGCCGCACGATCGGGGTTTCTCCGCTGTATCTCAGAATTGATAGAGGCCCGCTTCGGGGGCCGTATCACTGGAAGTGATGTCCTCAGCCTGTGGACTACTCAGCGGATGGCCTAAGCGGCTGGGAGCATGTCGATGTTTCGCACGATTGGCGATGGCATTGCAGCACTCTCAACGCGTCTAGTCAGCCCACGTGTAGTCCGTGCCTACACACCCGTAAACGACCGATCCTCCGGCACAGGCCCTGCCGCCGCGCTCAGGTCGGCAATGTCGGCAGCCACAACAAACCCACCAACGTTGCCTGCACTTCCAAGTCGAACGGTCGTTCAGGAAAGCGGCTTCGGACTTGGGAAGACCGACTGAATTGCCGATATCGATTTGGAGGGCGGGTGACTCATCGAACCCGTCAGAATCCCGGGATTAGGTCGCCACGCGCGAGCACTAGGAAGGGCAGTCCTTATGCAAACAGCTCTGATTATCATCGGTGTCGTCATCATCGTTCTATTTGTCGCGGTACAGGTCGTGAAGCGAAAGATCGTCAGAGGTATCTGCCGATACGGAGCAGCAAAGATCTACCGACAGCTTCGTGGCGTCTACGGCGGCGCACACCATTTCAAAGAGGCCGACCGTGCTGAGTTCGAAGACGAGGTTGAACTCGGCCGCTACGACGAAGTGCGGGCGTCTGTGCTCGAGCACGATGGGTGTGAACTGGGTGCTATTGAGAATCTGACGGTTTCGGAAGCTGATCCGGATCACCGAACCCTTCTCGAAGTCTACAAGCTGGCAGATGGACTGGCGTGTGTTTCTACTTATCAGCTCGAGGACCAGCAATTCGTCGATGTGGTCTCGGAAACGAACGACGGCAAGTTCATCGTCACCACGAACGCTGTCCTCGACAAGCTGACCCCACCTCCCGAGGTCTCCAAACGAGTTCTTGATGAGGACACACCTGTCGCCGACCTCTTCTCCGCCCACATGCTCGGGCTCCATGAACTCGAAGAGAGTGGAGAATTGGGCGCGGTTATCTCGTTTGATTCGCTCGGCGACGTGATCGACTCTCAGAAGAGGTTCACCGAGCACGCCTCGAAGTACCGACAGTCGATTGGGTTTCTCACCGAGTCGGAGATCTTCGCGATGGTCGAAGACGAAGACGGGTCGAAAGCAGGGAAGATGCTCTGGGCGGAGTTTCAGAACGTCTCCCGCCTTGGAGACGAGCCGGGCGATTGCGCCGCCTGAGTCGCCTAGGCGACGAGCGGCTGGAGGCTCCAGTCAGCAGCATCAGGGAAACTGTAGCCAGAACTGACCAGAGGTGTGGTTGACCCTGTCGAGTCCCGACGCCTGCGGTACCTCGGCCCTGTCGATGCTGAAGCCGAACCGTGTGCCCTTGGGAGACATGGCCGAACTGAATCCGACTCCGAACCCCGTCGTGTTGTCGACGACGTCGCCGTCGGGATCGTTGATCTTCCCATACCTCACCGAAAAAATCCCGAGCCCCGTTACCTCGATCCCGGTGTGTTTGATGGTCGTGTTGTCGCTCGGCTGATCGTCGGCATCGAAGCTAACCGTCGCGGCGAAGAGATCCCCAAAGAGCGGTGACTCGCCAAGTGCGACCGAAGCTGCGACGCCAATACGTGCTGATCGAAAAATTGGATCACGCTGGTTCTGGCCCCCATACTCGATTTCTTGATCGAGAGCGTTCTTTAGAGTCCAGCCCGCGCTGACGATCACCTTGCCGTTTTCGAATCGCCGTCCGGTTTTACCCAAAACCCCAAAGTCCAGGTCGGTGACGTTGCCCTTTCCCGCCTTTCCACTGGTCGTTGCCCACGCTGGAGCCAGATCCACTCTGGCGTGTTTCCAGTTAGCCCCTATTCCAAGTTGAAAGCCGGTCAGTTCTGGAGCGAATACCTCTACGAGGTTTACACCAGCGCCAAGGTAAAGGGTGTACTCAGAAGATGTGAACGTCCGCAGATTTTTTCCTTCCGCGTCCGTAGCACTGGACTCGCCATAGGAGAGCCTTCGAAAATGTGCGCCGACACCGTAGGGTCCGAAGTCGGCAACGGCGCCTGAATGATACCACCAGACATTGTCTGCCAGATCCGGGACCAGCTTGGAGTAGGAGAACGGATTGACGTAGATACGATCGCGCTGAAGCGCCAGCGCACCAGGGTTCCACCATTGAGCTGTCGCCCCTTCCGCTACGGCGGTAAAGGCGCGGCCCATCCCTTGCGCACGCGCGTCTGGGGTCAGCTGGAGGTTCTGGGCTCCACTCGTCGTCTGTGTGAATCCAGGCTCCGCGTCGGCGAGGAGTGCGATCCACAACGCGGCACAGCTTAAGAAACGCACGTGATGACCCCAACGTCCGAGTCGTTCGTTTCGGGACAGCACAACCCAATTCGTGTTTTGCACGTGAGATTCCTCTGGGGGAGCAGCCCCAATGCGTTGTGGAGCGGACGTTTCAGGCCCACAGGATCACGGGGCGCAGTTCACTCCAGAAGTGAAGGCCGGTCCGAAGATCGTCAGGTCGCTCAGTGCGGTTGTACCGTCATTGTTGTAATCGTGGCACCCTCCCGTACCGTCAAGAAACTCACTCGTGAATGAAACGAGGTCCGCGAGAGAGACCGTGAGGTCGGCATCCCCATCCGGACTCTTGAGGTCCTCAAAGATACGAATCGTAATCCCATTCGCCTTCACTGCGCCGGCCCATTCCGTGTCGATAACACAGCCCCCACCACCTACGTTGAACGTTACCTCCCCGGAAGCATCCGTTACACCATGCAAGACCGTCGAGTGACACGTCGGCGCCCCCGGATCGTTGAACTGTATGACGACAGAGGCCAGTCCGATCGGAGAACCCGCGTTGTTCCGTATCGTAACGGTAACTACCGAGGCTGGAATCGCCTCGGGAGACGACGGTGCGAGCACAAAACCACCGAGATCGTCCGGTGGAAGTACCGCGCACATGGCTGGGTCGGGAAGGTTTGTGTTCCTCATGGCAGCATCCTGGTTGTCCCGGACGGTTACGGTTGAGGGGTCAGCGGGCAGGGTGAGTTCTGATGACGCGAGAAGTCGACTCAACGGGTCGTCGGTGCTTCCGGCCAATGCTGTGTCCGAAGAAAGGAACGAAACGTGAAGTAGTCCGACGAACAGGATGAGTGACAAGCCACTGATCACGTTCGAGTGCGCACTCAGGATACTGGGCGTGACGAAGTGAGGGAACGATAGACATCGAGTCATTGAGACCTCCCGGTGGCAGTTTTGGCGCGTCGCCTATGGGCGCAGCCAGTACGACTTCCTGAGGGGGAGGGACCCCGCAACCGTTGATACTCCGAAGTCTCGAGGACTCGGATGCGATTGTTCTAAGAGTGTATCACGATCGTGTCGAGACCGCCGCAACTTCTGCGATTCGCCTGACTCGCTAGAGCGAACCTCAGACCTCGCGACAAAGTCGGGATGAGGCTTCCCCTGCTCCAAATCGCATGGTTGACTCCGAGCCTTTCGCTCTTAGACTGCGTCAAGAGTGAAAACAGCGGTCACAGAGAAAGGAGTGCCGAATTGTCGGGTTGGAACCAGTCCTCCAAAAAGTTCTCATGGACGAATGGCCTCGCCCTCCTGGCATTCCTTCTCCTTCCTGTCGTACTGGGGTCGTGCAGCAGCGACACTGACGACAGCGGGACCGATCCGCCGGCGGAGGGAGCCTGCTGTTTCGACGGCGGTACATGTTCCGTTCGGACGTCAGACTCCTGCTCGGACGAGGATGGCACATATGAGGGGAACGATACCGATTGCGATCCCAATCCGTGTCCCCAACCCGCGGCGTCGGGTGCCTGTTGCGCATCGGACGGAAGCTGCCAGGTTTTGATCGAGAGCGCGTGCGACGGAGCCTCGGGAGACTACGAAGGTAACGGTACGAGTTGTTCTCCAAGTCCGTGTCCACGGCCCACGACAGGGGCGTGTTGTGCCGCGGACAACTCCTGCGCCATCGTGGAAGAGGCGGCCTGCACGGGCACCTACCAGGGAGATGACACGACCTGCGATCCGGATCCCTGTACGGACCTGGGCGCCTGCTGTGTGACCGGTTCTTGTGTAATCGTGACGGAAGACCTCTGTAGCACTGCTGACGGGACGTACGAGGGAGCTGGCTCATCCTGTGACCCAGACCCATGCGGCGAGCCGCTTGGAGCCTGCTGTGTGTTTTCCAACTGCTTCGTCGGGACAGAGTCACTCTGCGATTCCGTGAGGGGGACCTACCTCGGTGACGACACCAGTTGCGTCCCGCATCCGTGCGGGTGAGGCGCGGGCGAATCGACCCGCCAGAAGCAGAATTCAAAGGAGACCTACTGATTTTGCCAACTCATTTCGTTGTTACGCATTTGGTTAGAGCTATATCATCGATACGTCATTCAGTCTCCTAGAGGCAGTGCCAAAGCTGCTTGATCGGAAAACCGAGGGAGCATAGCCTCCCGCGCATGGTTCTCGTTACATTGCGCGCCTCCAAATCGCCATGAGAGTCCTGTTACAGAACAGTCTCTTCCACCCAAACATGGTTGGGGGGGCAGAGCAGTCCACTCTCTTGTTAGCGCAAGAACTGAGTCAGCGTGGCCACCATGTCGATGTTGTTTCGACAACGGGTCGCGCCGACGTCGGAACACCTGAGCTTCAGTCGCGCCGCTTTGAGGGAATATCCGGAAAACTGTTTGAGGCGACACCAGGTGGGTCGGTACCACTGGCCTTGGGTGGGAGCGAACAGCCAGCGAGCCTGCTCACCAGAGCGATTCATCATGGCTCTCTTCTTCGGGTCACTCGCTGGGGCAGACACATCGAAGCGATCTGTCGTGATCAGGGTCCCGACATCCTCCACACCAACACGATCGTCGGTCAGAGCGGGTTGGTTTGGGGTGCTGCGAAACGAGCTGGAGTACCTGTGCTTCACACGCTTCGTGACTACCAGCTGCTCTGCTCTCGTACGACGCTGCTGCGCTCGTCGGGAAAAGAGTGCGTGGACGCACCCGTTCCCTGTCAACTTCTTCGCAGATTTCAGCGCCCTTTGAGCAGGAATGTCGATCTCGTGACGGCACCTTCTCGGTTCGTGCTCGATCGTCATCTCGGCGAGGGTTATTTCGCCGATGCACGAGCGGAAGTTGTTCCGAACGCCGCAGGTTCTCCCATCGAACCGTGTCCGGAGCGGTCCGGGAAGAGTTTGACTCTGATTTATCTTGGCCAATTGGACGAACACAAGGGTGTCGGCCTCCTCATGTCCGTTCTCGGTCCAGTTTTCGAAAGTGGTGAGTTTCCAGGACTCACCGTGGGTTTCGCCGGTGACGGTCCGCTCCGGGCTCGAGTCGATGCGTTTGCTGCGCGCTATCCGGATCGAGCAACCTCCTGGGGCTTCGTTGGAGACAAGAAGAAGGCCAGTCTACTCGAGGAAGCAGACGCGCTCGTTCTACCCTCGATTTGGAACGACAACTTCCCTCGGGTCATGCTTGATGCATTTCGCTGGGGACTACCCGTGCTCGGCGCCCGGCGCGGAGGTATTCCCGAGGTCGTCAAAAACGGAAAGACAGGACTCTTATTCGAGCCCGATGAACACTCCCTGCAGTCGATTCTTCGGAAGGTCTGCGACAATCCCAGCCTTCTGCCCCCGCTGGGCCGAGCGGCCCATGCCGAGTCCAGCCGATACGGTGTCGACGTTCAGGTGGAACGCTTTCTCGAACTCTACGAGGAACTCATCGCCGGCGGAGCACGGCCAATTGGCCCATAAAGAGTCGGGGCCGAAGATCCAGCGCGGTCAGGACGTTGACTCCGAAGAGAATGGAGACGAGGTTACAGAGAACGCGGGCGACCGGCATTCGGAGTAGCCAACGCGGTCGCCAAAAGTAAACTTCAGGCGCAGCGACCGGAATGAACTGTTCGTGATGCTCAAGTTCGAAGGGGGTCGCCTCGAGGACGCTCTTCCACTCGTCCGGGAACCACTCAACGACGTGATTTGGATCGAGCGGCTCTTCGCTGAGCCGAACCGGCGTGGTCAGGACGATCTTGCCGTCTGGCCGCAAGAGTCGCTGCATATCCGCAAAGTAAGCGCCGAGATCATCGACGTGCTCCATCACCTCGGCACTGATGATGACATCGAAGTGGTCATCCGAGAGTTCGGACAGAGCCGAATGTACCGATGCCCGAAGCGACCTAGCTTCGAGTAGCTGTTGGGCCAGTCGCTGAGCGTCGGGGTTGGGGTCGAAACCGTGAGCTTCTCCAGAATCTCCCACTCTCTTCGAGATCCATCCGAGAAGCGCCCCGTCCCCACAGCCGTAGTCGAGAACCCGAAGCCCGGTCAGCTCGCCGGCTGCTGCCAGAGTCCGACGGTACCGCTCCACGGTAAAGGCCTGGTGGTGGCGAAGATGATTGCTCGCTTCTTTCCAATGGTACGCACCTTCCCGAGCGTACTTGGCGAAGTCCGCGTCGGTGCTACGGGGCGGCAGATTCGCCTGGCTCTTCGTTGTCTCACTAGAACGGATCATGTTCTGCAGAGAATAGGTCAGGACAGTTGGAAGGTCGATCCAGAGTTTTCGGGCATCGGGATACCAGGAATCAGATCGGAGTTTGTTGTCTGTCGCTCCGGCAGGATATATCCTTGCTGGGCTAGTTGAGCACTACTCTACTTCGGCGAGACTTGCCCCGACATTGCCGAGCTGGGGTCAACCGGGAGGTCAGGTATGAAACCACGCGTGTACTCCAGCGTCGGACTCGCTGCTCTACTTTGCCTAATCCTTACGGACAGCGTAGCTGCCGGTCCAAACGCCGGTGGAACGCTCGTCGTTCATGCCACACCATACAGAGGTCGCAGCGGGGACCCGTTCTGCGAAGCGTTTGACCTGGTCAACTGCGAAGATGCCGTCGTATCCGTACCTGAAAGGGCGGCGCTCTCCATTTGGCACATCGCCGTAGCCTTTCCCGCTGGGAGCCGGCCGAGACTCTCCGGGCTCATCTTCGGGGTCGAGTACGACGAGAGCACCGTGTTTTTGACGGACTCCGGCCCGTGTGGTCCCGATTTCGAGTTGCCGAGCGAATCCTGGCCGGGTTCGGGGAGCGGCACGGCCCTCACCTGGAGCGTTCCGCAAACCGATACACTCGTACCCATCTATGCTATCGCGGGATACGAGTACTACGGTAACGACACGCAGTTCTGTCTGACGCCGCACCCCAATGGAGGTGGAGTCTTCGCGGATGATTCTGTCCCGGCCATTCTCGATGAGATTGCAGACTACAGCTGTATGGGATTCGGCACCGACCCAGGCTACCTCGCCTGCCCGAGGCCCCTGGAAGTTGCGGCCTGCTGTCTACAGAACGGCACCTGCGAAATGATCACCGAGTTGGAATGCGAAGACCTCGGCGGCAACTGGATGGGCTCCGGGACTGACTGCGTTGGCGCGCCGTGCGCCGTCCCGGTCACTAAAGGGTCCTGGGGTGAGATCAAAGCTCGGTTCCGTTGAAGAACTGGAATGTCCAGGAACGAGACACCGGGGAGCAGCGTGAACACTGGCGGCCCGAATCTCACACACCGGCCATGATGCAGGCGGCCGTGCGGAGGGGTTTGGAATCGTGAAAGAGCGGTCGACGTTCCAGGAGTTCGACGTACGGATGTCCGAGTTGATGCGCCGGAGAGGGATTCCGGCTCTTCGCATTTCTCTCGGTGTCGTCTTCATCTGGTTCGGCATTCTCAAGCCTCTCGGCATGTCTCCGGCAGAGCCGCTTGTGCTCGCCACCGTGGATTGGCTGCCCGTCTTTGACGCTTCCGTTTGGCTCGACATCATCGGTTGGTGGGAAGTCGTAATCGGGATTGCCTTTCTCATACCAAAACTGACCCGGGTTGCCATCGCGCTCTTGGCGATGCAGATGGCGGGGACTTTTCTTCCGCTCGTCCTCCTACCTTCCGTGACATTTCAGCCGGGGCGCATTCCGTACGGACTTACGATGGAGGGCCAGTACATCGTGAAGAACCTGTTGATCATCTCTGCGGCTCTGGTCATCGGCGGGACAGTTGGTGAACGAAAACGGAACGGCGACCGCCGTTAGAATCCCCTCCTTTTTGCGATGTGGGTCGCTCAGGGCAGCTTGATGACCTGTCCTGAACCGATGGAGCCGTCGCTGCTGAATCGAAAGGCGTAGACCCCGCTTTCGACATCGCGCCCGGCTTCGTCTTTTCCGTCCCAGACCACAGATTGGCTTCCGGGGTGCTGAGTCATGATGCTCAGACCTCGGACTTGCTTCCCCGAGACGTCAAAGAGATCGACCTGGACGCGTCCTGTTGTTGGGGTGCGAAAGCGAAGGGTGGTTGATTGCCGAAAGGGGTTCGGGAACGCGAGAGCAGACCGCTCCCCGTGCAACACAACCTCTTCGGTGCTCGACGTTGCTTCTGGTGTGATGCGTCGAAACGACACGCTGGGAGGCTCACCGACGTAGAGTATGTCGCCGCCTGGGGTCGGAAGAACGGCGAGCCCGAGCGGCGTGTCGAACTCGGCTTGATCGGCCGGGCCATCTGTTGTCCCGGGTACACCTGTGCCAGCGATTACGTTGAGGACCGCACCGGCCGAAGGAGTCAGTGAGTAGATCCGGTGATCATTGATCCCCGTTAGGTAGAGCTGACCGCTTCCCCATCTGATGAAACCATAGCCAGGAGATCCACCCGCAAGGTAGAACGAAGGAGTGCCGTCCGGCGTAACCCGGTAGATCCGGTTGGAAGAGTATGAGGTCAGATAGAGATTGTCCTCGTCGTCGATGGCGAGAGCGCTGCCCACGGTGTATCCAGGGACGGTTGCAAACAGCTCGACGACTCCGCTCGGGTTTACTCGCTGAACAGTCGATACGTTGAAGTTCTGGACGTAGAGGTTCCCAAGGGAATCGAAGTCCAATCCGATCGGACCGTTGAAGCCAGATGCGAAGATCTCCGCTTGGCCTGTCGGAGAAATCTTCCGAACCGTGCTGCTGTTGTATTCCGCAACAAAGATGAATCCTGCGCCATCAATGGCGACGCCAGCGGCACCTCGCAGCCCCGCGCGAAGGATCGTGACCGTTCCATCGGGTGTGATCTTGTACAGATTCCCAGTCTGAGGGGGGGAGGTGTATTGAGTCGCATAGAGGTTCCCGCCCTCGTCAAATGTCATTCCGTCAAACGCAACCGTCCCGGACAGAAAAGTGTCCACCGTTCGGGCCTGGACGAGATGGGCGGAACAGAGAGCGAGCGCCACGAAGCAGAAGAGGAGCCTGGGCCGGAGAGAAGAGTCCATGTGATGTGTTCCTCGCGAGAAATCAGTAGTTCGGTTTCGACTGGTCCCACGAGTCTACGGATCCTCCGGAGTCATTTCGTTTCGGATCCTTCGTATTTTGGGCGGAGAGCACGCTAGCGAAAAGAGATCATCGGATCGTTTTCGTTCTCCTTTTTCAAGCCGGCCAGGGCGCTTCACGTCATGTGTTGGGTCTCGCAGAGAACCCGGATCGTTCGGGAAGTGCAGTCGAGCTGCTCCGGTATCAGCGAACGACGGTGACCTTGCGGGACTCCTCGAATGTTTCTCCCTGAACACGGAGGAAGTACGTTCCGCTCACGAGTTCGGAACTGTTCAGGCGAAGCCGCTGCTCAGCACCGCCGCGAACAAGACCGTCGAAGATGGTGGCAGTCTTTCGGCCCCGCAGGTCGAAGATCTCTGCCCGGACCTGCTCGTCGACCGTGGTACGTAGACTGAAGTAACCGACAGCACGGGAAGGTTGGGGGAACGGGCCCTGCAACGAGATAGTAGTTGCGACAGGAACTGAATCGAAGACCGCAGCAGGGTCTTCGCATTCTCCTCCACCATCCGTGGTCCGGAGGCAAACACCCCCATCTCCGGCAACGATGTACTCGCTGTTCGTCACCATATCGCATGCATAGAGATTAGCGGCGGTACCAGGATTGAGCTGGCACCAGGTCGCGCCGGTGTCGGTGCTCTTCAACACGGTTCCTCCGTCGCCGACAGCCAACAGCCACCCACCGTTCTGGCCGCTGCTGTCGACTGCCCAAAGATTCCGGCTCGTCGATAGCGACACTTGATTCCAGGTCGTGCCAAGGTCATTCGATCGTAGGATCGTGCCGTCTTTACCGACAACGACCTTGTAGCCGGACCCTGCCTCGATGATGAAATGCAGATCGGACGTCGTGCCACTGTTCTGAGGAACCCAGGTGTCCCCGCCGTCGGTGCTGAAGAGAATGAGACCGCCATCACCGACGATCCAGGACCTGCTCGTGATGAAACCTGCGCCATGATTGAGCGATGCGGCTGTTCCCGAGATCAGAGGATCCCAGTTGACCCCAAAATCGCACGTCTGATAAAGCGAGCCAGCATCTCCCAAAGCGTTCTGGCACCCGCTTTCACGCGAGTAAAGTATGTACCTCTGCGTGGGATCCGGAACGTTGCGGGCCAGCCACGTCGTGCCGTTCCAAACGCGGACGACCCCGCCCTCGCCCGCCACCCAAACCTGTGACGAAGTGTTCCGGCGAAGAGACATGAGGTTCGCAGCCGTTCCGGGACTTTCCAAGGTCCAGACGGTTCGAGACGCGTCGGAATGGGCCACCAGGCCATTGTCACCGGCCAGCCAACGATCGGAAAATCCTCCACCGCCGTCCATCATCCGAATTGTCGAAGAACTTCCGATAGCGAGCTGATTCCAAACTTGGGCCGACGCCATGGCGGGAAGAAGCATACACAGAGTCACCAGCGAGATCTTGAATTGCCGCATCCGAATGGCCCCCTTCAGGATATAGTTAGGAGTGTCCGCCCAGTCGAGATCGGCGCAGGCCATCGGCCCACACTTAGCTGGGTTCACAGGGAGAACACGCCCGCGAGGATGGATCGCACAGGGATTCGCCATCGGGAATCGCCGGTTGATGGTAAGCTCTCCTGTGGTAACGACCCACCAACCAGGAGGACACCAATGCACAAGTGGTCCCACTTCCCCCTCATTCTCACTGGAGCTTGTTTTTTTCTGACACCCCTTCTCTCGGTTGCGGAAGACATGACTCCCCAGGACCCCTCCAGCTCGGCTGTGCCCGAGCGGCTCGAGTACGTGGACGATCCACCTCTCGCCCCGGCTCTTCCTGTCCCGGGAGCTCCGCCGGCGGAGCGGCGTAGCTTCGGCGGCGTGACCCACGTCCAGGTCAACGTCGCCCCCAACGGTTCCAACGTTCCGGGAGACGCAGCCAACGAACCGTCTCTCGCTGTCGACCCGACCAACCCGTTGCTTATGGCCATCGGCTGGCGACAGTTCGACAATGTCGCATCGAATTTCCGACAGGGCGGTATCGGCTACTCGATCGATGGAGGACGCAACTGGACGTTCCCCGGGGTCCTCACTCCCGGCACGTTTCGCAGCGATCCGGTTCTTAGCTTCGACAAGGAAGGGAACTTCACCTACAACAGCCTGGAGGGGAACTTCACTACCGATGTCTTCACGTCGACCGATGGTGGCGAGACCTGGGGCGATCCGGTTTTTGCTCACGGTGGCGACAAGCAGTGGATGACGACCGACCGCACCGACGGAGTCGGTGAGGGACACATCTACAGTTACTGGACCGGAAACTCGAACTTCACACGTTCGACGGACCAGGGTCAGTCCTTCGAGTCCCCGTCTCCGATTTCCCAGTCGCCCCGGTGGGGCACGATGGAAGTCGATGAGGACGGCACGCTCTACACGGTAGGAGCGAACAGCAGCCTCTCCGGGTTCCTGGTCTCCCGCTCCACGGATGCGCAGGACCCCAATGATCCAGCGACGAGTTTTACGACTTCGAGCGTAGACTTGGGGGGGACGGTCTCGTACTTCACGGGTCCCAACCCGAACGGGCTACTCGGGCAGGCCTGGATCGGAATCGACAAGTCCACCGGTCCGAACGGCGGAAACATCTACATCGCATGCACGGTGGACCCATCCGGATCGGACCCGGTCGACATGCACTTCGTTCGCAGCACCGATGGCGGGCAGAATTGGAGCGCACCGCTGCGTCTCAATGACGATGCCGGGAACAACTGGCAGTGGATGGGGACGATGGCGGTCTCTCCCGACGGCCGACTCGACGCCGTTTGGATCGACACCCGGAATACCGGTCAGCAGAATATGGGCCAGCTCTTCCATACACAGTCGACGGACGGTGGACTGACCTGGTCGGCCAATGAGCAACTTAGCAGCACTTGGAACAGCCACGTCGGTTGGCCCAATCAGGAGAAGATCGGGGACTACTACCACATGCGATCGGACCTGGTCGGCTGCGACCTTGCCTGGGCCAATACATTGAACGGCGAGCAGGATGTCTACCACACCCGAATCGGGGACTACGACTGCAATCAGAACGGCATCGGCGATTCCGAGGAGATCGATGGCGGCGCTCCCGACTCGAACGGCAACGGAATCATCGACGAGTGTGAGGGCATCGTAACCGAAGTCGTGGAGCTGGAGGTGGAAGGTGGCGCGCTGGCGAGCTCGCCGAATCCGTTCGCTAACGAGACGACGATCCGATTCTACATGCCGTCGGAAGGTGGAAGGGTGCGGGCCGGGATCTTCACTCCCGACGGGCAGCTGGCCAAGGGGCTCCTCGATGATATCGTGCCGGGCGGCCCCAACGAAGTGACCTGGGATGGCACCGATGCAGCCGGCGAGCGTGTGCCGGCCGGAATCTATTTCTTCTCACTCTCGGTCGGCGGCCGGAAGGACGCTCGTCGGCTGATACTCCTGAAGTAGACCCGGCCCCTGAAGTTACGTTGATCCGGTCTCTTTAATGGAAGGATGGGCCCGTCATGAGCAGGTTTCTGGCAATCCTCTGCTCGGCAACTCTCCTCGGCGCCCCTTTCGATACCGGGACTGCTTGTACCGCATTCTGCCTCGACAGCGGGGAGGCGGTCTTCGTAGCCAAGAACTACGACTGGTCGGTGGACGCCGGAATGCTCGTCCTCAATAAGCGTGGCGTGATCAAGACGGCCGACATTGCGGGTTCGGAGGATCAGGGAACGTGGACCTCCCGCTTCGGGAGCGTGACCTTCAACCAGTATGGGCGAGACATTCCGCAGGGTGGGATCAATGAAGCTGGAGTCGTCATCGAGATCCTTTGGCTCAATGACACAGAGTACCCAGCTCCCGACGATCGCATGGCGTTGGGATCGACCCAGTGGATTCAGTACCAACTCGACACGGCCGGCTCCGTTGGAGACGTCCTGCGCTCCGACGAAGTTGTGAGGATCGAATCTAACGTCGAAGTGCACTTCTTCGTCGGGGATCGCTCCGGAGAGAGTGCCACAGTGGAGTTCCTGGGCGGGGGCCGGCGGGTTCACACCGGGGACGAGATGGTCACGCCTGTCCTGACGAACCATCCTTACGCAGAATCAGTGGCGTCTCTCGACCAATTCCGTCCTTCGGGTGGATCGCGAAGAGCCCCGTGGACAAACGGGTCGTTGCATCGATTCGCTCGAGCGAGTGCTCGTGTAGCAGAGTTCTCGCGGACCGACCGAGAGGCTCCAATCGACTATGCGTTCGAAACACTGAGTGAGGTCGCTCAGGGGGAACGGACGCAATGGTCGATCGTCTACGATCTTACGAATCTCGAAGTACATTTCCGTACACGACTTAGCCCTTCGGTAAAGACCGTGTCTCTGAGCGCGCTCGACTTCGACTGTGAATCGGTCGTGGAAGTCATGAGCATCCATACTTCCGAGGCGGATCCGGAGTGGGAAACATACACGCGCCAGATGAATCGTGTGCTCATCGAAGATTCGTTTCGCGGCACGTCGTTTCTCGCTCAAACACCCGACGATGTCCTCGATGCAGTTGCAAGTTATCCCGATCAGGCCCGGTGCGAGTCGAGATAGAGCTGCCTGCCGCGTGAGGCTGGTGCCGGGGCAATGATCTGGCTCGAGATATCCAGGTTGGAAGCCTCCCTGAGAATGCGGCCAATCGCAGCCCAATCTCGGGATCCGCAAGGCAACTGCTCTCGACTGCCTCCTCGTGCGACGGGAAACGATTTCCTTCCATGTAGTTTTGAATCACTTGGTAAATAGGTAACGGTCAACCCCCCACCCAGCAGGCCGTTTTTGGACAAATGTGCCACTTGCCCCGCTAATCGGCTGATGCGAACCAACTCGCCCAACCTGTAGACAGTTACGAACATGGGGATAGTCGCCTCCCGATTTCTTCGAAGATCTTCGACGTCGATCCGTATTTGGTTCGAAGGTTGCCCCAATTTCTTCCGATACCGTAACAGTGCGAGTGGGGGAACGGAGGGAAGAGCGATCAGTGAGTCGGTATGTCTTCTTTACCCAGCGGAGTGGCGCCCATGATCCGAGACTTTGAATCGAGCGCGGCCGTGGCAAGTGAGTGGAAGGGTTCTTTCGATGATGGATCCGGACTTGGTTCGGGGAAGAGATCGATCGAGTTTCCCAGACTTACGAAGCGATCGAAGTTCCAACGGACGACGATGGCGAATCTCCCGTACGGCTCTTGGACTCGTAGCCATCCTGGGTTTGACCCGGTGCAGTTCACCGACCGACCCACCCGCTCCTCCTTCGGGTGGAAGCGACTACGTTCTCTCCTTCGATGAGTTTGCTAGTACGGTGGTGCCAGTTCTAAATCAGTACGGTTGCAATGCAACCGGTGACTGTCATGGGGGTGGGATTCGAGGGACCTACGAGCTGAGCCCGATCGACGCGCTCGACCTGGCCTTTGACTTTGAGCAGACGTCGCTCCAGGTCTTACCGTTTGATTTGGATGGAAGTCCGATCCTGACGAAACCGCTCCGAGAGGACTCAGGCGGTGAGCCACACGGTTTCGAACCATTTGTGACCAAGAGCGATTCTGGCTATGTCGCAATCCGGAACTGGGTCCATGGGGGAGAATCCCAATGAGGATGACCCTCCTGATTTGCACCGCTTGTTTGCTGTTTCCTGCGTTGGTACAGGGTGGTGAGGTCTCCGAGAACCGCATCTCTGCAGACTACGCCGGCGAGACGATCGCCAGTGGAGATCCACCCACCCTGGACCAACCAGGCAGCGAGCTCGAGTACCTCGTCCCTCAGCTTGAGGGCCGGACGTTTCACTTCTCCGGGGCCGCAGCGCCCTACCTCCATCGCCTCGGTCTCAGTCCAGGCTTTGGTCAGCTCGGCGACGAACCTCTCGCCAGCTTTCGGCTGTCTTACTCGCCGAATTCGTGGATGGAGTACGAAGCCTCCGTGGGACACAACCGCGGAAAGAGCGTGCACGCTCTCGTCCATCTATTGAACGCTCGCCTGCGCTATCCGCTCGCGGGTCGGGTGCAGCCATACACGACATTCGGATTTGGGATGATTCTGGTTTTTCCGGGGCCCTCTCTGAACGCATCGCCGGTGACGAAGAACGTTCTCGCCGCGGGCGGAGGGGTAGAGATCTTCCTGCGCGACGATCTTGCCGTTCGGGGAGAGGTCCGGCGTCTTGGTGTCTTCGGTCGAGACCCAAATGCGCAGGAAAGTGCCGTTTATAGCTACGGCGAAGCGACCGTCGGGTTCTCCTTCTATCGCAAGTTGGAACAGTAAGGCGTCGTCGGGTTGGGGCAAGCCCGCGCGGCACTCATCTATGCATCACGAGGACACTATGCAGAATCGGACGTTAGCATTTGCCCCCAGATTGGGTAGCTGTCTGGCTATCGCTTCTCTCCTGACGATGGCGATGGGCAGCGGTTGCAAAGAGAGCGCTCCCGACGATCTCGTTCTTGCCGAAGACACAACGGAGGCCCTTGTCTTCGTAAAGACCGAGGGCGAGGAGAGTCTCAATCGCTCGCGCTCTTCGGGAAATCTCTTCAAACTGTCTCCTATCTCGCCCGACGGCAAAGTCACGCCGTTGACGGACTACGTAGGGGCGTCGGTCTCGGACCCTTGCGTCTCTTTCGACGGGAAGCGGATCCTCTTCTCCCTCCGGCCGCCGGGTTCGAACGCTCGCAACATCTATGAAATCGGAATCAACGGTGAGGATCTCCGCCAGGTTACGACCGGAGGAGACGACTTCGATCCCCTCTACATGCCCGACGGGAAGATCCTGTTTACGAGCAATCGGGACGGGGAGATGGACGAGTACAACCACTCGCCCTCCGAGCATCTCTATTCCTGCGATAGTGATGGATCGAATCTGGAGCGGATCAGCTTCAATCAAAGCGATGACTTCGACCCCGCGCTCCTCCCGAACGGCCAGGTCATCTTCACGAGGTGGGAACACTTCGGGACGATGAACCGGTTTCCTCTCTTCTTTACGAATCCGGATGGGACAGGGACGTTCCACAAGTTTGGCCCGCATGGTCGGAACTTCTTTCATGCTCAACCGCTTCCAGACGGTCGCATTGTGGCGATCGAGTCGACCCGCATCAACGAAGATGCCGGTCCGATCGCAATCCTGAAGGCGGAGATGGGCCCGGCCGATCCGGTTGGAAACGACCGGAGCGAGCATTGGGATGTTCTTAGCCCCGACGTCAATACAGACGGCGCGCCCTGGGCCTACGGTGCCTTCAAGTACCCGTTTCCGCTCGGCAACAATCGGTTCGTCGTCTCCTACACGCTCCCTGCCGCCGAGGATGATGAGGCTGACTATGGTCTTTATACGTTTACGCTGGCCCAGACCGGCGCCGGGACACCCGAAGATCCAGCAAACTTCGAGGTGACGGACCTGACCTTTCTCTTCAACGATCCCGGCGCAAATGAGTATGACGCGCAGCTCATCGCGCCACGCGAGAAACCACCGGTGATCGCTCGGGCGGTCGACGACTCGAAGGATTGGGGCGTCTTTATGGCGCAGGATGTGTTCAACCGGGGACAGTCCGATGGTCAGGAGATACCCCTGCGGGGCGTTGACCCAATCGACCGAATCGCCGTGGTGGTGGGGCGGCCGACCGCGCGGGGAGAGATGAACGACATCTCCGTGACCGAGTTCGAGAAGAGAGCCTTCCTCGGCTACGCACCTGTCTATGAAGACGGGTCCTTTCGTATCAAGGTTCCTGCGGATACACCGATCTCCTTCGCTACCCTCGATGACGAGGGTAGAGGGTTCGTCGTCAAGCGAACGTGGTTGTACGTCCGTCCGGGGGAAGAATTCACGCAGTGCGTCGGTTGCCACGAAGATAGAGCGGCGGGCGGACCACATCCGACCAACCTGAATCCGCTCGCTAGTCTGCAAGAGCCGACCGACTTGAATATTCCGGTCTCGGAAGCCCGTATCATCAACTTCGAGAGCAGCCTGCAGCCGGTTGTCGAAGCGAAGTGTACGACCTGTCACTTTCCGACTTTCGTCGAACGCGACTCCCTGATCGTCTCGACCGGCGAGCACGTCACGGTCACCGACACCATCGCGGCTCCTGGAGATCTTGATTTGCGCATGGATCCAGATTCGACCATGCGCGGCGTCTTCCCTCTGGCCTACGTCAATTTGGCTGGCGGCGGTGAAGGTATGGAAATGGAAGACCCCGTTACCGTGCCGGCGTTCCCGCGCCGTTCCCGTTTGATCGATTACGTTCTCGGCCTCGGGAGTCAGCGGGGTTTGCTCCATCCCGATGGGACAGCTGCTCTGAGCGAGGAGGAGAAAGAAATGTTCAGTCTCTGGGTCCTACTCGGAGCTCAGTACCGCTAGGAAACCACTTTGGGGAGAAAGGAGCGCAGGATCATGCGACACCTGAGATTTCGTCCAACCGCTGTGTCCATTCTTACCCTCGCACTGGTGTCGGTTTTCGGGGTGGCTCCGGCCGTCCACGGGAGCGCCGATCACCTGCGTGACCTGGTCGCTCGCGCCGACCTGACCAAGCTCGATGGTACTCCCGCTCGGATCGAGAATGCCGCCGAGGAAGTCACGGTGATTCACTTCTGGGCAAGTTGGTGTCCGCCTTGCAAAAAAGAATTGCCCGTCCTGGATGGTATTGCCAAGTCGCTCGAGGGTCGTTCGGTTCAGTTTGTGGCGATCTCGATCGATTCCAATCGTAAGAAAGCTCTCCGATTCGTCCAGCGTAGCGGACTGAGTCTTCCCTTCTACCACGACAAGCCGGACGGTTTGGCAGAGCGGTTGGCTCTTCCCTATCTGCCGTGTACTTACGTTATCGATCGCGCGGGAAACACCGTGTTTGCAACGACGGGCGCGGGTGAAGAGCAAATGGAACAGCTCCGGGCGGAGTTGTTTTCGCTTACCGCACGGGGCCAGATATCGAGGTCTTCGGAATGAAAAACTACGATCGACGGCTGTGGGGAGGCGTTTGCCTCTGTGTGTCCCTCTTCCTGAGCAGCTGCGCTGCCGTCAAACCTTACGAACGGGAGCACTTGGGTGACCCCATCATGACGTTCGACGGTCAGGCGACCGAAGACGCCCGCGAGTTGAAGTGGCTGGAGGCTCGGGAAGGGTCGACCGGCGGCGTCGGTGGTGCAGGGGGAGGTTGTGCTTGCAGTTGAAGGCAACGTTCAACTTGCTTCTTGCGCTGGCCATGGTCGTGTGCGCCGATCCCGCTCCGGCCGACATTCTGACGCCCGAGGGCCAGGATGCAGAGTATCTCTTTCGGTTCTTTGCTGATGCCGATGGAGTACAGGTCGTTTCGCACTCCGCGACCTACGATGTTGAACTCGAGAATGACGCTCGCCTCGGTTTTCACTTCAACCACGAAGAGGTCACCATCCCCGCGATCGATGCACCACCTGGAAGCGACGATGCGGTCGATGCGATCACCACAGCGAGTCGCCCGATCAGTGGGACTGGGGACGCTTTTGATGACTTTACGAAGCTGAGAAACGAAATGCAGGCGCTCCTCGACTACGGAAACGTGGGTGTCGGCTACTATCTCTCGAAGGAGTTTGACTACTTTGCCCAGCAGCTGAAGACTACGTTTACAGACGATTTCCTCGATCAGAACTTCTATGTCTCGTTGGGAGGAAGTTATGGTTGGGATGCTATCGATCCGACTGAAGACGTCGATAGCGATACGCCGTCCGACAGCCGAAAGACTCTTCACGGCAACGTCGTTCTCACCCAGGTACTGTCGCCGACCGCTCAGATTCGTGTGGGTTTCGAGGTCAATCGGGTTAGAGGACTGCAACATTCTCCGTATCGGAATGTTTACGCGGACGGTGGTGGGGTCGCCGAAGAACATCCGGACAAGCGGCTCCGACGCGATGCTTTTGTCCGGCTCAACAAGTACTGGCGCAACCGATCCAGCTTAAAGCTCTCCTATCGAATCTATGCCGACGATTGGGGGGTCAAGTCCCACGCAATTGGAGCTCGACTTTCGCAGTACGTGGGCTCCGCGGTCGGCGTGCGCTATCGGTACCGATACTACGATCAGACCGCGGCGGATTTCTACCGACCCGAGTACGACTCTGCTGACGGCGTCGATGGGTATCTCTCTGGCGACTATCGTTTGGGGGCCATGAAATCTCATCTTTTCGGCACACGGCTTTCCATCGGTCTGGGAAGCCTGAGCGAAGACACGGTCTGGTTGTCCCAGCTCGGCATTCATGTCAACTACGAGCGATACTTTAACGACAGCAACTTCTCGGCGAACGTATTCGAGACGGGATTGCACTATGAGTTCTAAGTGGGGCGAACATCGGAACACCGTAGGGGCCAGAAGAGAGGTATCCATGAAACTCGAACCTAGATGTGTCGCCTGGATGGTTGGGCTCGCCGCGGCGGCAACCTGGAGTAACGTTCTCGCGGACACCTTTGAACCGCGAGCGATCGCTCCGGAAGTGGGAGTAGAGGCTTTGACTAAGGGTCTTTCGCGCCAGCATCTCGATCGGGATCTCTTCGCGAGTCCCTATGCGAGTGTGTTATTCGGATCCGTCGATGTTTACGATGTGTTTCCTTATGCGGAATCCCGCTACTTCCTCGCGGTGACAGATCCAGAGTGGAATCGACTGGTGATCAGCGATACGAAACAGCGCGTTCTACGATCGTTCGACGGAAAAAACTCCGGCATTGGCGCCTTGAATTCGCCTCACGGGATTGCGGTAGACGAGCATCAGAACGTCTATGTATGTGACACCGACAACAACCGAATTGTGGTTTTGGAACTCAAAACCGAGTTCGATGCGGTTGATATCTCCGCCGTCAGCGTTATCGAAGGTCTGAGCCGGCCCTACGACGTCTCCCATTCCGACGCCGGAACTCCATTTGATCCGGCGGACGATCATCTCTACGTTGCCGAGACGGGTAAGAACCAGGTCGTTCGGTTGACGCGCGAGGGCGAGGCATTTGCCGAGACCGGTCGCCTCGGTGGGCTTGGCAGTGGCCGGGGGCGTTTCGCCGGCCCCATGGCCGTCGCAGTCGGACGCCGCGACGGTAAAAACACCGGGGAGGTCTACGTTGCCGACGTGCACAATCGGAGGATCGTTCGGCTCGACGACTCTGCTGGAGAGCTGGCCTGGTCGGATGAGATGCAGCACGACGCTGCCCTTGTTACTTCTCTCGACACCGACCATTGGGGCCAGGTCTACGTCACCTCGCCCAGTGCGCAATCGGTTGCGAAGTTCACTCCGGAGCTCATCCCCATTGCCGACCTGACCGAGGGGATGAATCGCCCGCGGAGTTTTCATGTGCCGTTCGTCAACGTTTCGGACCATCGGGACGGAAGTCGAACTAGGATGGGGAAGGCACATGGGCTTCTGGTCGAAGAGTGGGATGCCGCCAATGGCATCGAACTGTGGTCGTTGGGCCTGGAGATCGAGACTCTCGAGGCGGAAGTCGACCGGGACGTCCGTGCTCAGTTCCGTTTGACCGATCCCGCTTGGGTAACGGTTCGCCTCGTCGAAGCGAGGTCGGGTGAAGTCATCGCGGTTCGTGAGAATGGCTTTCTCGCCGCGGGGTTCCGGGAAGTTCGTTTCGGAGTAGACGACCTGCTCCGGCCGATCGAGCCTGGCGCTCACCTCCTCGTCGTCGAAGCGAAGGCGGGCTACGATGAGAGCGAGGTCAGGACTGCCCAGACGGCGTTCGATCTGCCGGCGGCACCGGCGGAACTCCAGATGAACCGCCCCTTCTTCCTGGGAAGTTCGCCGAACCCGTTTCGACCGCAGACTCAGGTTCGGTTCTATCTTCCCGGGGCTGACGCCGAGGCTGCCACCCTATCCGTCTTCGATTTGGCGGGACGGCGGATCTTTCAGTCAGTAACAACGGTATCAGGTGCTGGCGTACACAGCCTGCTCTGGAACGGTCGTGACGCGCGGGGTCGCGAGGTAAGTTCCGGCGTCTATTACTACCGGGTCGAAGTTGGCGACCAGGAGTGGGCCGAGAAGATGGTCCGGGTCCAATAAAAGGATGATGATCCAACACGAAAGTGCGCGGAGAGCGTCGCTCCGAGCCCGGCCGGACCGGTTTCTCGCGCTGGCTCTCGTACTCGGGTTGGCAGCGCTTCAGAGCGGTTGCCTCGGTGAGCCGCCCATCGAAGACCGCTGGACGCGCCTCGATATCCTCGAGGTGGAGCCGATCGGAACAGAAGGACGGATGCCGGCGGGGGAGACGGTCGATCTCGCGGTGTGTGGTCGAATCATCTTCCGGAACATCCTGACCGGGGCTGTTGCCATGGAGATTCGTTCAAGTAGTGAGTTCGAGAACAATGATTTGGATCTTCGCAAAGATGCTCCGCGCTTCGCGGTCACCGAACAAATCAGTGACCTGCTCGAGGACTCCGAAGTCCTCGCCCGGGTTTCGCAGAACGTAACGGGGTTCGACCATCTGATTAGGGATTTCGAATTCGAGGTCAGCCTCCGCCTGCCGGATCTGGAGAGCGGAGGTCTTTTCGCCGTTATCTACTTTGGGGAAGCTGAGGAGATGGAAATGCCGAACGGTGAAGACGTCGTCATTGTGACGCCGGCGGACTTTGAGGCTGAACACATTCTCCCGGGCGCAAAAGCCCTTTGGGTGGAGTAAACCGTGTTGTGGTGTAAGAGGGCGTCGAGGAATCTCCTCCCCATCTTTGGCGCTCTCTTCATTTGTAGTTTTGCCGTGCCTGATGCTCAAGCCGGAGTGTCGCCGGTCTGGGTGTCGATCGGGGTCCTCGGTGGCGTGACTCAGCCCGATCGCGATCTGCAGAAGTACCAGTGGGATCCGAACGCGCAATCGCATTGGGGAGGCCAGGGCTTTGTCGGCCTGGGACGGGTCGCACTGGGCTTGCGTGGATCAATCACTCGCAATGAACAGTCGCTCAGTGTCCCGGGGACCGATGCGCTGAGGGCAAAGGTGACTCTCCGGAGCGGAGAGGCTCTCGTTCGCCTTTCCGCGGTCGAGTTGCTCGGTTTCGAGGTCTACGGTTTTGCAGGTGGGGGGCGACTCCGGATCGACTACACCCCTGGGAGCCTCAGCCTCCCGATTGCCGGAACCGGTGAAGTTATCGAGGTCGACCTGGAATCGATCGACGGTTGGATTGGGACAGCCGGCGCAGGAGTGCGCCGTGGCCTCCTGGGCGGTTGGGGAGTCGGCTTGGAGGTCGACCACCATCGCTTTTCCCTCGACACGGCCCACCGGGCCGGTGATGTCATCGTGCGGACGGAAGAAAGCTTTGGGGAGTGGACAGGACGTGCAGAACTCAGTTGGAGCTTCGGACGGTTTTGAGGAGGACGACTTTGCTTGGGGATCGATGTCGGCTGGCGGGCTCCACGTATCAACGTGCTCCCGGGGTCAGAGTGAGAGAGACACGGCGATGGGCGCTCTGCGCCTGGCTGTTTGTCTGCGTTTTTTGGAGTTCTCCCTGTTGGGCTGACGGGACCGATTCCGGTCTCCGGCTAAAAGAGGGTTATGGACTGCCCATCCCGATGGTCCGGTTGGTCGGTGGCGATAACAACGTGGTTCGCCTCGGACCGGGTGATAGCTATTCGATTCTCGGAGTCTTTGGGGAAGGATCAGCATTTCGAGTTTTGGCCAAGAACGATGATTGGTACAACGTGCGGCTCTCAGATACGGAAACGGGTTGGGTCCATGCCTCACTCTGCGACGAGTTCGACGATCTTTCCCAGCTCGAGATGCGACCGAACCCACGCCTCTTTTCCCGCATCGGGAGCTTCGTTGTCTCTGGTTACGCCGGCGGTTATGCCTACGATCGCAAATCAAACTCCTTCTCCCTCGGGGGTAGGATGGGCTACTACGTGCTCGACTTTCTCGAGATCGAAGGGGGCGTTTCCTGGACCCATATCGAGCGTCCAGCTGAAATCGTCGAGTCCCTTTTCGGCCTGAGTCTCGAGGCGGAGGAGTTTCACATGCTCTTCTATCATATGGGCGGACGCGTCGATCTCCTGCCCGGAAGGCAGATGGTTCCCTATCTCGCGGCGGGTGTCGGATCGTCCATCTTGCGTGGGCGGACTGAGTCGAGCATTAATTACGGTGGAGGAGCCCAGCTCTTTGTAAGCAAGACAACGGCAATGCGGTGGGAGCTACGGGCCTATCGCTTCGATTCCGGTTTCGATCGGGCTCGACGGACGAATCACAACGTGGAGTTTAGTTTTGGCACGACCCTGCTTTTCTAGACGAACAAAGGCGATCGTCTCCACCCTGGCAGTTTCGCTGGTCCTCACGGCAGGCCTGATCGTCCCAGCTGCTGTTGTGGCGGAAGCCAACGACTCGGCCTCCGCTCGTTCAGGTGTGGAAATCGCCGCAGCGGCCGCGAACGCGTGGGCCGCGGATGCTCAACTCATCTATCTTGAGAACGACGAGCCGGTCGATGCAGGTGGGAGAACTGAACGTTGGGGATACCTGTACTATTCGCCCTCACTCGATCGATCTCGCGGCTACTCCGTGGGACGTGGCAAGGTCTTGCAGGCGACCGATCTCGGTATGCGCTTCGACGCTCCGCTCGTCTCGGGCAACTGGCTCGATAGCAGCAACGCTCTCCAACTCGCGGAGGAGAAGGCTGGCGCAGAATTTCGCTCCGAACACGGCGGCGAACTCCAAAGCATGGTCCTGATGCGAAGTGTCATCGAATTGGATGAGCCGGACCGGACAAACTGGATGGTTATCTACAGCGCTGAGGGTGTCCCTTCTCTGTTTGTCGTTATTGATGCGATCAGCGGCAAGGTATCGAGAACATGGAGAGGATAGGCATGGGACATCCTGGAACTGGACTTGCGAGCCGAATCGGATTGAAATCGATTGTCACGCTTTCGACCGTTTTACTGCTCGTTTGTGGAGGCCCTGCCGCAGCTGAAAGCGGGGACGACGCGGGTTCCACCGTTCGCCATCAAGTGGCTTCTGAAGTGGCGGAGGCGCCTCGCGGTGAAGAGGTTCAATCGATTGAAGTCCGTCGGGTCAAGCCAGCAAAAGAAAAGAAACCCTCGCTCCGTTTTCTCAAAGAGAACATCGCCTTTCTGCGTGGCCGGATCGATGGTCTCGAAGCAAGCGCACGCAATCGGGACGGCGACAGTCGCGGCATCGATCCTCGCTGGCTGGCTTATCTAGAGATGACCCAGGAAATCGAAACGGCTGAGGAGCGGCTGAGGAGTCAGACCGATGCACTCGAAGTAGGTCGCCTGCTTGACGACATCACGGAACTGGCGCGAATCGAAGCTCGGCTGCAGGAGCTGGAAAACCTCCTCGCCTCCGAGTCAGAACGCCTCGATCAGATTCAGGAAGATTTCGTGGGACGGCAGCGCACGACCCTTGTTGTTCTCCTCCAGGGTCAAACGACGACGAAGATTCCACGCGGGATGACTCTGGTTCGCGAAGACGGGACTGAGGTTCGTGTCACGGTTGGGACTGCGCTCCTCGAAGCTTTGGGGCGCGGGGCCACGGCGCAGGCAGATCACGATTTCGTCGAACCGCGGGAACAGTGGATGGCTTTGTCCCTCCCTGGTCAGGCCGGAGAGCCCGGAGCGACTGGCTACATCGAGTTCTCGCCCGTGCGTGACCAGGTCAACTTCATCGAGCTCGATCTTGATTCGATGGTCTCTACTGCCGTTGACGCGTGGCAGGCTCGTTTCTGGAGTCGTCCCTACGGAGAGGCCGAGGGAGGAATCTCCGCGACGTGGTAGTGCATCCGTCGCCAAACGGAGACGTACGGCTTGCCCTCCGAAACGCCATGATGCGTTGGTGCAGTGAGACTGCCAAGGCCACTAGAGTGCGAAGCGGCCAGTTTCTGATTCTAGCAGTGGTGTTTGGCTTTTGGCCAGCAGTCGTGAGCGCGGATGTCGACCTTCAGCCGCCGGTCGTCGAAGGGCAGTTTAGGATCCCGACTGAACGTCTGGTCGAACTTGATTCGACGGATCCCGACGCTGCCTACCTGAATCAATTCCATCTTCGTCGGGCCACTCGTCACATTGCCCGCGGAGACTACAAAAACGCAGTCGACGAGCTTTCCCAATGTGATTGGACGCATGCAGATGACGATATGGATCGAGCGGCCTTTCTTCTTGGGATGAGCTACCTGCGCCTTGGGCACCGAGCGGGGTTTTTGAAGCTAGCCAACACGGTGTCGACCGATTCGACCTCTCCCTTCCTTGCTTGTCTGCGCCGTCAGGCCATCATGATTTCGCATCACGCGGACACCGGAGATCTCATCCTGGCCGATGACGTCGTCCAGGCCGCCGTCGATGAGGGGCTGCCGTTCGCGGCGTCGATCTTTGGACTCCGAGGGGATTGGGAGATGGCCGAGAGTCTTCTCGTTCGGGCGCCACGCTCGATCTTTGCGGAGTATCTTCGAGTCGTCGCGGCGGAGGCGCGAGGTGCCGATGCGGAGTTACATCTCCAGGAGATTGTAAGACGACCGCCCTCGACAGATCTGGAGATCCAGCTCGTTAGTATCGCGCAGATCCGCCTTGCTCGGCGTGCGTCGGAACGAAATGGTGATCCGATTTCCTGGTTGGAGAATCTCGATCCAGCGTCGCGCTGGGCGTCCCATGGAAACCACCTCAAGGCCCTGTACCAGATATCGGCGGGCGACAGCCTCGATGCGGTCGCGACCTTGACCGATCTCGTGCAAGCGGATCCGAACTACGAGCGTCGCGATGAGCTTGAGCGATTGCTCGGTTCGATCGCCTTGGCCCAGGGCGACGACGAGAGGGCATTCGATTGGTTTGCCGCCGCTGCCAAGAGCTGGGATTTGGCTTGGGCCGCGCTCGAACCGTTCGATCAGGTCGATCAAATCGATCGGGTTGTGCGGGACTGGGAAAACGAGCCGGCGGTGTCGAGTGTGCTGGTACTCGACGCGAATGGTTTTCGTGAAGATCTTGGCGCTCAGCTTGGTCTGGCCCTTACCGTCGGACGGCGGGATGCCGTCGTTCTGCCACGGGGCCCACTCGGAGAAGTTTCGGGGCCTCGGTTTCTGACCCGGGTTCTGCCCCATCCCCCCGTGGAAGAGCTTCGCGAGATCAGCGCTGCCCACGTCATGGCCGAAGAAGCCTACTACGAATGGGAGCGCAACCAGTGGCTGACGGAGCAGGCTCGGATCGAGATGGCGCGCCATCGAGCCTATCTGGAACGCGGCCGTGACGACGTCGATAGAATCCTGCTTACGCTCTCGGATGTCCTCTCCCACGTTGGTCTCCTGCAGAGCGATCTTCCTCGAATCCTCGACGATTTGGATCGGGTCGAGGCGGCCATGCTCGGGCAGATCGAGGATCGGACGGCGCGCATTCTCGCCGAGAGCGAGGACCTCCGATTGCGCATTGACGCTTTGGACCACTTCTATGTCGAGGGTCCCCATCGCGGTCGACCCGAGGATGTTCCAGACTTGTTTCCCTCGCCCGAGGCAGTTATGGACGACGAAAGTGCTCTCAGTCGCGAACTCTCGATGGTGGCAGAGCGGTTCGCGGAAGTCGTTCCTGATCAGATTCGACGCAGTGCGTCGGAACTCTGGCGTCCTCGTCTTATGGAAGGCATCAGCGGGCTGTCCAGGAATCTGCGCGAGTTGATCGCCCGGGCGGAGCGCATTCGCTCCGATATCGACGGATCGATCGAGTCGCTCGATCGTGGAGCCCCGCTTGCTCGGCTTGCCGACGAAGGACGTCGACTCCGCGCTATCGCCGACGACCTGGCCCTTCGGCATCAGCGACTCGGCCGCGAAGTCGCAACCCGCGCGCTTGAGCGACGCCGAAGTGAACTCTCCAGCCGTAAAGAAGGTATCGATTACACACTGGCTTATGGTCACTTTGTCGCGGGGCTATCGCCTGAGGCGATCCGGCTCCACGATGATTTCCTCGTCCGTTTCCCAGAGTCCACCGCTCGAGCCGAAGTTCACTTTCGGCTTGCCAATCTTCATCTCGACGCAGCCAAGACCGTGTTTCGCGCAGATATGGAACAGCTCGTCGCACGACAACAGCGCGGAGACCCGATTGGCATCGTCCCGGTACTCGATGTGGGCAGGGCGCTCGAACACTATGAGAAGATCCTCCAGCTTGAACTCCCTTTCGATCATCTCGATGCGGTCCTCTATCACGTCGGAGTGATCCGGGCCGATGATGGAGATCCCTCTGGAGTCGATTTCCTCGAACGCCTCGTCGACGACTTCCCCGCGTCTCGATTTGTCCAAGAAGCTCAAATCCGAAGCGCCGACTTCTACTTTGATGACGAGCGACTAGGGAAGGCTGCGGAGCTCTACGCAATTGCGGCGACCGGGTCAGAACCCGCGCTGCAGGCCATCGCGCTCTACAAGCTGGGGTGGTCTCACTTCAATCGCGATCGATTTTCCGACGCGGCTGACGCATTTGCCCAGGTCCTCGACCTCTACCGTTCCGAGAAGGAATTCGAGGTCGATGTCGATCTGCAGGCAGAAGCGGACGACTATCTCGTTCATGCCCTCGCTCGCCTGGGTGGAGGCGAGGCAGTCGCTGAGTTCTTTCTCGGGCGACCGGAGCGCTCGTACACATCACCGGTCATCTCGGGCGTTTCGAGTCTTCTCCGTCGGTTCTCTCTGTTCGGAGAAGCGGTCGAGACCGACCGGGTATGGCTCCATCGTTACCCGAATGATCCGCGCGCCCTGATTGTCGCGAAGCAGGTGATCGACGGGTATGAGCAGTGGAACCGTTCCGATCGCGCCCGCCAGTCTCGTCTTGAAATGGCCGAACTCTTCCTTCCGGAGGGTTCGTGGTATGCAGCCAACCCAAGCGATTCTCTGCGCTACGAGGCGAATCGTTTTTCCGAGTACAGCT
>Ga0315338_1001458_pt1 | contig 29582 bp, 28 predicted proteins | sample ASW8metaG_FD_204518 | JGI IMG/M metagenome (GOLD analysis project Ga0315338, IMG submission 204518) | Ammonia-oxidizing marine archaeal communities from Monterey Bay, California, United States - ASW #8 | ecosystem: Environmental > Aquatic > Marine > Coastal | place: USA: California | collected... | reverse complement strand
CGTGCGCTTAGTGTAGGGGTAGGCACGATGTCTGCCGAGCTCGTCGTGGCTCCGAGAGTGTACCGGGCACTTCAGCACAGATGTTACACGTGCGCGATACAGTCAATCTCGACGAGCGAGTTACCGGGAATGCCTCCCGCCGCAGCAATGGTCGTGCGCACTCCTGGCTCAGGGCCAAATCGGCCAAGGAACACGTTGTTCATTTCTTGATAATCCGCCAGGTCGTTAAGGTAGACGTTCACCTTCAGTACCTTTTCCATTGACGACCCGACGTCTTCAAGCCGCTTCTGAATCTCGGTCAACACGTGATCCGTGTGGGCTGTGATATCACCTGGAAAATGCGCGCCGATGCCGGAGATAAAGACGAGGTTGCCATATGACACCACCCCGCTAAATAGTGGCGTCTCTGCTGGGCGTCTGCCTCCGCTCCAGTGCACGACTTTACCCGGCGGCTCGGAGGTTTGCGGCGCTGCGCGTGCGACCGTAGGTGCAGCGGCTGCTACCGCGGTCGCCGCTATGATCGGTGTTTGCTTCAAGAACTTCCTTCGATTCGATCTCCCCATAGTCGCCTCCTCGGTCATTCTGGTCTGGACTAGGTTTGCTTCCTGTCCTTTGCTACACCGCGCGCCGTGTGGCTGTCCATGTTGCGCCCAGGTACTCGCCCATGTCGAGCGTGCCGGAGATCTGGTCCCCCGTGACCGTTCCAGAAAAAGTAAAGATCAGCGCATCACCGGTCTGCCCGCTGTAGGTGCTCCGAACCCGGAGGGCGTTCCCGTCGAGCGTGCCGCTGAGATCGCGCGTGAGGAAGTCACCTTGGTGGGCGCCCGTGACATCGTTGCCACGCTGGCGCAAGTGGAGCGTGTGACTTGACCGCCCGGCCGCATACTCAATCTCCGCGGTCCACTCGCCGGTCAGATCAGCTACCGGCGGTTGGGGTGCCGGGACTGGCGTATGCGCTTGGCTCGACAGCACCTCGTACAGGCGATCGGCCACGATCCGCTCATTGCCTGGCGACAGCATATACGGGTTGACCGAAATACCGGTTTGTTCCGGCACGCGATCGCCATCGACCGCGCTGAGCGTAATACGAGGATCCGAGTCGAAGAGCATCTGGGAGACTGTCTCGCCGGATATGCCGGCGCGATCGCGGTCCCAAAGAATTCTGAGAGATGGCGTGTGGTTCGAGAGTCCACGTGGTTGGACGATCCTCGTGGTTACGCCGTCAATCACGGCAACCCGGTCCGCGATGTGCTCGAGCCACGATGTCCACTCCGCCCATTCCGCATCGTGATCCCGCTTGACCCACATCTCGACCGCCATGAGCATGCCCATGGCTTCCTCCTTACCAACCTTCATGGCACGTCCAAAGCCGTGGTGGGGTGCGCTGTGGATCCAGGCAGCGCGGACCAGGTCCTTGCGGCCGAGCAAGAGGCCTGCCGTCTGCGGTCCGCGCAGACACTTGCCGCCGCTGTAGCCGACAAGCGTCGCGCCCCGCTGTAGGTGCACGTTGGGAATCGTCAGCTTCTCGGCCGCGGCATCGACAAGAATTGGGACTCCATGCGATTGCGCAAGCGGAGCAATGTCTTGCAGGCTCAACTCGCTCTCGTCCATCTTGGGCCCGGCAAAAAGGTAGATCATCGCGGTGCGGGGCCCCAGAGCCGCCTCCAATTCTTCACGCGTCTCCACCTCGATCACTCGTACACCAACCGCCCGTACCGAGGCATCGTAGACGTTACGCGAGTGTCGTGGGATGACAACCTCGTCTTTTGGAAAGCCGGCCAGCTTCGGGATGCGGATGTGGAGGTCCGGATTACCGCCTGCGACGCAGGCGGCTGTCGCATGCGTCAGTGCTGCCGCACAGCCGGACGCCACCATGCCCCATTCCGCGCCGGTGAGGACGGCCAAACGCGCGCCGATAGCGTCGGTTAGCTCGTCTAAGTTGACGTAAGCCCTCGCAGCTTCGTCCATAGCGGCCCGTACCTCCGGCAGCATCAGAGAGCCGCCGATAATCGTGAACGTGCCTCGTGCGTTGACGAGTGGCCTGACCCCAATCGACTGATAGATTTCCTCGGCGCGGAGCTGTGCGCCACCGGCCGTGCCTGAGCGGCGGCCCATGGATGCCGTGAGAACCCGCGGCAATAGTGACGGCAGCGCCAGCAGGCTACCCAGCACGCTACCCCGACGGAACAGCTCGCGTCGACTAATCGTCATCTTCCTCATCGTAATCCTCCGTCCGGTATGATGATCCTATTTTGTGTGGCTCATCCCTCGCGGCTTAGACCTACGCGCCCTCAGGCGGTTGCTGACGGCTGACCGGAGGACGCCTGCCCAGTTGCGAGCATCATATAATTAGCCAACATCTTCCGGAAATAGACGAGCCTCTCATTTTAAATTTTTCCGAAGGACGGTTTTGATGCGACAGACTGACCTCAAGACCCCGTTAACTGAAGGTCAACGGCGGTGTTTTGTTCATTTCAGCCTGGCAGGCGAGATCGAGGGGCTTCCGGAGGACCCTCCCATTCGCTGAACAACCTCGTTCAGCTAGCTTTAGCCGAGGGCCATTGGAGAACTGTTCACCGGAGGAGATTAATGGCGGGTGAGTCCCTAACTATCCTCGGTGGAGGCAACACAGCCTTCGCCGTCGCGGCGAACTTGGCGCTCAGGGGCGTGCGGACGACTCTCTGCGAGTTGCCGAGGTTTGAAGCGGCCGTGACTCCGATTTTCGATTCCTGTGAGATCGTCCTCGACGGCGTCGAAGAGTGCGGCACAGCGACACTTGAATGCGTCACGACTGATTTCGAGGTAGCCCTCGCGGCGAACGATCTCCTCCTTTTGATCATTCCGGCCTACGGACACCGTGCCTTCGCGGAGGCCTGCGCGGCCTTCCTTCGCCCGGACCACACTTGTGTTCTAATGCCCGGCCTGCTGGGAAGTCTAGAGTTTGCCCGTGTGGCGCGAGAGTGTGGCGCCCCGGAGGGTGTCACGGTAGCCGAGACCGACACCGCACCCTACGTCTGTCGCAAGCTCACCCCGACGTCGGCGCACATCTGGGGAACCGTAACAGGCTTGGGACTTGGTGTTTGGCCTACGTCCGAGAGTGAGAGAGTCCAACGTGACCTCGACGTCTTCTTTCCCGGCGTCTCGCTCTACCCGCACGTTGCGGCGTGTGGTCTCGCAGCGATGAATCCCGTTGTCCATCCCGCCGGTGTCGTCGCGAACGCGGGTCGCATCGAGTACTCGCGTGGCGACTTCTACTTTTATGAGGAGGGTGTGACGCCAAGTGTCGCCCGCTTAATCTGCGCGGTCGATCGCGAGCGCCTCGCGATAGCCGCGGCACTCGGTGCCGAGCTTCTCCCGGTCAATACCGCCTTCCACGTCTCGGGCTTCGGTCCGAAAGGCGATCTCTGGGCGACGATTAACGGTAGCCGTATGTTGACTCAGCTGCGAGCACCGGGCGTGATCGAGAATCGGTGGCTGACGGAGGACGTCCCCTATGGCATCGCAGCGTGGGCTCTTCTCTCCGAGCAACTCGGTCTCCAGGCTCCGACGATGCACGCGCTTGTCGATGTTGCCTCGGCGCTGCTTGAAAGAGACTTTTGGTTGGAGGCGCGAACACCAGAGCGGCTGGGTATTGCGGAGATGGGGAAGGGCGAGTTGGTAAAATATCTTAGCTGAGTCCAGGTGCCAGATCACCCAATCGCCGTCCTCAGTACGGTACCAAAATTCGGCCTAGGCAGTTCAGGTCAACAGTCACGCTCCGATGACGGCACGGGTGGCGGCGACTAGGGCAGCGAGATCACGGGCGTCGTTATAAACGTGCGGTGAAACGCGGATGGCGTTTCCCCGCATCGAGATACTGACTCCATGTTCAGAGAAGGCCAGTTGTATCGCGTCGAGATCAAAGCCGGCTGGCAGACGCACTCCAAATAAATGGGCTGCCCTTTGGGCATCATCTTCGACCAAGCACCCGAGCCGTCGGAGTTCCCTCACTGCCTCCGCGCATAGTTGCCGGCAGTAGTCTTGGATAGCCTCGGGACCCCAGTCTAGGACTTGCGTCAGGCCAGCCTCGAGCATCGGAAGCAAGATGAAATTTGACCGCTCACCCACGTCGTAGCGGATAGCTCCAGGAAGGTAGTCCTCGCTGTAGCTTACTAGTCCAGCAAAATTCTCACTTCCACGCCGTGTGATCCAATTCTCCTCAAGTGGAACACCATCATCGTACGCCGGTCCAAAGTATGCGAGTCCGATCGAATATGGTCCCATTAACCATTTGTAGCCGGCGCAAACCACCGCGTCGGGCTGGCTGTGCGTGACGCTAAACGGCTTTGCTCCGATCGACTGAGTGCCGTCGAGGATGAAACGGGCGTCGCACTCTCGCGCCCGCAGACCGATCCGCTCAAGATCAAACATGGTTCCGTCGGTCCAGTGCAGCTCCGGGATTGAAACGAGAGCTGTCGAGGGGTCGATAGCGCTCAGAAGTGCCGAAGTCCACGCCAAGCCACGGGCGTCGTTCGTAAAATTTGGGGTGACGATACGCAGTTCGGCGCCAGTCTCGTCACAGACTCGTTTCCAGGTATAGACGTTACTCGGGAATTGCTCGTGAACGATCACAACGTTCTCGCCGGGTCGGACCTCGGTATTGCGAGCCAGTGCCGCTATGGCGTACGAGACTGATGGGATAATTGCAATTCTGTTCGGGTCATCAACGTCGATCAGCTGCGCAAAGAGATGTCGTACGGCGTCGCTGCGTTCAAAGAAGTCTGACGGCTGTAACGCGTTCGGAGCTCGAAGGCGACTCAAGGCCTGCTCAGCGGAATCGGCGACCGCATCAGAGATCGGTGCCATATAGGCACAGTTCAAGTAGTGGATGTTAGTTGGAATGGCAAAGTTGTGTCGCTGAGACTCCATTATAGTTGACCGGTCAACAATATAAAATCAGCTGTGAATAGTGCCACAAAGCCGAAGCAGCTCATTCTCAGACTGCGGCAACAACGATAGGTTGTTTCGAACCTTTGCCAACATCAGCAGGCCGTGAACACACGCGATCAGTGACTCAGCCGCCTGGCGGGGGTTCTCAAGTGAGACATCGCCCCGATCGATCGCCTTGGCCAGCAGTGATTCGAAAGCCGCTGTTTCACGTTCAAACAGCTCACTGAGTTTCTGCGAGATGTCGGTGTCATGGGTGCCGAGCTCGTGGGTAAGATTAGACAAAAGGGATCCTCTGACTCTACCTACCGACTCATTATCTGCATAGTGAAACGCAAACAACTCCTTGAGAAACTGGCGGAGCTGGTCAATCGGATCGTTCGGGACCTTATTCTCCCAGTCGACGAGCATTCCCGTTTCGTCCCATGCGGCGTCGATGACCTCCAGCAGCAGCGCTTGCTTCGACCTGAAATAGTGGTAGAAGCTTCCTTTGTTGACCTGGGCTTCGGAGCAAAGCTCTGCTACCCCGACCGCCGAGAATCCGCGATCCCGAAAGAGGTTGTCGGCGGCGTCAAGGAGTCGATTCTTCGCGTTACTTTTGCGGCCCATGCTGAAGAGCCTAGTATCCGTGTCCCGACTGGTCAACTACTGCTCATGGCTTGGCGTGTGGCCGTTCGACGATGATTGATTCGAAACGCGAGTCGGTTAAAATTATGACGATGCTCCTTACGGTAGTCACACTTCACACTGCCAAGCTTGTTTGGATACTGTGTTCTTCCGGTCGAATCGTGGACTCGTAACACATACTTAACCTATTCGAAGCGGGTGTAAAATTCCGCCAGCGTATCGTTGCAACATGCATACATTGCACATCCAACACCGCGAGGCACTACGACCTAGGCCGTCATCGGTCTGCGTTCTGGTCGTTCTTTTTATTGCGTTTTTTACGAGTGAGACGACCTGCGCCCAAGGTGCTGACGAGGTGTCGACGGCTCTAAGTTCACCGACGGTAAAGCCTGAGGGGACAGCCCAGGAACAAAGCACATCTGATTCGAGCGCGGAGACTCCATGGTATGACCGGATTAGATTCAGTGGTGATTTCAGGTCACGATATGAAGGGTTCTATCGGGCCAATAGCGAAACGCGGAACCGGGGCCGATTTCGATTACGGCTTCGAGTCGATACCGATATCAACGACGATGCACGATTTCAACTGCAGGTCGCGAGTGGTGATTCCGGAACACCGGTGTCAACGAACCAGAGCTTCACGAGTTTCTTTCGGCCAAAACCTTTCAATCTCGACCGCGCCTACTTGGCCTACAACCCTCAGGCTGCATCAGCGCTCACACTTGGTGCGGGAAAATTCGGATTCCCTCAGAACCGAACCCAGATGGTGTTTGACGATGACCTTAACGTTGAGGGTGCTTGGGAACAGGTGTCTTGGGATTTCGCCGACGGAGTTGGGATCAACCTCGTAGCGTTACAAACGGCTGTTACTGAGGTGAAACGAGATGATGACGCGTTCATGCTAGCCGGCTATGGGGAGTTGGTCGTTGAAGGGAGCCGAGCCGACTTTAGCGTGTCAGCTGCGAACTACGCATGGGTCAACCCCAACTTGATCGCGGTGGGTCAAACCGATCGCGTTATCAGTAGCGCTCGGACAAACGAGGTCATTAGAAACGCAGTAGGATCGGTCGTCGGTTTCGCTTCCGGATTCAACGTCATTGATGTGATTGCCGAAGCAACGTTCCAGACGGCCAGATCAGACTACCCGGTGAGGATTCTCGTGGACTTTGCGCACAACACGCGCGCTTTCAGCGACCGTAACAGTGGGTTCTGGCTTGAGGCGGGGTACGGTCGTCCGCGTGCCGTTCACACCTGGGGCGCGACCTATACCTACGGCTGGATTGAGCAGGACGTCGCTCCATCTGCGTATGTCTTCAGCGACATGCCTGGAACGAACCTTCGTCTCCACATGATCGAAGCCTCGTATATCCCGAAGGAGAGGCTGAGTTTCGATGTCACTTTGCACTTGACGAAAAGGTTGGTGGTTCCGAATGACACTCCGAACGACCTACTGGCACGGTTGCATGTGGCGATTGTTGCGCGGTTCTGAACGTCGACGCTCTGAGAACTGAGAAGGCGAAGATCTTCGTAGAGTTTGCTTGAGGGTTGCGTCAAGGACACAGCAGGTTACGACCATGACAATGTCCGACGGTCGGTTGGTCTTGACGTTTGTTGGCCGACCACCGTCTTGGTATTCCAGGTGCCGATCTGACCTTGGTGTTCCAGCGGTTCTATTCTGTCGATCCGGCGCGTGTCAGTGATCCAGGCTGAACCGGGCTTCTTCTAGGAACCTTGAAATACCTGGTCAGTCTAATCAGGGACGGAGCAGGCTCTCGAGATACTTCCGCAACGCTCGGAAGGCTCGACCTCGGTGACTGATCGATGCCTTCTCTGTGGGTGAGACTTCCGCGAGAGTACGCCCGTATGGCGGGTAAAAGAAGATCGGATCATAGCCGAACCCGCCGGTGCCTTTGGGTTCTCGTACGAGTTGTCCCTCAACCACGCCGGTCGCTTCGAACAACACCCGACGGTCGTCGGCGACCGCGAGCGCACAAACGAATCGTGCCGAGCTGGTCGTAACGCCTGTCGCCTCGAGGGACCGATTGATAGCGGCGAATTTGTCCCGATATGACGTGCCCTTGAACCGGGCGGACTTCACACCCGGGGCGCCGCCAAGTGCGTCGATTTCCAGACCGGAGTCTTCGGCTACGGCAAGCTGCCCGGTGTGATGGCTGTAGTGGCGGGCTTTGGAACGAGAATTTTCAGCAAAAGTTGAACCGTTCTCTTCCGCCGCTTTGACTCCTGGGAATTTGTCCAGCGAGTCGAGGCTGACTGGTAGGCCGGCAAGGAGCGCTCGAATTTCAACCAGCTTGCCGGGGTTTGTGGTCGCGACCAGTAGTCTCACACCGGTTGGTCGAGATGAACGAGAGACGACCCGACGATCTCTCGTTGCAGGCTGACGAGGTGAGTGATGCTGGTGTCCGCAAGCTCGAGAAGTCGGCTCAGCGCGTCCTGTCCGAAAGGGGCGCCCTCGGCCGTGCCTTGTACCTCGATGAAACGACCGGTGCCGGTCTTGACGACGTTCATATCGACGTCGGCCTGAGAGTCTTCCTCGTACGCTAGGTCGGTCACGGGTTGTCCACCGACGATCCCGACACTGATCGCGGCAACGTAGTCGGCGATCGGCAGGGACGTGATCTTCCCTGTCTCGCGTATTTTCTCGAGTGCCAGCACCAGTGCCACGAAACCACCGGTGATCGAGGCGGTACGTGTTCCTCCGTCCGCCTGCAGCACATCACAATCGATCCACACGGTCCGTTCACCGAGCTTATCCAGCTGCGTGACGGCGCGTAGTGAACGCCCGATGAGCCGCTGAATCTCTTGTGTTCGCCCTCCCACGCGCCCTCTGGATGCTTCACGAGTGGTCCGCGTCGAGGTGGCACGTGGAAGCATTCCATACTCCGATGTGACCCATCCCTTACCGGTACCCCGCAGGAACGGGGGCACCCGGTCTTCGATACTGGCGGTGCAAATAACCTTCGTGTGGCCTGCTTCCACCAGGACAGAGCCTTCTGCATGCATTGCCCAGTTCGGGGTCAAACGGGTGGGACGAAGCTCGGTGGGGTCCCGTTTGTCGGGGCGGGGTCTGCTGGTCAGGGGTTTTGAAATTGTCATCATTCCTCGTCAGTAGAAGATTCAGATTCGGTGTCGCTACTAGTTCCCGCGACCCATTTCATGTTCCGCTGGAGCGGACGGCGGAGGTCGATGTGTCCCGCCAGCGTGTCGACCTCCCGTCCTTCGATAAGAATTTGCACGGCCGAAATCTCTGGCATGTTGGCTGTGAGCGCGTTGACCAGAGCGTAGACTGTAAACAGCTCGTTAAGCGAGCCTCCACCGTGCTCCCGTGTCACCTCTCGGCTTAAATCGACGAACGCGTTACCATTTGGAGTGAGATAGACCGCACGGAGCTCAGTGTTCTCCGGGAACGGTGACTCGAGTGGTGCTGGTGTGTCGCCCAGTTGGTGCTCTAAAATGATCCGCGCGAGCGTTAGACTGTCGTCGGCCGCAGCGATTTCTACTTGTTGCTGATACTCGACGAGAGCCATGCCGTTTTCTGCCACGAAAAACAATGTAGCCGTTCCGGTTCGGGCGTCGACGATCTCAGGATCATCGAGCCGAGTCGCTACGTCTGGTGCTTCCATCGCCCCACGTCGCTGGCCAAGCAAGAACAGACTGATTCCAACAACTAGAACAAAGAGCGCTGCGGCAGCGTATGCTAGGTAACGGCGGGTCTGTTGAGGTAAAGCCTGATAAACCGTCACTCGTCGCGTACCACTGCGTCACTATCTTGACTGCTGTCCGAGGCCTCTGATAGCGGATCACGAACCGCTTCGATGTGGCTCCGGAAACGCAAAATACTTTCCGTGAGCGTATCGACGACCGCATTCTGAAACTGAACACTTCTGAGTCGCTGCTCTTCAACTTCGTTCGATACGAATCCCATTTCGATCAGCACAGCTGGCATGTTCGCCCCCACGAGGACCCGGAACGGGGCTTCCTGCACGCCGCGAGTGCTCATCGGGACCCTCCGGCTCAATTCCTCGTGCACAATATCGGCGAGTCGGGCTGATCGATCGAGATACCGAACCTGAGCCATTTCCCACTGGACGAGGTCGACCTGCCTCATGCCACTGCCAATGACGGGGACCAGGCGCACCTCGCGCTCCGACACGACTTCCTCTCCGTACTCCTCCAAACTCAAGTAGGAGACCTCGGCACCCGCGGCTGATCTTTGAATCGAGGCGTTGACATGCAGGCTGATAAACAGGTCGGCCTTGTTGTTGTTGGCGACGGCCGCGCGAGCATCGATTGGGACGTTCTCATCGCGATTACGGGTGAGAATGACGCGAAGACCGAGTCGTTCTTCGATCCGATCCCGCAACCGACGGGCGATGCTCAGCGTGATGTCCTTTTCAAGTGTGCCGTTTACACCCCGAGTACCTTCATCGTCGCCACCGTGGCCTGCGTCGATGGCCACGACCCGTACGGTCGGTGGAGACGCGAGGTCCAGAAGGGGGCTGCCTTCGGCCGACGAGTCAAGCTCGGGCGGCGCGGATATCGGGGACGGGACCGATTCGGTGGTCCGGGCGTTGGCATTGAGCTCGACGACGACTTCTACTCCGGCGTTTCTGGTCGAGCGACTCGATAGGCTGAAGGTGTCGAACGCTGGTCCCAGGTCGATGAGGAGACCGGTGAACGACGGATGCGGGGCAATGCCAGTGACCAGTTCTCCACGCAGCGCCGGAAGCTGCTCGATATCGAGGGCATCGGCCTCGAAACGGACGACAAGCTGACCGTCCGCTCTGTCGACCGTATAGGGCGTACTGGGAGTTACGTCGAGGACGAGTTCTCCGCCACCGTCGAGGGTCCGATACCGCCCGCTGACACGTGGGACGACTACGTCACCGATTAACACGAGCCGCGAGCCTTCCCGTAGTTCCAGCGACGCATCGAGTACCGGATCCAGTGCTTGGCTCAGGAAACCAAGTGGTACCAGCCACTGGCCCTCCGCACGCCGCGGTGCCGCCCTGAGCGAGACGAGACGGCCGGCGACGGATACCAGTTGCTGGTCTGCCGTAAGGATGATCACCTGACCACCGGATGTGACATTAGCGGTGTTGTCGTCAAATTCTTCGATCTCGAATCCGAAGATTTCAGCCAGGTCATCGAGCGCGACCATGTCGCGCTGGCGCGTTCTCACGGTGCGGACGGTCTCTCGACCGTCGGACGAGACAAGCGTCAGGGACTCTTGGAGCGACTGCGCCGACGGCAGAACAGGCTGGGCGCAGCAGAGTGCAACCAAACATGAAAAGAAGCGCACCATCTGGAGGGGTCCATGTCGACCGTACGTGGTCAGGATCGACCGCACTGAATACCGATGATAGCACCGTTCGCACCATTTCTGCGTCGGGGAGAGCCGGAACGGAACGTCGACCGATGCTTGTTGTTACCCGACCCGTCACCGTGAGTACAATGGTAGACATGAAAGGGTGGACGATTACGATCATCGCAGCATGTCGAGATCGATGAGCCCTGACCCTCAGATCAACACCGACCTCTGGCCGCTTGTCCAATCGCTATGGGAGTATCTGGCGCTAGCTGAGGTGCCACGGTCGGCCGACGTTATCTTTGTGTTCGGTAGCCGAGACCTAGCGGTTCCGGCCTGGGCAGCCGAGCTGTTCCACGAGGGACATGCACCGCTGGTGTTGGTGACCGGCAGTTATGGACGGATGACCCGTGATGTCTTCTCTAAACCCGAGGCGCTGATTTTCAGGGATCACCTCGTCAAGGCTGGTGTTCCCCGGTCGGCGATTCTGATCGAGCCGGTAGCCACGAACACCCTTGAAAACGTACGGCTTGGGGTTGAAACACTCCGGCAAGTCGGTCGGATGCCCGCCACGGCCCTCCTTGTCGCAAAAGGGTTTGTCATGCGTCGCTGCGTCGCGACGTTCGCCAAGCAGTTTAACGATATTCGAGTGTGCGCCTGTCCTCCGGATGGTGGAGTAATGACGCCGCTCGATCGGAAGCCAACCGAGTTCGCGGCGCGTCTCGTGGCGGAGATCGATCGGTTAGAGCGGTACGCCGAGTCGGGTGACATTCGGGTGCAGGAGATCCCGTCGGTGGTTCGCAAAGCCGCGCGGAGGCTCACGGCGCAGATCGCATCTTGATAGCGAAGACGAGCACACCACCTAACAGCGCGCCACCTAGCCCGCACATCGCTGGTGTCAAACCAGCCAAACCCTCTCCGGCGCTTGCGATCTGGACGACGGTTGCCAGAGTGACCCCACCTGTGATCGCTGCGAGGGCTTCCGGTGAGGAAAGACGTCTTAGATAGAGTCCGGCGATGACGGGCACGAAGAGGCTCACCGTCAATAGCGTGTAAAAGAAGGAGAGGGTTCCGGCAATCGATTCCGAGACGATCGCCAAGCTGGTACCGAGCATGCCACCGCACACAGCAGTCCAGCGAGCGACGCGAAGAACGTCGCCGTCGGTGGCGGATGGACGGACGAATCGTAAATACAGGTCCTGCGATAGGGAGGTCGAGAGCATAAAGAGGATGGCATCTGACGAGCTGACCTCTGCCGAGAAGAGGGCCGCCAGTCCAAGGGCACCGACAAGCGGTGGAAGGCTCTCCATCAGCAACGTCGGAAGGGCGAGATCGTGGTTGGGGAGATCCGGAAACGCGGTGCGTGCAAACATCCCGAGTAGCGGCGGTGCGGCGGCGAACACGAGTAACACCACAGCGTTCAGCCCGACACCGATGCGAACGGCCGAATCGTCTCTGGCACCGTACACTTTTTGTAATAGCCCTGGCGACACCACAAACGCTGGACCCAGCATCGCGAGATAGAACCAGCCCGATCCTCCGCCTTGCCACAGGCTCCAATATCCCTCGATGTCCTGGGTGGAGGCGACCACCTGGTTCCAGCCGCCGACTGCACTCAGGGCAAGCGGGAAGACGACGAAAAACCCTGTGAGCAGCACCGCTAGTTGGATGACGTTGACCCAGACGGTCGTGAGCAATCCACCAGCCGAGAAGTACACGGTGACGACGACGCCACCAACGACACATCCGACCCAGCGGTCGATACCGGCGACGACGTTGAGCACCCAGGCGATAGCAATCAGCTGCCCAGCCAGGATCGCGAGTGTCCCGATCCACAGCAGGATCGCGATTAAAGCTCGGACACTCTGTCCGTACCGAAGTTCGAGAAAGTCGCCGATGGTCCGTAGTCCGTGTCGCTTCGAGAGGGCGCGGATCCGTGGACCGATCCACCAAGCTAGGACGATCGATCCGAGACCGGCCGATCCAACCCACCACCAGGCGCTGAGCCCGTCTCTGTATCCGAGTGCTGCCGCATTCACGGTTGAGCCCGCGCCGATGTTGGCGGCCAGCATCGTCGAAAACACCAGAAATGGACCGAGTCGACGCCCAGCTACAAAGAACCCACCAGTGTCTCGCACACGTCGCCCGATCAACAGACCGACACCCATCAGGATGGCGGCATACGACAGCAGTACGATCAGGTGAAGGTTCATCATGCGCGACGTACGGGTAGCCGAAGTTGCCGTGCGATCACGATGAGACCCGGAGCACAGCTCCGAGGAACTGTTCGATCGCAAAGGTGCTGATCTGTCCACAGGGACCACTGAACACGTAGTCGCATCCGTGTGTGGCCCATGGCATCCGTAGCACCATGTGGGCGACGCCTTGCTCGATGAGGTGGGCGCTGACGAGATCAGCATGAAACATTGGCACGTGTTCGTCGCGAAGGCCTTGCAAAATCAGTGTCGGCGGTGAGTCAGGTGTCACAAATCGAGCCGGTTCGGCAGCGTCATACTGCGTGCCATGGGTAGTTGGCGATCCACCAAGATAATTTTCTAGCGCAGCCTTCGTGTCGAATACGCGTTCCTTGGCTGGGTTGAGATAGCTCCATCGCATCGCCGCTGGTCCCTGCATCGACACCACACCTCGAATCGAAGGGTCGGTCGACGTGTACGCGCCGAGCAAGGCGATCTGTCCGCCGGCTGAACGACCCAGCAGTGCGATGCGGGTTGGGTCGACTGCGTGGGTCGTCTCGAGATCCTTGATGTATCGGATGGCCGATGCCAGATCGTCCAAGGGTGCCGGGAATCGCCATCGTGGAGCTAGACGATAGTCGACATTGGCAACGATGTAGCCTCGCGCCGCCAGATATCGACTTAGCTGTGGAAACTCCCGTTTGGTGCCGTCCGTCCAGCCACCACCGTGGATGACGATCACTACTGGACGGCTTTCGACTCCGAATGTCGGTCGATACAGGTCGAGTGTCAGATTTTGCCCATCGACGACGTCATAGACATGCTCGTCAACTAGGATGTCGCCGGTCGAGACTCCGAATATCAGGTCCGCAACTACCAGTGGCTGCGGACGGGGTGGCGCATCGGTGACAGACAACGTGCTCGGGACGCCAAATGCCTGAGCAAGGCTCGAAGGTAGCGATACCGCAGCGAGATATGCCTGAATGAGTGGGGTGAATAACAGGACGATTCCCATCGCCGTCAGTGTCGCTGCGGTGCCGTGAAGCCAAGATCGCCTCCATTTGAGCAGTAGTAGTGTGCTCAGCAGGCCAAGCCAGTGTCCCCACTCGGTCAGGATGATGCTCGACTGCCACATGAGCGACGTTTCGTGCGGCACCACCGCGACCAGTCCAGCCACGCAGACCGCCGCGCCACATAGGAGGCGTCCAAACGCCGCGATACCCACAGTAGTACGCGCTGACATAGCTGATGATAGAGCGAGGAGAGGCTATCGCAGACCCTCTAGGAGTGTCCAACCCTGAAACAGCATCGCTGACAGGCAGCCACTCTTGAAGACGCCGGCCGCGACCATGTCGGTGCGGGTTAGTCTGTTTTGATCCGCCACAGCTCAATGTTCACGAAGGAGAAGATGAGCAGCGTACCCGAGATGGATCAATGGAGAGTTGGGGTCTCTGACATCGTCCCCGGGATGACGGTCTACGACGCGCTGACGATGACGGTGACAGAGACGGTGCCGTCGAGCGCGGAGTCGCTCCCGCTGAGTTCGATCTCGTAGGTGCCGGGTTGGGTGAAGACAGCAAGCGTCCGAGGCTGGTTCGACTGCTCGAAGGAAACCTCCCCGGGGCCAGTGACCATTCTCCACGACGAGGTTAACTCTCCACCCCGTGGCAGGCCTTCGTCCCGGATGCTACCAAATAGCTTCAGTTCTTCACCGACGGCAACGTGGAGCTCCTCGGGACCTCGAGTTCCGCCGTAGCCCAGCACCCGGACGATCGGGGGCCGATTGAGGCACACACCGCGCGGCACGGTAGTCGGGTCTTCAATCGATCTGAGCGCGTTACGGTCATCACTCGCACTGAATTCCCAGTTGTACTGGAGCATTGCCTCGCTGGTGGAGGTCGTGATCTCGGCGTGCGACAGTGTCCACCGAAGGTTGCCATCGAACTCAGGTTCGACGACGACCACGCACTTCCACCGATGATGACCAGGATGAAACGTGGTCGGTTGACCGAGGTCGCCAGGACCTGGGGCGAAGAAGTTTTCTGCTCCAAGTGGAATGGTGACGGAGGTGGAGTTGTGGCTGAAGTACGCAAACGAAAGCGTGAGGGATCCATCCTCGTTCCGTCTGAACCCTTCATATGCCGGGTAAATTGCTTGCCGCTCTTGCGGGGCATCAAAGAGCTGAGTTTGGGCCTGTGACGGCAGGGTCCCGAGGTGTCCGACAGCAAGCCATAGTGCCACACCCAATACCGCCCACGGTTTACGCATGTCTCGCCGATCCGTCGCCAGGCTATCGCCCGTCGTTTGTCGGTACGTGCAGTTCTCGCACGCACCGCTCGCGGACCTCCCCGTACTAGTCATGAAGGCTATATCCGTCCAGACGGTTCGAATCGTTGCGATTCCTCTGGCGGTTACTGGTCGTTATTATTAGTGGTCCGTTCCTTCTGCTGTTTGCTCAATCGCTCCTCGTACTGCTCCTCGGTCATGAAGGCGATGTCGCTCCAGCCGTGCCCCATCTCGTCCATAGTTCGACCACCCCATCCTATCCAGGCCGACGGATCTGGATTGTGTTTGTTGTTCGAGGTGTTGTCGTGCCAGGTTACGTTGTGGAGCACCGTACCTTTCGGGAACAGGTGCGGCTCCTTGAATGGATAGACAAGTTGCCAGGTCTGTTCGTAGTTGTTCACATCGATCAGGACCTCTCGTCTGCCATCGGGGTGGATCGCTTCAAGCAGCATCCGATCGCCACGAAAGTGCATATGCGGCTGGAAACTCAGAACCAGTGCTGGGTCCGGGAGTGGCCAGAACCGCTCGTGCTTGGCCACCGTGTTGGGTGGGATGCTCATCAGCGCGGTGCCGTTTAGGGTGTTGTCATCGACCCACGCATCTGCCGGCATTTTATCTGCGTGGAGGTCGAGGTCGTACCCGGCACGCAACAGACGGTCTTCAATGGCCTCGCGGTTGAGCACCCAGTCGTTTCCAACGCCGGTGCGAAGGCGATGCGCCGTGACAATCAATTCTGGCACCTCGCCCTTTGGGTAGAACTTGATCCCGACGGTCTGAATATCACGGGTCTCTTCGCCCCAGGGGTGGTAGTGCGGCGCAAAGCGGAACTGGCCGCCGGCCGGGAGCTTTCTCCCCGTGCCTTCCGGATAGTACTGCCCGCTACTTCCCATCGCGTATTCGATGAGGTCGATCTCTTCGGTGTTCGATCCCATGCCGAGTTTGAATTCCTCAAGGCCCTCTGTGGTCTCAGGTACGCTGACGTACACGTGCGAGTGGTGCACGCAGCACCAAGCCGACGGAATAATCTGAACCCACTTGACATAGCGGTCTTCGGTCATGCCAGGGTCAACGGTCTCAGATGGATAAAAGTCGGGCCCCTCAGCCGGAATCATGAACCCGTCCTTCATGCTGACAATCAGATCGGGTTCGCCATACGTCCACTGCTGGAGATCGGTCAGTTCCAAAGGCGACGGGGCATCGGCAGGGTTGCCGCGTGGTGCGCCGCTGTCGGCCCACATTGCGACCGTCGCGATCTCCTCGTCAGTCAGCGACGGGTCGGGCGCAAAATGGCCGATCGAGCGGTCGAGGTGCCACGGGGGCATCCGTCGCGCACTGACTTGTTCTTTCATAGCTCGGGCCCATGGTCGCGCTTCTTCGTAGCTAAGCAGCGACATCGGTGCGGCGGTGCCTGGCCGGTGGCATTTCTGACACGACCGCTGCAGGATGGGTAGCACGTCCTTGGTGAAGGTGACGTCTTCCGCTGGTTGACCCGCAGCTGACAGCGGGGCTAGAAAGGACGCACTCACCGCGACACACATCATACCGACGAATTTCCACGGTCCTTGCATGTTTTTTCTCCCTTGACCTCAAGATGAGCACCATCTGACGCCCAATCCTTGGTCTGGGAAGTCTACCACCGTCCTCCACGACGGACAAACCTCTTTTTGTTAGGCAGAAAACAGAAACGTGGTAGCGGAGTTACTGGTGTGGGGGCGCTCTTGGTGCGCCCGTTCAGTTGAGCTGCTGGTTCTTGGCGCCGCCGCCTCTGGGCTTGCCAGACCAGTCCCTCACGCAGGCATGCTGTTCTGAGGCTGTGGGTTGAGGTTTGTGAGTCTATTCAAGCGATGGAAAGTCGAGAGTGACCTCGTTGGAGCCGGCGACAATCTCCACGACCTCTTGGTGACGCTGAGGGCCACGACGGAGTATCAGGTCGTAGGTACCGGGTAGGACGTCGGACAGCGCGAACGCTCCGTCGCGTTCGGCGACGACGGCGTATGGGCTCTTGACAACCAATATCGTGGCGTGCATCTCCTGATGGGCGTTGCACGAGACGGCGTAGTCTCCTGCTTCTCCAAATGTGTGGTCGTACCTGCCCCCCTGAATCGGCATCGCCACATTGAACAGTGACTCACCATCAGCGTTTTGTACGTGAACGGTGTGAAGTTCGTCCTCACTGTTCTTGAATAGTACCGCCTGCCCCTCACGGACAACGATCAACCGCGGGATGAAGTCGCGGCCGAACTGGTCCATCTCGACCGGATTGGTCGGGAGCAGCACGTCGAGGGTTTCGTGGGGTTCAAGAATGATTACCGATCGCGCGCCTTGGCTGGTCGGTGGAGCGTGACCGACCAGGTCGACACCGGATCCGGAGCTGGTCTGACCGTCGGTCGGCGTCGGCGAGGTCTCGGTCGGTTCTGGCCTTGGTCCTGTCGTGCAGCCGGCGACGGCAAGACCGACAAACAGTCCAAGTAACACTCCGGCAACACCACGAAAAATCATCACGACCGCCGCCCAACGTTGACTTAGTCTTTGAAGAGATTCAAATTCACGTTCGAACCCATCTCGTAGTAGCCGCGTGGATTGGGGTGGATGCCGTCGCAATTGAAGCTGGATTCGATCAGGTTTGGGTTTTCCGAATCCTGGACCATCAGGTCGAAGTCGAGGACTCCATCGAACGGTGCGTCGTTCCTGATCCAGTTGTTGACCTCGTTGCGAGTCGCGGTCTTGGTCGGCGTCCATCCGGTGTTGCTCTCCGTTGGGGCTCGGTCGTGGCGCGGGATGATGGTAGCTCCGATGATCTTCATTTCCTCGGCATGCACACGGTCGATGATCTCCTGAATGCCGCCGATCACCTGAGCCGCTGTTGCCTCGCGACGAATATCGTTTGTCCCCATAAATAAGACGACATGGGTAACGCCGCTGTGCTTGAGCACGTCCCGCTCGAGGCGTTCTATTCCTGGCATGCTGGAGGGCGCTGGGTTCACGTTCGCCGTGATCGTATTGCCACCGATTCCCTCATTCACCACCGCTTTGTGCGCTCCGTTCATGGCGTCAAGTTGGAGGCGCACAGCGACCCAGTCCTGCCATCGGTCGTGGGCGTCGTCTGTGGCGCACGATCCATCGGTGATGGAATCGCCGAAGGCGACGATCGTTCCTTCTGACGTCGAGCTGAGCACGTCGATCGATTTCAGCCAGAACATCGCCGTGGTCGTTTGGCTGAACGCGTTGGCTGACTCGTCGTGCGTGTGGTCACCACTGCCGTTCGCGGTGAGAAACGACGTGACCTTCGCGCCGTTGTGCTGACTGGGCCGCACATCTGCCTCTGGGAGGTGTAGGCTGATGGCGAGGTCCTGCTGCGCGAGAACCGGCATTACGACCGGATCGCTCTGCACCGTTCCCCCTGGGGGGATGGTCACCTGCGGTGCCCCATCGAACAAAATCACTCGGCTCGACCCAGGAGTCAGTATCGCCCCGCGCATCGACTCACCGACCGCTGCCGAACCGATGACGAGGGAGCGGGTTCCGTAGGTGTTGTCCAAGCGAATTCGTATCGACTCGCCGGTCGCCGTGACCCGTGCCATCAGACGAACCGTAACATCGGTCAACGCCGTGTCGGCGAGCGCTTGCTGCGATGTACCCCAGGCCGTGACCCAATGCGCTTCGGTAATCTGTTCGGCCGCCGCCGAGAGACTCAGAAGAACACTTACCGCAAGGACAGCGAAGACGAGTCGCCTGCGAGCGTTGCGCATGGGGTAGTCCTTTTCCGTTGAGGTCCACAGCCTGAAGTCGGTGGACCGATATGTGCTGTTAATGATGAATCGCCCGGTGTCACGGCGTGGCCCAGGCATCCTACCACAAGACTTTTTAACACTCCGACAACGCGATAAACTCGTCGTATGACCAGGCTCGGAAGTCCCGCTGTTCCGTTTTGCCTCCAAGACGAGCAGGGACAAGAGCATTCGCTGGACGACTATGCCGATGCGTGGCTCCTACTCGTACTGCACCGTCATCTGCGCTGACTCCCTTGTCGACGACACCTGCTGCAGTTGCAGCAGTCCGACTCAATGTTACGCGACCTTGGGATCCGCGTGCTGGTCGTCACCTTTGAGAACCAGGCCGCCGCGGCAGACTGCGTGGATGACACTGGTGTGCGCTGGCCGATCTTGCTAGACGAGCGGCGGGAGCTCTATCGGGCCTACGGTCTGGGGCGGGCGAAGTGGCGTCACCTCCTTGGACCTCGGACGTTGTTAGCCTACGCCAAGGAGGCGTTGCAGGGCACCTTCCCCCGTTGGCCGGTCGCCGATACGACCCAGCAGGGCGGTGACGTCCTAATCGACCCGGCCGGCGTCGTGAGATTTCACCACGTCGGCCCCGGCTCTGGGTATCGTCCGACAGTAGCGCAGATTCTCGACGCTCGTCGGTCGACCCTAAGCTAGGTGCTCAAGCGTCGCCGTCAGCAGGCGGTAGAAGCGTCCAACCGATGCGATCTGAACACGCTCATCGGGTGAGTGCGGAAATTCGATGACGGGCCCAAACGAAATCATGTCCATGCCGGGCGCCTTTTTTCCGAGTATGCCGCACTCAAGTCCCGCGTGGATCGCCCTGATTGCAGGCTCCCGTCCGAACTCCTTCGTGTGAGCCGTTTTCGTTACATCGAGCAGACGCGACTCGAGATTGGGCTTCCAGCCCGGATAGGGCGTGTCCTCCTGCACCTTGGCACCGGCCAGCACGCTCAGGGCACGCACCTGACGGCGTAACGACTTGAGCGCCGAATCGATCGACGAACGACTGCTGAGACTAACGGTCAGGTGGTTCCCGTCCGGCTTGACCGTCGCGAGGTTGATACTGGTCTCCACCAAGTCCGGGATGTCGTAGCTCATCGCAGCGACACCATGAGGCAGTGCATTGAGCAGACTCAAGACTGTTTCACTAGTCGACCGGTCCCAGAGAGCGGTCGGGGTGTCGGTCTCGTCGACGTGGAGCTCTATCCCTGGGTCGGCGGATCCGTACTCGGTGCAAACTGCAGCCAGGTCTGTTTCGAGAGTGCCAAGGAGGGCGTTTTTGAATGTGCGCTCGACAGCTACTAGGGCGAACGCCTCACGCGGAATGGCATTGTGCGCGCTCCCGCCTTCGACATTGGCGAGGAGGAATGGCGTGTCGAGGTAAGCGGTCCACAGTAGACGGCCCAAAAGCTTGATCGCATTAGCTCGCTGAAGGTGAATGTCGCAGCCTGAATGCCCACCCTTGAGCCCTTTCAACGCCACAGCAAGGGTCACAGTAGCGGGCGTCGCCGGCACCGTGACGAGATCGAGCGTCAGCCAGCTCTCTCCGCCACCGGCACAACCGACATAGAGATTTCCCTCTTCTTCGGAATCGAGATTGATCAACTGTCGCCCCGTAACCAGTGAGGCATCGAGCTCCGACGCGCCGGTAAGTCCAGTCTCTTCATCGATCGTGAACAGAAACTCGAGAGGTCCGTGCGTGAGATCGGTCGCCTCCATGAGCGCCAACATCGCGGCGACACCGATGCCGTTGTCCGATCCAAGCGTCGTCCCGTCTGCCGTCAGATACTCTCCGACCTGCTGTGGGATGATCGGATCGGTCGTGAAGTCGTGCGGGTGGTCGGCGTTCTTCTCGTTGACCATGTCGAGGTGCGACTGAAGAGTGGTGGTTGGGGCTTCTTCGTGTCCTACCGTTGCCGGCTTCCGGATTACCACGTTCCCTGCTGAGTCGACATCGTGCTTGAGTCCTGCCCGCTCGGCGATCGCCAAGACCGTCCGTCGCATCCGATCTTCGTTCTTTGATCCGCGAGGAATCGTGAGAATCGTGTCGAAGTGTCGCCATAGCGCCGTCGGTTCAAGTTCGGAAACGAACGTCATGCAGTTCTCCTTATACTTTGCGACTCAACTCCCGACTTCTTATCACCGTGCTCCGACCACGGCGCTCACAAGCTCCGGAGTATAGTCGCCTCATGGATGCCGGGTCTCGGCAGGCCGGAGTGATTCCGTTCCGTCGGCGGTCTGGCGAGATTCAGTTCTGTCTTGTCACAACATCGGGCGGGGGAAACTGGACATTTCCCAAGGGAATTATCGATCCGGGTGATACAGCTCGCGGGGCAGCTCTCAGAGAAGCGCTCGAGGAAGCTGGCCTTCACGGTACGCTCGTCGGTCCTCGTGTTGGGACGTTTCAGCAAACGAAATGGGGCACGGAGTTCACGGTCGAGATGTATCTGATGGATGTTTCTCAGGTGGATGACACATGGGATGAACAGGACGTCCGTCAGCGGCGGTGGTGTTCCGGTGACGCCGCCATGGACCTCTTGCAGGGCCGTCCAGTTGCCGCTCTGTTGCACACCGCGCTCGGGTGGCTAGGGACCCGTCGAACCAAAGGTCTCGGACGCTAAACGATCTACGACCTCTGGTTCTGCTGTTCCGAGGTTTACCCTCGGCCGATTCCACCCCCAGTCAGCTGTCTGACAAAAGTTCGTCGTGACGACATGCCGGCGACCTGGTGATCGTTTAAGGAAGTGAGTCAGTATAATTGGCCATGTGTCATCCGGTGTCACAGTGATTGCCAGAATCTCCGTCCTCTCGTTATTCACTGTCGCTCTGACGGTTGTTCATGCGGACGACTGGCCCGGCTTCCGGGGTCCGACGGGTCAGGGGCACTCCGCAGAACGGGGTATACCGCTTGAGTGGGGTGAGTCACAGAACATAGTTTGGAAGACACCGGTCGATGGACTTGGGTGGTCGTCACCGGTCGTGGTCGATGACCGAGTCTGGCTCACGACGGCGCTGACCGACGATTCGGCCAAGAAGGCGTCTCTTCACGTCCGGGCGTTCGATGTCGAGACTGGCGAAGAAGTGGTCGACGTCGAGGTCTTCGCGATCGAGGACAGCCGCTCCCCAAACCCCAAGAATAGTCTTGCCTCACCGACTCCTGTGGTGTCGGATGAGCGGGTCTATGTTCACTTCGGCGCTTATGGAACGGCGGCGCTGGCGACAACGGGTGAAGTCCTCTGGTCGACCCGTTTTGCATACGATTCCCAGCACGGCAACGGCGGGTCTCCGATCCTCTATGGGGATTTGCTGATCCTCAACATCGATGGGTACGACACAGCGTATGTCGTCGCACTCGATACTGAGACTGGTGAGATTCGTTGGAAGGCGACCCGTCCAGACCCGATCTCACAGGCCTACTCGACACCGCTTCTCATAAAGGTAGGCGACCGGGACGAAGTCGTCAGTATCGGCGCTTTTCGCGCCAGTGCTCTGGATCCGGTGACCGGTGAAGAACTTTGGAGGGTCACCTATCCCGAAGGTTTTTCGAATGTCCCGGCACCGGCGTACAGCCGGGACCACGGCATGGTGTTCATCGCGACTGGGTTTCAGCAGCCGTCGTTGCTTGCAGTGCGCGTCGATGGCACCGGAGATGTCACGCCCACTCACATCTCGTGGAAGCTGGGACGCGGCGCTCCGCTCACGCCGTCACCCCTTGTCGTGGGCGACGAAGTCTACGTTGTGGGTGACACTGGGATTGCGACGTGTCTCGATGTCACGACCGGCGAACGACGCTGGCGGGAGCGTCTCTGGGGCAATTATTCGGCGTCACCTCTGTTTGTCGACGACCGGATCTACTTTCAGAGCGAAGAGGGTATCACCACGGTGATCGAGCCCGGGACGATGTTCCGCGAGCTGGCGAGGAACGAGCTTGACGGTCGTACTCTGGCGACACCGGCGGTGTCCAACGGGTCCGTCTTCATCCGAACCGATACTCATCTGTATCGGATATCCGAGTCTGGCCGGTAGTTATCGACCAGTCCACTCCGCTCGCATCGCCTCACGGTCCAGTTGCACGCCGTTCATAAACACATCATCGATCGACCTGATGTTGGAGATGTCATCGAGTGGGCTGGCATTCAACACGATAAAGTTCGCGCGTCTTCCCGCGGTCAGTTGTCCTACATCATCGAGACGGAGCAGATCAGCAGGTTGAATTGTTGCCGCTTTAATCGCTTGTCCAGGTGTCAACCCAGCTTCCACCATCAGTTCCAGCTCGCGTAGCTCCGTGTAGCCAAAGAAGTGGTCTTGAACACCTGAGTCGGCACCGAGGACGAGCGGTACACCGGCTGCTACCAATCTGACGACACTGCGTTGCATCGCGGCATACGACTGACGGGAACGATCAACCCCGTCTCGGGTTCTTCTTCCGAACGACTCCTTGGCGCGGGCGATCACGTCCGGAGTCACACTGTGGAGCAAGAGTGGGTCGTCTAGCCAGGCCGGCGGTTCGAAGTGGGTCCCTCGTTCGGAAATGCCGAGGTTCGGCATGACGAAGACATCATGGCTGCTGATGGTGCCGACTAGCTGGCTGCTCATTTCTCGATCGCGGACGAGGTGAGCAAAGCTATCGACACCGGCCTCGACGAGGTCAGCTGCATCGGCCGCGTAGTAGACATGGGCGACCACTTGAAGGTCACGTCCGTGTGCCTCATCGATGATCGCACGGTAGAGCTCGGGTCGCAGCTTTTCGACGGTCCCGTTTCGGTCATCGACCCAGATCTTGACGACGTCGACGTCCAAAGCCGCCAGTTCTCGCACCGATTCCCGAGCTTCTTCTTCGGTGCTCACGCCGTAGGCTGAGCCCCGTAACACCTCCGCACCTGGGCCTGCGTCTGGTGCCGCCAGGCCTCGTCCGGCTGTGAGAAGACGCGCTCCACCCAGAGCGCCACGCACCTGGTCGGCACGGATGTCGAACGCGACGCTCCCCGCATCGGTACCCAGTGACAGGATCGCACCAACGCCGTAGTAGGAATATCGATTTAGGTGATCGAGTATGTTGGTCCGCGTATAGTTCTCCGCCTCATAACTCAGCCCACGTTGGTACCCAACATGACCGTGATAGCTCACGAGCATCGGCATTACCGTCTTGCCTGTGAGGTCGACTCGCGTCGCGCCTTGAGGAAGACCAAGCTCGCCGCGTCGTCCGATCCCCATGACCAGCCCGTCGTCGACAAGAAAAGCCGAATCCGCGATCGGTTCCCGATCATCGCCGGCGATGAAGAACGCGCCTTCGTACAACCGCGCCGAGCTTACCGGTGCCGGGTTTGTGGGTTGGGGTTCGCTGCCGCAGGATGAGGTCAGGGTCAAGATCAAGACGGCAGTGAAGGGGAAAAACCAGACGCGAGATGAGCGGGACACCGAGGTCATCAGGGGACCGAATTATACGCCTGAACAGGTCGGATCGATCCCCAGCCCCAGGCAGATTTGGTACAGGCTACAATTAGTGAAGGATAAAGGAAGAATCGTTCAACCTCTGTTATGGGGGCGTCACGGCTTCGACGGGGGTAGCGGAATCGTAGGAGGCATGCCGAGCACCATCGACTCGATAATCCGATGGAAAACACTGTAACTGCGAACCCGCAGCTTGCAATCGCTGCTTAATTAAGCAGCGCGTCTACCTCGTGCGCGCCCACGGAGCGAGGATAGATGCCATTTAGTGGGCTGGTCATCGCGCGTGGCACCGACACGCGGTGGCAAGATTTATCGGGGCTGGCCGCCGGTGGTTTCTGCCACTCTTCGACACCGGCGGTGAGATGTGAAGAGCGGACACGCATGTAGAATCCTACGGAAACGTACCTTCGGACGCGGGTTCGACTCCCGCCGCCTCCACCATTTAACCCTTGTCCTGTCAGTCAGTTTGTCATTTGCGATCGATCCGTCTCCAAGATGTCTCCAACAGCAGGGACATCGATTGGTTGATTTAGTAACTAGCTGGAGATGTTCATTGACAGGCTGCGACTCAGAGGATAAATTTGCGGTGTAAATTCTTCTTTCTCACGGGTCGTCTAGGCTGTTTGGCTTAGTCGAATCTTGGGGGTATTGTCATGCGAAGTGCCACACTCGGTGCAACCGTTTTTGCAGCGGTAATGCTGCTGTTATTTTCTCCTACTGCAGCGGTCGCTAATGAAGCTGACACCACGCCGACATTTGCCAAGGACATCGCGCCGGTTTTCCAGAAGAACTGCCAGCAGTGCCACCGGCCCGGCTCGGTCGGCCCGATGTCGCTCATAACCTACCAGGAAGTGCGCCCCTGGTCCCGGTCGATCAAGAATCGCGTGGTGCTGGGCGAGATGCCGCCCTATCGGTACGACCGCCACGTCGGTATTCAGGAGCTGAAGGACGACCTCCGGCTGAGCGAGTCGGAAATCGAGATGATAGCCCGTTGGGTGGACGACGGCGCGCCCCTTGGCGACCCTGCCGATCTCCCGCCGCCGCTGTCCTTTCCGGATTCCAGCGAGTGGGCCTACGCGGATGAGTTCGGCCCGCCGGACCTGGTGATCAAGACGAAGCCGTACACCGTGCCGGCCGAAGGGTCGGACGTCTGGTGGCGGCCGATCGTGCCGAGCGGCCTGACCGAGGATCGGTGCATGAAGGCGGTTTCCGTCAAGCCGGCGGAACAGGGGCGCGGCGTCGCGCACCACGCCAACAGCCGGTTGCTCGGCTTCGACGAGGAGAGCCAGGAGTGGGTCGAGGTCGAGCGGCTCTCCGAGTACGCGCTCGGCAAGGTCGGCGAGGTTGTTCCGGAGGACGCCTGTCGCCTCCTCCCGGCTGACTCCATGATCAGTTGGGACGTCCACTACTATCCGAACGGCGAGCGCGCCGAGAATGATGTAATCGAGATGGGCGTCTGGTTGTACCCGAAGGACCATCAGGAGCAGGCGAAGAACAAACAGGACCTCAAGCTCTACTCCCTACTGATGAAGGGCGGCGAGCTTGAGCTTCCACCGCACGGCACGGCGATGACCCAGGGGTTCCATTCCTTCGAGACCCCGGTGCGGATCGACAGCTTCCAGCCGCACGGTCACTTCCGTCTGGTGGGCAAGACCCTCGAGATCTTCGATCCGAAGACGGGTGAATTGGAGATGGTGAGTTCGGTATCTGACTGGACCAACGACTGGCACACCAGTCATATCTACGCAGAAGACGCCGCACCGCTCGTGCCGGCGGGATCCGTCCTCGTGATTACTGGCTACTACGACAACACGGCCGGGAACAAGCAGAACCCCGATCCGAATCAGTGGGTGGGGGGCGGCAGCCGTTCGGCTGACGAGATGTCCCATGCATGGATCGCCGTGACGCATCTCGACGACGAGAGCTTTGAGCAACAGGTGGTCGAGCGAGAAAGTCGCAAGCAGACAGACAACGACCAGGAGTAGTAGCACGGAGACGTGCCGAGTTTTGGTTTTTGGAGAAAGAGCCTCTCGATACCGAGGGGCTCTTTTGCTTTTCCGGGAACGACACATTGATGGAGGGAATCGCAGTGTTTGGGCGAATATTTGTGGGCGGCCTCGCAGCCGCGATGCTCATTGGCTCCCAGGCGTTGGAGGCTCAGCTCGGTAAACGACCACTTGCACCGCTGCCGGCGAGCGGACTTCGGGTGGCTCCGTTCTTCGACGGTTGGTACCGGAATGAGGATGGGACCGTCACCCTGTCGTTCGGCTTCTCGAACCTCAACCTGACCGAGGTCATCGAGATTCCCCATGGGCCCGACAACTTCATCGCACCGGCGGAGTTCGACGGCCGGCAACCAACTGTCTTTGAGCCGCCGGGGGCACGTGCCGAGGAGCCGCCCACGCGTGGTGGGCAGCGGAATCGAGGGGTGCGGAGTCGAGGGGTGTTCACCGTGACCGTTCCGGCCGGCTTCCGTGACGACGTCGTCTGGACCCTGGTCAACCAGGAACGGATCTTCTCCGTGCCCGGAAATGCCCAGAGCAGTGCCTACCAGCTCCAATGGCCGATGGCTTTGGGGTCGCAGCCCCCACTGGTCCGCTTCAGCCCCGACGGCCCTGCTGGCCGAGGTCCCACCGGGATCGACGCGGAGCCGATTAGCGCGTCGGTGGACACACCGCTTCTCCTGACGGTCTGGATCCATGACGACAGCGTGCGGGAGGAAGAACCGCTCGCGGTCAGACGGCGGCAGGGCGACGTCGCGGCGCTGAACGTGACCTGGTACAAGCACACCGGTCCGGGCTCGGTCGTTTTCAGCTCATACACCGATGAGTTGGCCGAGACAGAGGGGATGGCGACCACGACAGCGACCTTCGAGCAGCCGGGCGAGTACCTGATCCGGGTAAGTGCCGATAACTTCGACCGGGTCGACAGCTCCGCCGGCAACCAGTGCTGCTGGACCAATGGTTATGTGAAGGTCACTGTGACGTCGTAGCCTTCCGGAGCGCGGCCGCGACTAACCGACCAGCTCGGCAGGCTGGGTGCTTCAGCCGATGACCTACACGACGATACGAGGAGCACGCCAACACTCGGCGGCGAACCAGCAACATGTGGATCGCGCAGTGGACGTGTTATTCACGGAGTTCGGAGAAGCCCGTGCGTCCCCCGACAAGCTACGTGAGAGCCTGACTAACTCGCGAAACGTTCTGCTTTCATCCGACGTAGGCGTGGCACTCGTGCTGAGAGCTGGCGAGGTGGGCCAGAAACTCTGGCAGTTGTGGGTGGAGGAGAAAGCCCGAGGCCAAGGCATTGGCGGTGCGCTACTGAAACACATCATCTCGGCCTACACGGCTGACCATGTGATGGAATTAGAGTGCCCTGAGGCACGCGAAAACTTCTACAAGCGCCACGGCTTTCACCCACTCTTTAGGGCTAAGGGGGTTGCCCGCCTCTATATGGCCGGTCCTGGAGAGAGTGGGTCAGACGTTCTGCATCGGCTGCCCGTAAAGCATCCCGCTAGACTCGTTCGGCCGGATGCGTTATGAGAAAAGTGCAGCTCCCACTACCACTGGTCTTACTCGCGGGGATGGCCGCACTGCTGGCGGGTATCGTTCCGAGTGCTCAGCTCGCTGAAGCTGGCCAAGACCAGGAACTCTTGGCTCGTGCAGAGGCTGGGGACGCAAACGCGCAGGTACTGCTTGGGGTAAGGCTCCACCAGGGCACTTTCACGGACGGCCGGGCTGAAGACTTAGCGGTTTCACTCGAGCTTGATCAATAGCTTGCCTTGGTTCTCGCCTCGGTACAGGAGCTGCAGTGCGCCCGGCGCCTGCTCGATGCCGTCCAAGACGTGTTTGCGACTCACAATCTTTCCTTTCCTGATCCAGTCGGCAAGCTGGGAAACGGCCTCGGGAAACCTGTCTTTGAAGTCGAGCACGACCAATCCGGTTATCCGCGCGCGGGCGACGAGGAGCTGACGGTGGATGCGCGGGCCGATCGGCAGTGGGTCCCATTCCTGAATGCTTGCAGTACCGCAGACTGTGATCCGCGCGCCGTGCGCCAGATGCTGAAACACGGCGTCACTGATCGGCCCACACGTATTGTCGAAATAGACATCGACTCCACTCGGACAGGCCGCTGCAATCTCGGCGCCGATGTCCGCGGAGTTCTTGTAGTCAATCGCGTGTTCGTACCCGAATTGTTCCAGGCACTGGTGCACTTTGTCGGGGCCACCGGTAATGCCGACCGTTCGACAGTTCTTGAGCTTGGCGATCTGCCCGACGCAGGAGCCCACAGCGCCGGCCGCTGTCGACACCACCACGGTTTCCCCAGGCTGCGGCGTACATAGATCGAGCAGGCCGAAATAGGCCGTGAGCCCGTTCATGCCCAACACGCCGAGCGCGCGGGACAAGCTGTCCTCGCCAGGAGCCAGCTTCCGCAAAACATCGCTGCCGTCACTGACAGCAAAGCGCTGCCAGCCGAACATACCGCTCACGGCGTCGCCAACGGCATAATCCGCATGACGCGATTCGGCGACTCGACCGACCGCGAGCGCGCGCATAACATCGCCGACCGGTACCGGTGGCAAGTAATTCGGCGCATCGTTGACCCAGCCCCGCTGCGCAGGGTCGACGGACAAATAGGCGTTGTGCACCAGGAACTCGCCATCCTGCAGATCGGTGACGGGCCGGTTCACGATGTCAAAAAATTCTGGACCGGGTACGCCGATCGGTCGTGCGTTCAGCACGACGCAGCGGTTCTCACGGGACGACATGCCGAAACATGTTAGCGCACCCTTTGGCCTTTTGATTGAAGGCCTCTATGGCAGGTTTGTCATCCGCCAAGACAAAGGCTGGCGAATCCGGAAGAGAAGACCAAGGATTGCGTACCATCAATTGCCGAGCCTAATCTAATCTTTTGAGATCGATCGAACGAAATGATTCCAAAGAAGCACAAGAACTCCCTAAGATAGCTAAGGCTTTTGCGTGTTGTTCT
>Ga0315338_1001457_pt1 | contig 29605 bp, 23 predicted proteins | sample ASW8metaG_FD_204518 | JGI IMG/M metagenome (GOLD analysis project Ga0315338, IMG submission 204518) | Ammonia-oxidizing marine archaeal communities from Monterey Bay, California, United States - ASW #8 | ecosystem: Environmental > Aquatic > Marine > Coastal | place: USA: California | collected... | reverse complement strand
ATCGACCCGGATCAGATTGAAAACGCGATCGACTGGGGTGCGGAATGTGACATGAGCGATCGGCTCCACTTTAAAGTTGGCGATCATCACAACCCGCTCGAGTACGAATCAGGCCACTTCGACGGGATCTTTTCCTTCCAGGCGGTTTGGCCGTTTTTCAAGAAGGACGAACTGGATGCTCACGCAAGCGAGATGTACCGCGTCTTGAAGCCCGGTGCGCGATACGCTTGTTCTGAGTATTTACTGACTCCCTATTTCGATTGGGACAACGAAGAACATACGGCGCTTCACAAAGCCTTTCTTCCAACTCTTGCAGCGACTCAATCGATGTATCCGGCTGACGTTTGTGCGGCTTTGGAAAATGCTGGGTTCGAAGTTCTGATTTCGGCACCCTCGAAAAGCGAAGCTTGGCCGCTATGCGAGCAAAAGCGCGATTTGATCTTTATGGGTCGAAGGGTGGTCAGAGGCCTCGAGGCGATTCGCATTTTGCCGCCATGGGTCGAAGAGTCGCTTGATCTACTTCAAACCGGCGGCCAAGCCTGGACGGATGCCGAGAAAGCCAAAATCGCGGATCTAAACTGGCGAATCGTCGCGCTGAAACATTAGTCGTAGGTCATGCCGGGTGGCCTCGACTACTTCAGGTGCTTGATGTCCGTGTACTCGCCCTTCGTCTGAAGAGTGATTGTGAACGTCTCCCTAGTGCGATTGCGCCAGTACCAGCCGTGCTGGCCGTCGAACTTGGCTACGATCTCACCTTCGCTCTTGCGCTCAGCGCCTTTGCCGTAACTGTGGTAGTTGATGTCCAACGCTTTTGAATCTCCGTGGACATCGAAGCTGGCCGGCCCCCCGTCGCTCTGCCATGTGTATTGAACGGCCTTTCCCTTTGCCAACGTAACCTTGATCTCGGTCGACGCGTTGGGAGCCAACGTAACCTGCATCTCGTGTTCTAGTTGGCCGGCTGCCTGCGTCGATGCCGCCGGAGAGTACGCTTGCGATTCGCCGCTTACTGTTTCCAGGGCCTGTTGTTGGCGAGAAGCTTCCTCGGAAAGCTGTCTCTTGATCTCGCCCATGCGTTGGAGGCCCGTGATCGAACCGATGCCGGTAGGGTCGATGCCGTACTCGGCCGGCATGACTACCGTGATCAGTAGGAGAGTTGCTACGACGGCTGCGATCACTGTCGAGCGGATGAGGGCCTGGGTGGAGGGGATCTCGGCTGCGTCTATATCGTGATCAGTTGGCATAATTGGTCCGTGTGACGGCTAGGCTACGAAGTAGCCTGTTAGTTGATAGCCCATTAATAGAAAGCCCGCTGTCATTAATACTGTATTCGATGTGTACGCATCGCGTAAGAAAGAATCGGTTCGGCGCCAATAGCTCATCGCGATCAAAATCACTGCCAGCGCCAGTATCTGTCCGAGTTCTACTCCGATGTTGAAGGCCAGGAGGTTTGCGATCAATCCGTCGGGCGAGAGCTGGTATTCGAGTACTTTGGTGGCCAATCCACAGCCATGAAACAGGCCGAATATGAATGTTGCGATCTTGGTGCTTGGCTGAAAACCGAACCAGCGTTGGTAGGCGCCCATGTTGTCGAGTGCTTTGTAGACGATCGAGAAGCCGATGATCGCGTCGATGATGTAGGCGTTAACGCCGATGTCCAACAGGACTCCCGAAAGCAACGTGATCACATGGCCCGCAGCGAATAAGGTCACGTATATCGCCACGTCTTTGAGGCGATACAAGAAGAAGATGACGCCGGCTAGGAAGAGCAGGTGATCGTAGCCGGTCATCATGTGTTTCGCGCCGAGATACATGAACGGAATGGCCGCTACGCCTGATGTTCCTTGGATGTAGCCCTTGTCGCCGCCGGTTACGCCGTGGGCGAGTGCCTCGCCGGCGATTGCCAGCAGCGCGACGAGGCAGGCCAATAGGTATGCCGTACTAGTAACCCGGAGCTTCATCGATTAGTTGTTGCGTGAATTGGTGGCGTGCTGCATTCCGGCCGTGCTCTGCGCCGTAGTGTCGCCGTCGCCGAGCATTGTCTCAAAGTCGGCGACGGCAAGCCGCAACGCCGCCACTTGTTCGTCGCCGAGGGAGCGCCTGATGGTGCCGTGATACTCGAGAGGATCGAGCGTCTTGGTTCCGCGGTCGAGTTGGTAGTGTAGATGGGGCGCCGTCGAGTGCCCTGTGTTGCCGGTGAGTGCGATCACCTGACCGACACGCACACGCTCGCCCGGCTTCACGCGGTTCTCATTGAGATGCAGGAACTTGGCGAGCACGCCGTCGTCGTAACGAACCTCGATACAGTTGCCGTTCGCCTTCCAGTTCCAGTTTGAGCGCGTCACCATACCTGCGCGTGGCGAAGTGACCTCAGTACCTACAGGAGTCTTGAAGTCCATGCCTTTGTGGGTGGGACGGTCCTTTAGCAGGCTTGTGATCTGCTCGTAGTCGGTGATCGGCCCGTCCTTCAGACGAAGCGGGACCTCGGTGCCGTCTAGATGCCAATTGCTCGCGAAGGGATCACCCGGGGCCTGCCAGCGGTAGCTGGTCAGAGTTCGGCCAAGCTTGCTCGATTGCAGTGTGGCGGCCGCGACCACGGGCAGCCCATCAGTCCGTTTGCGCCATACCGCGGAGATCGCGTCGCCCGCCTGAAGGTCGCGCGTCAGATTCACGTCCCATACGAAGAGACGGCTGAAGACGCTGGTCAGCGCATCGCCGTCGTCACCGGCCGCACGCTGGAGTGTGCGGGCCAGGGAATGTACGACGTTGGCGTGTACGACCTTCCAGGCTGCATCCGGCACGGCAGGAGCGGGCGGTTTGGTAGGGGTCGTCTCGAGGACCTCGGCGCTACCGGTCGTACCGAGATCGTTCCCGGCGGTTCGCGGTGTTGGCTGCGCGTCGGCGCCGTCGACGGCTGCAACGACCTCCGAGGTCTCGATGCTCGAAGCGTTTTGGGTTTCGTCTGACGAACTGTCGCTTAGCAGCAGAACGGCGTTCAGTGCGAGCGAGCAAGCCAGAGCGGTATAAAGGATCGACGTTTTGTTGGAGCGCGAGTCAGGCATAGCCATCCATTAGACCCTCCTGTCGCAGAACTTCAACCCCCCCCCGGTATTCATAGAGCGACTCGAAGCGATTTCGCGTCAGTTGGCCGAGCGTCGTGCGGCGGCGGATGCAGCGTCGGCGCTCCACCGTGAGGAAAAGACGCTGATCGTCGCACCGTAAATCAGGCACACGATTCCAGCGGCCATTAGCGTAGTGGTGGTCCCCAACGGACGCGCCAAGTAACCCATCGCAAGGCTGCCAAACGGCACCAGTCCGGCCCACGCGATCTGGAACAGGCTCATGATGCGACCGCGTTTAGACTCATCTACCAATTGTTGAAGGAGCGTCTGCAGCTTGGTCATCACCGAAAAATAGAAATACCCGGCGACAAGCTGCGCGCAGAGCGCCGGTGTGACCGTGCTCGAGAGTGCGAATGCCGTGAGCGCTCCGCCATATGCGAAGAGCCCCAGCGATGCACTGCGCAGCGTGATTGCCTTGCGCATTTGGCCGGTGCGCAGCGCGCCGGCCATCGCGCCGAGTCCCGATACCGCGACGAGCCATGCGAAGTACTTTGGATCCGCCAGCACGTCCTGACAGTACACGGGAAGGAGCACGACGTGAGAGACGCCGAAGAGCGACAAGATCGCGACGACCGACAGAGCGGGCAGTGCCGGTTCACGTTCTCGGGCGTGATCGAACCCGCTACGGATTCGACTCCAAATCCCACTCTCATCTGAATCTACCGCATACTTCTCGATACGCATGCGCCACGTGAGAAAACCGGCTACCGATGCTGCAACGAGATAGATCGAGAAGGAGACATCATAGCGATGCGTTGCCAACATGGGTGCGGCGAGCAGCGGGCCGACAACGCGAGTGAGATTGTTCGCAGCCGATTGGAGCGATACCGCGCTCGGCAACGCCTCCATCGGTACGGTGTTCGCGGCAATGGCGAAGTTCGCTGGACCCGAAAAGGCAAAAGCCACGCCCATCGCTGCCGATACGGCCAGGACGATGCCGGGCGTAAGGAGTCCTTGCGCGCTGAGCACGGTGAGCAAAGCGCAAGCCAGCGAGATTCCCGCGTAGCAAACCAAGACAATGCGCTTTCGATCGAAGCGATCCGCCGCGACACCCGCAAGTGGCGCCAGTACGAAGGCCGGTGAGAACAGTGCGAAGAAGAGTAGGCCGCTTTGCAGAGGGTCGTTGTCGGTTAAATCAACGATCAGCCCTTGAAGGGATAGATGCGAAATCCAAAAACCTGTTTGGTTGATGAGGAACGCTGCGAAAAGAAGACGGAACGGCCGGAACGCGAAGGCATGAAACGTTCCTTGGCGTCGAGAGTCGGCGGTGTCGCTCGCTGCAGCCTCGGCTCGAGACGACGGTACGCCCATGGCGACGGAGTCGGCGGGATTCAGCGCGGCATCGGCGGGATTGGCTCCCAGGCTTTCTTCAGGGTGGGTACGACTCATGGAAGGCTAGGGACATTAAGCGCCCGCCGCGCATCGAAAAGACTCTTAGCCGCGCCAGCGGCCGATCCGGTCGAGCGCCTCCTCGATATCCTCGGTTGCTCCTGCATACGAAAAACGTACGAAATGCTGGCCGGAGTCCGGACAGAAGTCCGATCCCGGAGCCGCCAGCACTCGCGCACCTTCGAGCATGTCGATGCAGAACTCGACGCTGTCCTCGTGCATGTGCTTCACGTGGCAGTAGAGATAGAAGGCGCCGTGGGGGGCGGTGAAGCGGTCGAAGCCCATGCCGGGCAGACGCTCAAGCATGATGTCGCGGTTTCGGCGGTAACGCACCACGTGCCGATCGAGCTCGTCGCGGCAGTCGAGTGCGTGGAGCGCGGCGATCTGGGCGGGTGCCGGTGGGCACAGATACAGGTTGTGCGCCAGGTTCGAGATCGGCTCGACAAGATAGTCTGGAAGCACCATCCAGCCGAGCCGCCACCCGGCCATCGAATAGTACTTCGAGAAGCTGTTGATCACGATCGTTTCGTGGGAGAAGGCGGCGCCTGTTGCCTCGGGGACGTCGTCCTCGAAGACGATGCCGTGGTAGATCTCGTCCGAGAGCAGGCGGATCTCACGTTGTTCGCAGTATTCTGCCAGCTCGCGCAGCTCGGCGGGCTTGATCATCGATCCGGTCGGGTTGTTCGGGCTGGCGATGACGAGGCCATCGATGCCCCCCTCGATGGCCTCGATGTCGGCGATGGTGGGCTGGAAGTGGTTCTCCATGGAGGTGGCGAAGCGCACGCACTCGACTCCGAGCGTCGACATCGCGTAGCGGTAGCCGTAGTAGAAGGGCTGCGGCAATCCCACCCGCTGACCTTCGTCGAAGCAGCCAACGGTGGCCAGGATCATCGCGCCGGAGGCACCGAGGGTCACGACGATCCGCCCGGGATCGACCTCGACCTCGTAGAGTTCGGCATACTGGCGCGCCAGGCGCTCGCGCAGCGCGGCGTCACCGGCAGCCGATGTATAGCCGAGGGTCGACTTGCGGCCCGCGGCGTGGACCGCCTCGAGTGTTCCGGCCGGGGCGCCGGTGCTGGGTTGGCCCACATTCAGGTAGATGACGCGCTCGCCGCGCACCTCCACCTCGCGGGCGCGCGCCTGGAGCTGCTCCGCGATGCTGGGCGATGAGCCTCGATGCGATGGGCGAAACTTGTTGACGTCAGTCACTTCACACCTCTCAGGTTGCGGTGGATTCGTGGCTAGGGCGTCTAAAGGCCCATCCCGAAGTATCGCCGACTGTCCGATAAGGCCTTATTACGTCAACTAGCGCCGTGATGCACGAGCTGGCGGGGGTGGGCGGCGCTATCGACGGCTCAGCCGTGCTGTACGTGGCGGTTCGTGATCGCTGATAAAGAGGGAAGTTGGCTCCCCGGGCCGGACTCGAACCAGCGACAAGGCGGTTAACAGCCGCCTGCTCTACCAACTGAGCTACCGAGGAGCAAGAGAGAGGATTGTATAACTCAGCCGTGCGCGCCGCGCAAAAAAACGTGCCTAGTCGTCCAGGTACCCGAGCGCCTTGAGCTGGTCTTCAATCGCGCTGGGCAACGGATCCCGCTCTCCAACGGATTCGCCGCCGCGCTTGCGACGTGGCGAGGTATTCCTCGTGGCCGGCTTAGGCAACGCCACGAGCGAGTCGTGCCAGGCCAACAGGGTTTTGCGGTTGGTGTAGGCCTCGTGTGTTTCGGGCAGCACGTGCTTCTCGTCGAGGTCTAGGAGGCGATCGTAGGCCTCGTCGATTCCCAGGATCGGGTAGGAGATGACCTTGTGCAGTGGCGTGGTGATTGCCGTTGTCTCGCCGCGGCTGCCGAGAGCACCCAGAGGGCTGGATGCTTCGCTGTAGACCGCGGAGAATGCCTCGGCTGCACCCGTTAGGACAGGCAGCACGCTGACTCCGGGCATGCTGTGGCTAACGCCCGTGGCATCGAGCAGCGTTTGGGCCACCGAAATCGACGCCGGCACGAGCGCGTCGACGGTGCGTCCCTCAGGCGTCAGCCCGGGCACGTGCAGGATGAACGGCACGTGGACGACCTCCTTGTATAGGAAGCGCACGTGGTCGCAGTTGCCGTGCTCAAAGAATTCCTCACCGTGATCCGAGGTGATCAGTATCACGGTGTTTTCTCTCAGCCCGAGTTTCTCGAGGTGGTCGAGTAGTCTGCCGACTTGCCGATCGCCGTGATGGATCGAGGCATCGTAGTAGCCAATGATCTCGTCGAGCAGCTTCTGCTCGGGCTTTTGGCGGCGACCCTTGACGCAGAAGCCGCGGCGCTCGACCGGGCCTTTTGCCATGATGCCCATGGCAACCTTGTCAGAGGGGGCCGAAAAGTAGGGGCGGTGCGCGTTGTAACCGTGGAAGAACATGAAGAAGCGCCGGTTCTTCACGTTGGCGAGCCAGCCGATCGCTTCATCGAGGTTGTGTTCAAAGCGTCGACCGTCGCTTTGGTAGGTCTCGAATCCGCGGTCAAAGCCGAAGTGTCCCGACACGAACCCGCCGCCGGTGAATCCACCGGTCGCGTAGCCGGCGCTCTTGAAAGCTTCCGCCAGCGTCGGGGTATTATCGGGCAGTCGTCGTTTGGCAGGGTAGTGCGTGACGCCGAGTCGCCCCGGGTACAATCCCATCATCATCGCGCCGTGAGCCGGCAGCGTCCACGAAGACTGGCTGATTGCGTGCTCGAAGACTGCGGAGTCGGCGGCGAACCGGTCGACGTAGGGGGAGGTCTTGCGCTCGTAGCCGTAGGCGCTCAAATGATCGGCGCGTACGGTATCCATAGAGATCAGGATTACGTTGCAGCCGGGGCAGAGCGCGTCTGCAGCAACCGCCGCGGTTTTTGCGGGCACCGAGTCCTTTGAACAGCCGCCGAGGGCAAGGCAGATGACGACGCCGATTGCGATCCGAAGTAGAGACGTGGGCATGAGGGCTGGACCAGCCGCTATACCTAGCAGCACCGGCCGCAATGTCCATGTATTGACGAGCAGGCTGTGGGAGCAGCTGTGCCGTCTAGGCTACGTAGACGGTCCGGCTCCGACGGGCGCTAAGAAGAAATAGAATTAGTGAGGGATGGGGTCGTCGGCGAGGTCGTCGTCGAAGGCTACCTCTCCGTCGCAGACCAGGGCGTTCAATACGTCGTTTAGGCTGGGCAGCGGGTTGCCCGACAGGCTGAAGTAGGCGACGCCACGGCGGATCGCGTCCGAAAGCTCTGCTACTAGGAAGACCGTGTCGTAGCTCGAGTCTTCGAGTTCGTGACGGGTGAGCGGAGCTCGGACGGTGCGGTAGTTGGTGGTCTGGGCGTACATCGCTTTAGTGCCTTTTCGTGCCGGGGCATCGCCGCCCCTCGGTCGTAAACTGTTCTGAACCCCACCTCACCATCCACACATGCCGTGCCGATCGCAGCGCAGCCGAACCCGAAATCGTTGCCCCGGACGAGGCCACGCTGCTCGCGGCGTTAGTGTTCTAATAAACAAGATGTGTGCCAGAGATGCCGGGGCATTTGCTAGGGCGTTTTTCATTAGAAGGCGCACAGATCGGCACGAATTTTTTTCACTCTTAACCGCCGATCCAGCGTGCGCGGAACATGGCGTATTGGTGGGGCTTCTGACTAGTGTCGCCCCCCGAGCAGGGGATGGTTCAAAACCGCCATTCACGCGTCGGCTTTGCTGCTGCGCGTGACGAAGCAGGGTGATTTGGCGCGCCGTTTCCAGGGCGTCGCGGAACTGCATCCGCGTCAGTCTCAAAAAAGTCGTGCAAGGGTGCAGTTATCCGGGAGGGGGGCGAGGCCGGGTGAAACAGGTTTTGTTTGGCAAGAACGCGCTTTCTCGCCGGGGCACGGCGCGTGACCAGTAGCTATCTTCGGGTGTCGGTAGGATCGGCGGCCATCGGGAGGGTCACCGTTCTTTCGATCGGCGAAACGCCGCTTCTGGCCAGCGGCGCTTTTGCTCGCGCGGCCTCGGCATCACGTGCGATGCCGGCCTTCTCGAATAGGCAGGTCTCCAGATTGTGTTCGAGTAGGGCTTCTCGATCGCTGCAGGCCCGTAGTGCGTCGCTAATCGATTCCCCACTGGCACCGGACATTCGGTCGATGGCTTCAGCCTGCTCCGCGATGCGTGCGCTATGCGCTCGGAGCTGTTCCGCCAGCTCCCCGAGCGCCGAAGCCAAGACGGCCTTGTCTTGTTCAGAAGATTCAGCGGCGAGCCTGGTGCGCAGCGTATCCTCTCCAAGGACCGTTTGGTTGATGGAGCCGGTAAGGCCGCCCATGTGGCTGCCCCAGACGGCGTAGCCGGCACCCAAGCCGACTAGGCAGAAGACGATGGCCGTGGCGAGCTTTGACAACACACAAAATAGCCTAGGGATCCGAGTCCCGGCAGTCAACGCAGACGGCACTCGGCGGGCACAGAGCCCGCAGGTGCCATGCGATCTGACCGGCATTTCTGCGCAAAAGGTGCAGTCGAAAATGTGGCGCACGTTGCACAGGGATGTCCGTTTTGACCATGGCTTGCCGGCCGCTTCCGAAAATATCCTGAGAAACCAAGACGGGCGCGGTGTTTCACCGTGGCACAGCCCTTGCTGCGTTAGGGGCGTGTCGACCCCTCTCGGTGCGCATAGCGCATGGCAGGTCGCGGGTGGTCTTACGTGTCGATGATCAAGCGCTTTTGGGCCGACGAGCGTGCGGTGAGCATGCCTGAGTACGCGATGATCATGGCGATTATTGCACTTGCCTCGGCGGGAGCGATTACGCTGATGCGGGGGCAGTTAGTAGCGGTCTTCAGAGCGACGGGCGAGCCGATCGCGGGCACCGGTACTTAGGTGCCAAGTTTTCTGGATGGAAGAAGGGCGGAAGTGACGGAGTAGAGATGGAATTTCATCCCATCATAGTAGCGACAGCGTACTGCGTGCTGATCGGCGGTGCCGTTTCGGATTACCGTCTGAGGAAGATCACCAACCGGTTCAACGTTGCGGCTGCGGGTACGGGTCTGCTGCTGCAGACCGCAATCTCCGGCGCAACCGGTCTCGCCGCAGGTCTTTCGGGCCTCGTCGTCGGCCTTTTGATCATGTTTCTTCCCTTCGCCGTCGGAATGATTGGCGGTGGGGACGTAAAGTTCAGCGCGGCCGTCGGGACTTTCCTCGGATGGAAGGTACTTGTGGTCGGACTTTTTGCAGGTGTGATTTTGGGCGGAGTTACAGCCGCCGCGGTGCTTTTGAAAAGCGGCCGTTTCGTTTCCGCGATGAAGAGTCTCTTCGCGGATCTTATGTGTCTGTCTTCCGGAGTCCGGCCGACGACACTTAAAACAACACAAGCCGTCGAGACGGTTCCTTACGGTGTCCTATTGGCAATAGGCATGGCGGGATCTCTCACGGCGACACTTTTGAGGTGGGTTCCATGAGTAAGCCGATAATTCCGATTGTACTGGGGGTGGTGTTCGCCGGCATTGCCGCGTTCATGACCTTGGGCATTTTGACCGACAAGGACGAGCCTGTGAAAGTCGAGAAGACCACGGCACCGATCGTAGTCGCGACCAAGGAGATCTCGCGCGGCGAAGTGATCGGGATCGAGCATGTGAAGACGATCGAGTGGCCGAAAGACACGCTGCCCGAGGGCGCGTTTACGAAAAAAGGGCAGGCGGTCGGTCAACTCGCACGCCACCTGATCTACCCTAACGACCCCCTGACGCAGCAGAAGCTGCTCGACACCAACGCGCCGAGCGTGCTCTCGCTGTTGATCCCTCCAGGACGCCGCGCGATTTCGGTCAAGGTCAACGAAGTGACCGGTATCTCGGGTTTCATTGCACCGGGTAGCCACGTTGACGTGCTGCTCTCGGTGGGTGGTCGAAGAGATGAAGAGGCCGGTCCGCGCACGCGTACCGTACTCCAGGATGTCGAGGTTCTCGCGATCGCGCAGAGCATCGAACAGAAAGACAACAAACCCGTAGTCGTCAACACCGTCACCCTCAACGTTACCCCGCGTGATGCCGAACGTATCACGTTGGCGTCGCATGAGGGGGCGCTTCAGATGGTGATGCGCAATGACAGAGACTCCGCGCAAATCTACTCCGCTGGGATTTCTCTGGAACACATCATTGGCAACGCCGTTGCCGGCGACGGTCGTAGCGTTGAACTGATTCGTGGCGTGAGCCGAGTGAGTGTTTCTTTCTGAACTGCGGTTCAGAAAGCGACTCCGTAAAATGAGATTGAGGCTGGGATGATGATGAAAGTACGTGGCCTAGTGTTGAACCGAATTGGATGTGGAATCTCGTTCGCGCTGCTTTGCGCAGCGTTCGTAGCGAGCCCTGCGCTTGCCGATCAGATGACCGAAGATTCTGGTGCGTCGTCGACGAAACTGTCGAAGATGACCGGCGAAATGAGTGTGGCGGCGGGCAAGAGCCCTATAGACGAAGAACCCGCGCACAGCATGAGTGCAGCGGAGCGCGCTGCCGAACGCGCGGCGGGGGTACTGCGGCAGTATGCGCCGAAGTCGACAGGGAGAATCACTTCTCTGTCGACCTTGGACCACGCGGGTCGTGACTCGAAGGTGATGACGCCGCAGCTGGCGCAGAACAACAGCTCGACGCGCGGCTACAACAGCTGGCGCAAAACGTCGCGTGGGGCGGCATCGAGGACGAGGAACGTTCTCCCACTGCACGCAACGCCGACGCGTGGCTCGAGCAAGACTGTGGTGACGGTTGCCAAGCCTGCACCGAAAGCCGCACCGGCGAAGCCGGCGGTGACGATTGCCAAGCCTGCGCCGAAAACCGCACCGGTAAAGCCGGCGGTGACGATTGCCAAGCCTGCACCGAAAGCCGCACCGGCGAAGCCGGCGGTGACGATTGCCAAGCCTGCACCGAAAGCCGCACCGGCGAAGCCGGCGGTGACGATTGCCAAGCCTGCACCGAAAGCCGCACCGGCAAAGCCGGCGGTGACGATCGCCAAGCCTGCACCGAAAGCCGCACCGGCAAAGCCGGCGGTGACGATTGCCAAGCCTGCACCGAAAGCCGCACCGGCGAAGCCGACGGTGACGGCGATGAAGGCGAAGGCCACCCCTGCGCCTAAGGCATCGCCTCGTAGCGTGGCGCGGAAGGCTCCGATCGTGAAGACGCCTACGATCAAAGCGACGGCCGCGACGCCAAGCAAGGCACGTCTCGCGGCTACGCCGGCGAAGACAGTGAAGACAGCTACCGTGAAGCCGGACAGCTTGCCCAAGAAGCAGGTCGTTGCGGCCCCCGCAACGTCCAGCGCGTCGCCGAAGACCGCCACGCAATCTTCGAGCGCCGGCCCAACCAACTTCCGTAGCTGGCGCGCGCGCATCTTCAGTTCCTCCGCCAAGGCCTCAGTGACGAAGACCACGGCGAAGACCGACATCGCTGCCGCTGCGCCTACCAAGCCGGCGCCGGTGAAGACGATTGCCAAGCCCGCAGCGACGACGGCGAAGCCTATTCAGACGGCGGCGTCGACTACCACGACCCCCGCGAGCAACGCCATCGTGATGAAAACGAGCGCGGCGAAGACCTCGATCTCCTCGCCAGCCCCCATCGTTGTCGCGGGTAGCCACGGTGCGACCAAGCTTGGCAAAACGATGACGCCGACTGCGACCGAGAATCCTGCCGCCAAAGGCTCGCTGATTGCTCGAGGCAGTGGGAACGGCGCTTCGAACATCATGCGCGTGCTCACCGGCAAGTCGATCATGATCGATCTCGCAAAGGACGCCAAGCGGGTTGCCGTTGCCGATCCTCAGACGGCTCAAGTTCTGATCATCACGCCGAAGCAGATCATGGTGAATGGCCTCGCGAAGGGCGAGACGTCGATCATCATATGGGATCGCGCGGGCAACTACACGATGTCGAGTGTGGTCGTAGGCGACGAACTCGCCGATCAGGTAATGCTCGAAGTCACGGTCGCCGAGATCAACCGTAGCGCCATGGAGCGCCACGGTGTCGACTACCGCAACTTCGGCGGCCAGTTCCAGCAGATCACGCAGTTCGGCGGGGCGGCCCCCACGAGCGGCAGCTATCCGCCGTCGCAGAGCGATCCGCCACTGCCGCTCAGCCTGGACGGAGGCATCTCCTGGGCTGTCATAGACGCGAAGAACGACATCGCATTGGTCTTCAAGCAGATGCAGGACGATGCCCTCGGCCGCATCCTCGCGGAGCCCAAATTGCTCGCGCGCAGCGGCAAGGAAGCGTCCTTCCTATCGGGTGGTGAAATTCCGATCGTAGTCGCCAGCAACGACGACACTTCGATCGAGTTCAAAGAGTTCGGTGTCAGCATCGACTTTATGCCGACTGTGCGCGAGGATGGCACGATTGATCTCAAACTGGCGACAGAAGTCAGCGAGCCTGATTACGCCGGGGGTGTTCAGCTATTTGGGTTTACCGTTCCTGCCTTTATAACACGTCGTACGCATACTAATGTTTCGCTGCTCGACGGCCAGAGCTTGATTGTTGCCGGCTTGATCAAGGAGTCGAAGCAGGAGCTCGAATCTAAGATGCCGTTCATGGGAGACATTCCGGTGCTCGGGTACTTCTTCCGACGGACCGAGTACACGGACGATGTGCTGGAACTGATCATGGTCGTGCAGCCGCGGCTCGTTCGCCCGATAGCGAGTGGAACGCGCGTAGCTCTGCCTACAGACCGTGGCCCTCTCACGCGTCAGGAAGTCCGTACGGGCCCTGTCGAAGAGAAGGTCGTCCGCCCGCGACCGTACTGATAGATTGGCGAAACAGGACCTAGCACACCTGAGAGTATTGTGAACGAAAAGATCACAGCATTAGTCGTCACTCATGACGACAGAAAGACCGACGCGCTTCGGTTGGCGTTTAGTGAGATTCCTGGCTTCGACGTAGTAGTCGAAAGCGCGAAGTTCACTGACTGCGTCGCCCGAATGCGTCAGCTCTCGGCGGACGTTGCGATCATATTCCTCGAGGAGCAGCCCGGTGGCGGCACTGTAATCCTCCAGGCTATGAAGAAGACTCGCGAGAACGTCTTCGCCTTCGCCGTCTCAAGCGAACGAAGCGCCGAAGTCATCGTGAAAGCTATCCGCGCGGGTGCGGACGAACTCGTGTCGGAAACTCCGACGGCAGAGGAACTCCTAAAGGCGCTCGTTAAGATCTGTGAGCGACGCAGGGTCAACGGGATTGTCGACGCGGGTGGGCAGGTCTTTACCGTGCATGCTCCGCATCAGGGGGTGGGCTCGACGACACTCGCGGTAAACCTGGCTGCTGAGATTCACGACGCAACCGGTAAGGATGTGGTGCTCGTAGACTTGGACCTGCAGCGCGCGGACGCGTCGGTCTATCTGAATTTCGAACCCGAATATTCAATCCTCGACGTCTGTCAGAGTGTTGATACGTTGGACAACTCATTCCTCGAAGCGGCGACTCATGTTCATGAGATCGGTATTCGCGTACTCGCGGCGCCGACGAACATCGAAGATAGCGAAGCGGTCGGTGCGGCTGATCTCGAGAGCGTACTCAATATGTTGAGACAGATGTACCCGTACATCGTTCTCGATACATCGTCGCACCTGAACGAAGTCAGCCTCGTTGCCCTCGAGCATGGAGACAAGGTATTCCTGTTGACCGACAACATGGTGGCCTCGGTCCGCGGCGTGCAACGACTACTCGATACGCTCGAACGTCTCGGCCTTGATACCAAGCGTTTTCAGGTCCTGCTGAATAAGCCGGTCTCTTGCTCAGAGGTCAACGAGAAAGACATCAAAGACGCGCTCAAGCGCGACGTGGGGTACAGGCTGCCATTCGACGATCAAACGGCTGTGTCGGCTGCCAACCAAGGTGTGCCGCTCGGTAAGGCCAATGCTCGAAGCCCGCTGGCGGAGGCGATCCGCGCGATCGCGTGTCTACTCGTCGGTGTGGAGGGTGCTAAGAAGGAAGCGAAGAGTCTCTTTATGCGGCTTTTCTAGAGATAGCAGTAGTGGAGACGACCTATGGGCTTGCTCGACAGAGTTCGTGAACGAGAATCAGGAAAAGGATCGAAGAAGAGCGTCGAAGGCGGCGATTCTGCTCCGAAACAGGCTCCGCCTCCGCCTTCCAAGCCAAGAGAGGCTCAAACCCCTGAAGAAGCGCCTGCGAGTACGCAGCGTCGTGGCTTGAAAATGGGCGGTCAGCCCCGCCAGCAAGCACCACCGAACGAGGTTGTAAGTGAGCTCAAGATTCGCATCCACGCGGAGCTGATCGATCGCTTGGACCTCGCTGCTCTTGGACGCTTAAGTCCTGAACAGGCCGGCGAAGAAATTCGCACGGTAATTTCCCAGTTGCTGGAAGCCGACGGCATGCCGCTGTCGCGTGAAGACCGAAAGCGTCTGGAAGCGGAAATCACCAGCGAGGTACTCGGCTACGGTCCGCTCGACGCGCTGCTCAAGGACGATACCATCAACGACATCCTGGTCAACGGGCCCAAGCAGGTCTACGTTGAACGCCGCGGTAACTTGGAACTGACGCACGTTCACTTCCGCGACGACGAACACCTCACGCAGATCATCGATCGCATCGTGTCGGCCATCGGCCGTCGTGTGGATGCGGCATCACCTTTGGTTGATGCTCGCTTGCCCGATGGCTCTCGTGTGAACGCGGTGATCCCGCCAATTTCGCTAGACGGCCCGGTGGTTTCGATTCGTCGCTTCGGTAAGGATCCGTTTCACATTGAGGACCTGATCGAATTTGGGTCAATTACCGAAGAGATAGCGATGTTTCTCCGCGCAATCGTTCATGCACGCATGAATATTGTGGTCTCCGGCGGTACCGGTTCCGGTAAAACGACATTGCTCAACTGTCTGTCGAGCTTCATTCCACACGATGAGCGCGTTGTCACGATCGAAGATGCAGCCGAAATTCAGCTCCAGCAACCGCACGTAGTGCGGCTCGAAACCCGTCCGGCAAATCTCGAAGACAAAGGTATGATCACGCCGCGTGATCTCGTCCGCAACGCCCTGCGTATGCGCCCCGACCGCATCGTCGTTGGTGAGGTTCGTGGTGGTGAAGCCCTCGACATGCTCCAAGCCATGAACACCGGTCACGACGGTTCGCTTACAACGCTTCACGCAAATTCGCCGCGTGACTGCCTGGGCCGCCTCGAGATGATGATTCTCATGGCAGGCGTCGACCTACCCATTACCGCTATGCGCGGACAGATCAGCTCAGCTGTGGATTACGTCATTCAGCAAACGAGAATGCGCGACGGTAGCCGCCGTGTGGTCAAGATTACCGAGATTGCCGGCATGGAAGGCAATATCATCAGCTCGCAGGACATCTTCGAGTTCACGCAGACGGGTCTCGATGAAGACGGCAAAATCCTTGGTTATCACAAATGCACGGGTATTAGGCCGCAGTCTCTCGAGGTTATCGAGACAGCCGGTATAAATTTCCCGCCTGAATTCTTCACCAATAGGGTTCTTAATTAATGGAAGCGATCATCATCGCGGGGGTCATGTTCGTGGGCATAGGCATCCTCGTCTATGGCGTCACGACCATGCGCCAGCAGGGCAAAGAGAAGACGGCTCTCACCGGGCGCCTTCAGGGCAGCATGGCCGCGACCGCCAGCGAGTCTGCGCAGGCGAAGATCTTGCTCGACCGAAGTTTCAGCCGGGTCGAGATTCTGAACCGGATTTTCGAAGGCGGTAGCTTCGCGCAATCTCTGCAGCTTTGGCTTGTCCAGGCACGCATTGATGTGGCACCGGGAGTACTTGTGCTCAGCACCGGTCTCCTGCTGCTGGGCGCGGGTTATGCTGGGTATCTGTATAGCGGACGTTTTGTAACAACCGCGATCGCTGGGCTCGGCTGTGCGTCGTTGCCCGCGATCTGGGTCTGGTACCGTCGCGACAAGCGATTCATGGATTTCGCTCGACAGCTGCCGGACGCGCTGACGATGATGAAGAATTCGCTGCAGGCCGGGCATACACTACCTAAGGCCATGCAGGTCATCTCGGAAGAGATGCCCGATCCGATGCGGACCGAATTCTACGAAACGGTCGAGGAACTGAACCTCGGCGTTCCCGTCAAGAACGCAATGGGCAATCTGACCAAGCGCATCAAAGACGAGAATCTCAACATTTTTGTAACGGCCATGCTCGTGCAGCGAGAGGTCGGCGGTAACCTGAGCCAACTTCTGGGCAACTTGGCGGGAACGATCCGCGATCGCTTCCGCGTTGACCAAGAGGTTAGGGCGCTTACGGCGGAAGGCCGTATGTCGGGATACATCGTCGGCTTTCTGCCGATCGCGCTGGCTGCCGTGATCAACCTGATGCAGCCGGAGTACTTGGATCCGTTGCTGCACACCGCGGCCGGACACTCGCTTTTGAAGATTGCTGCAACGCTTGAGCTCGTTGGCTTCTACTTCATTCGTAAAGCGTCGCAGGTCAACTACTGAGGTATCGTTGTGGTTGAACTGATCGCACTCTGTGTATTCGTCGGTATCTCGCTCGTGTCGGTAGGCGTGGCGCAATGGCTCAATACCGGACGCAACGCTACCACGCAGCGTCTGATGACCGTTACCGGTCAAATGAAGCAGAGCAACGCGGATCGCGCCAAAGAAGAAGCCGGCGCCATGAAGCAGGCCTCGCAAGTGGTTCAGACGGTCGGTAGTTGGGCCGAGCACCGCTTCCCGAAGGAAGAGAAAGATAAGGACGATCTCGTGCAGAAACTGTCATACGCCGGGATCCGTGGACCGCAGGCCATCGCTCTGTATCAAGGTACCCGCATGACAATTGCGCTTGCCCTGTTCGTCGTAGCCTTCTTCTACTGGGCCGATCAGACGCTCTGGAACCGCTTTAGCGTGGGCGTAATGGCCGGTCTGGTAGGCTTCTATGCGCCGAATCTTTATCTCATCAAGCGCACCAAAAAGCGTATGGACAAGATCCGTAAGACGCTTCCTGATTGTCTTGACACGTTGGTGACGTGCGTCGAGGCCGGCTTGGGTCTGAACGCTGCGATCGACCGTATTGCTGAGGAGCGCTCCGGGAATCGCAACGACGTGATGGGCGGCGAACTCAAATACATGACCTACGAGCTGCAGGCAGGGATTCCGCGCGACCAGTGTTTCCATAACCTCGGTAACCGAAATGGTGTCGACGACCTGCAGGCTCTATCCGCGTTCATGGTGCAGAGCGAGAAACTCGGAACCGGTCTGGTCGAAGCACTGAAGATCTACGCGGATGAGCTACGCGTGCGGCGTCGCCAGCGCGCTCAAGAGCAGGCGAACAAGGCTGCTGTGAAGCTGTTGTTCCCGCTCGTATTTTTCATCTTTCCGACCATGTTTTTGGTCATTCTCGGGCCTGCGATGATGTCGCTCAAAGACAGTTTCGGCGGCATCGGGAAATAGCTGGCGAGCCTAGAGGCGCGTCCCTTTACGGCCGGTATCTCGAATGGGATACCGGCCGTTTGCTTTCTAGCCCCGCGCTTCCATCCTGGTGCGAGAGGTTTCCTATGTTGTCGATTCCATCTCAGCTCCCAGCCCTTCTCACCGCCGCCGCGCTAGCGATCGCCGGCTTTGTGCCCGATACGATGGCCGACACGGGTAGTTCGGCGGGCCGCTTTGAAGGACGAGTGCTGGCAGGCGCATCAGTTGGAGATGCGAAGAAGCTGTCGGTGGCGATTGATGCGTGGGTATGCGCGCCTGGTGGGGAGACGGCGGATCCCACGCTTGTGATCGGCAAGGACCGGGGGCTTGCGAATGTGGTTGTTCGCGTGAATGTGCCCGACGCGACGGCGGTGCAAGGCGGCTTGGAAGTTCTCATCGATCAAGAGGGGTGCGTGTTCACGCCTCATGTCGTCGTCGTGGCGCCGGGGCAAACGCTGCGCGTAAAGAACAGCGATAAGGTGCTTCACAACTTTCGTACGATCACCGCGCACAATCGGGCGATCAACAAAGCACAGATCGGAGGCAAAGAAGACGCATTTGTCTTCAACGCGCCCGAAGTGATTCGGGCGGAATGCGACGTGCACTACTGGATGAGCGCCATAGTGGTGGTTAAGCCGCACGAGTTCCTAGCAGTGACCGATGCAGAAGGGCGCTTCTCTATCGACGGTCTCGCGCCGGGCACGTATGAGGTGGAACTGTGGCACGAGCGGCTTGGAACTAAAGAGGCCGCCGTCACCGTGGGCGATGAGGGCGGCCTTCTTCTCCTGACGTGGGAGAAGTCCGGGGCCCAGCCCCAGACCGAGCAATAGACGGTTACTCCACAGTAACCTTGTGCTCGGTGATCCACGCTGTGGTGTGGGTCGGTTCTTCCAGGGCTCGCAGCGTTGCGTCCTCTTCTAGACGGATCGTGAACGTCACTTTCGGGCTCGAATGTACCGGGTGCATGTACGCGCGCACCAGCTCGACCTCTCCTTTGTATAGGCCGATCCAGCGCACATGGTGCTCTACCAGTGAAGGGTGACGGGCGCCTTGACCAATTTCGATGGTCACATCGAACCATTCGCCCTTCTTTACGGTATCGGGGGCGGTGACCTTTGGCGTGTGCTTCGGATCGTACGCTGTCTTGTGGGCGTCGAAGTCGGGGCTGATCTGGCGCTCGTAAGCGGCACCGTCGGCCGATGCATAAGACGGGATAGACAGCAGCAGCGCTGCGATCATGGTGAGCGCAATCATGTAGGGTGTTCGATTCACGGGGATCCTCCGAACGTGGTTTTGCTCACACGCTAGCCGAATCGGCTCTGAAGGGCGAGCGTACTCGGCTGTGTTCCGATCCCGCGATCCGCTATGTTTTTTACGATGGACCGCACTGGGGATTTTCGGCTCGTAACGGACTACACTCTGCAGGGCGATCAGCCTGCGGCGGTCGACGGTCTCGTGCGCGGACTGGACGAAGGGGCGCAACACCAGGTTCTTCTCGGAGTAACGGGCTCGGGCAAGACCTTCACGATGGCGAACGTCATCGCGCGCACGAACAAGCCGGCGCTCGTTCTGGCGCCTAACAAGACGCTGGCGGCACAGCTCTATAGCGAATTCCGACTCTTGTTCCCCGACAACGCCGTGCGCTACTTCGTGTCCTACTACGACTACTACCAACCGGAAGCCTATCTTCCGAGCAGCGACACTTACATTGAGAAAGACTCGTCGGTCAACGACGAGATCGACAAGCTAAGGCATTCGGCCACTCGCGCGATTCTGGAGCGCAACGACGTGCTCGTTGTGGCATCGGTCTCCTGTATTTACGGCCTGGGTTCGCCGCAAGAGTACTTCGATATGCTCCTCTTCATCGAAGAGGGAATGACCATAGACCGTGACGAGGTGCTGAAGAAGCTCGTTGCGATTCAGTACCAGCGAAACGACTACGATTTCTATCGCGGGACGTTTCGTGTGCGCGGAGACGTCATTGAGATTTTTCCGGTCTACGAGAGCGAACGGGCGGTTCGCGTGGAATTCTTCGATGATACGGTTGAGGGGATTCGTGAGATCGATCCGCTACGAGGGACGGTAACAGGCAAGACCCAGCGGTTGTGCATCTATCCGGCCAGTCACTACGTGACGTCACCGGCTCGACTGGAGATTGCCGTCGAAGGTATTCGCCAGGAACTCGGTGACCGCGTTGCCGAGTTTCGTCGCGAAGGAAAGATGCTTGAAGCACAGCGGCTCGAGCAGCGAACTCTCTACGACATCGAGCTGCTATCGGAAATGGGGAACTGCCCCGGGGTTGAGAATTACTCGCGCCATCTGACACAGCGCCAACCGGGTGAGACACCACCGACGCTGTTACATTATTTCGAGAAAGAGTTTCTCATATTCCTCGACGAGAGCCACGTGACCGTTCCTCAGGTTGGCGGCATGTACCGAGGCGATCGTTCGCGCAAAGAAACTCTGGTCGAGTTTGGATTTCGTCTGCCGTCTGCGCTCGACAACAGGCCGTTGAAGTTTGAGGAGTTCGACGAACTCATCGGTCAGCGCGTATACGTGTCGGCTACTCCTGGGGACTACGAGATGGACAATTCGGGGGGTGTCGTCGTCGAGCAACTGATTCGACCCACCGGGTTGGTCGATCCGCAGATCGACATTCGCCCGGCCGGCAATCAAGTCGACGACCTGCTCGAAGAGATCCGCATCCGTGCTGAGCGTCAAGAACGCGTACTCGTGACGACTCTCACGAAAAAGATGGCGGAGGACCTGACCGACTACTATCAAGATATCGGCGTGAAGGTCCGCTACCTGCACTCGGATATCGAGACGCTCGAACGCATCGAGATCATCCGCGATCTGCGGCGTGGAGAGTTCGACGTATTGGTCGGCATCAATCTGTTGCGCGAGGGGCTCGATCTGCCCGAAGTCTCGCTGGTGGCCATACTCGATGCCGACAAAGAAGGGTTTCTACGCTCCGCGCGCTCGCTGATTCAAACCATGGGGCGAGCGGCCCGTAATCTTCATGGTACCGTGATCCTGTATGCAGATGAGATTACCCGGTCGATGCGCCAAGCGATCGACGAGACCGGGCGACGGCGCGCGATCCAAGAGGAATACAATCGCGAAAACGGTATCACGCCTCGCTCGATCACCAAGGCGGTCGACGATCCGTTAGTACGGATGGGCGCCGCCGACTATGCGGGTGTGCCCGAGATTTCGGAAGACGGTGTGGACTATCTCTCCCCGACCGATGTGCGCAGAGAGATCCAGAAGTTGCGCAAGGACATGGCCGCGGCAGCCGAGCGTTTGGACTTTGAGAAAGCGGCTCAACTGCGTGACAAGGCCCGACGTCTCGAGCAGAAGGAGCTTGGGTTTGTCGACTGACCCTCCCGACGTCGACGCGCCCGATGCGGACGCGCAGGAGAGTCCTTCCGCTCTGGCGCTCAAAGTGGACGCGCTGCCGGCACGCCCCGGCGTCTATCTCTTCAAGGACAAGCGTCACAAAGTCATATATGTCGGTAAGGCCAAGAGTCTGCGCGACCGACTGCGTAGCTACGTCAACGACGGGGACGGTCGCTATCAGGTGCGCTTCCTGATGGACCGTGCCACCGACGTTGAGACGTTGGTGACCGCGAGTGAAACCGAAGCGCTCATTCTCGAGAACAATCTCATCAAGCAATACAAGCCGCGGTACAACATCCGGCTGAAAGACGACAAGAGCTACGTGTCGGTCAAGGTCACCACCAAGGACGCTTGGCCGAGAATCCTCATGACGAGAAAGATTGTTCGCGACGGCCATACCTACCTCGGGCCATACGCCTCGGCGGCCGGTGTGCGCGAGACCGTAGAAACGATCCGTAAGATCTTCCCGCTGCGGACTTGCTCGGACACAGTGTTTCGCAACCGATCTCGGCCCTGCCTCGAGTATCAGATCAAGCGCTGTCTTGCGCCGTGCGTCTACGAGGTCGACCGCGATGGGTACGAGGAACACCTTCGCGGGGCGATTCAACTGCTCGAAGGCAAGAGCGATACGCTGGTCGCCGAACTAACGACGCGCATGAAAGAGTTGGCGGCCGAAGAGCGTTTCGAAGATGCCGCGCGATTGCGCGATCGTATCGGTGCGGTCGCGAAAGTGGCCGAGAAACAGAACGTTTTGGAGCACGGTGGCGGCGATCGCGACGTATTCGGGTTTTATCGAGAGGGCGGTTATATCGAGGCGCAAGTGCTTATCGTCAGAGGCGGTAAGTTGGTGAGCCATCACGCCTACGAATTCGACGACCACGCGTTGCCGGACGAAGAAGTCTTGTCGTCGCTGCTTGGGCGATTCTACGAAGGGGAGCGATTCATTCCCGATGAAGTTTTGCTGCCGTTCGATGTCGAGGGCCGCGAATCGATGGTCGAGTACCTAACCGCGAAACGCTCGCGTAAAACACACGTGCTGGTGCCCTTGCGCGGTGAAAAGCGTCGGCTGGTGGAGATGGCCGTCGAAAACGCAGCGCACTCGTTTCGAGAGCGCACCGACGAGTCGGCGCGACGCGAGAAAATGCTCACAGAACTGCAACGCAAACTCTCTTTGCCGAGTATGCCGAAGCGCATCGAATGCTTCGACATTTCGCACGTGCAGGGCGAATCGGTAGTGGCTTCTATGGTGGCGTTTGATGAGGGCGTTCCAGATAAGAACGGCTATCGGCGCTACAAGCTGCGCGATGTGCAGCGCAACGATGACTTCGCCGCCATGAAGGAGGTCCTCTCGCGCCGCCTCTCGCGCGGCAAGGCCGAAGGTGATCTGCCCGATCTCATTGTCGTCGACGGTGGCAAGGGCCAACTCGCCATGGCCGGCGAAGCCATGCGCGAATTGGAAATCGAGGGCGTGGAATTGGCGTCGCTGGCCAAGGATCGTGTGGTCTCCGACGCGAAAGGGTCGGAGATCGAGCATAGCGAAGAGCGGGTATTTCGACCGGGTCGATCCAACCCGATCACGCTCAGGCGCAACTCGAATGCACTCTTTCTCTTGCAACAGGTTCGCGATGAGGCGCACCGGTTCGCGATCACGTTCCATCGCGAGCTGCGCTCGAAGAAGCGCCTGCGCAGTCAGCTCGACGATATCGAGGGCGTCGGCCCTATGCGCCGCCGTGCGCTGCTTGCCCACTTTGGCAGCCTCAAGCGAATCCGCGAGGCGAGTGCCGAAGACATCGCCGGAGTGTCAGGCATCGGCGCGGAGTTGGCCGCGACCATCAAGCAGGCACTCAACGACGTTGACTGAGATTCATATCTGAAACGTGATTGCGGTGGTCGCGCCGCTCGGCGTACTGGTGTCGTGTGGGTGCGGCGATGGGCGTCACCGCGATTGCGGCACAGTGGCTTAGCGAAGCAGGTTGGAAAATCAGTTCGCTCCTGGCCATCGCGCTGGTGTGTGGACTGGTTGTGCGCAGACTGGGTCGAAGCGTCCACAAGTGTAGCCGAACCCGCCCGGACGCCGCGCCTCGGATAGTGAGTGCGGCACTCGTACTCGGCTTGGTTGCGATCGTCTCGGTGCGCACTCCTGAGCCGCAGCGGTCGATTCTCGAAGTCGGCGAGGGGGCATCGAAGCGAGGGCCGGTGCGCGTGGTGGGTACGATTCGACATCCTCCATCGTATCGCGAGGGTGCGGCGACGATCGTTCTCGGCACCGATGGCCTCAGGGCCGATACCGACGCCCGGCATCGCTCGGCCCAGATCGCGGGATTGCTGCGACTGCGGGTGCAACATTGCGATAAACGGTTCTTCATTGGTGACCGCATCGCCTTCCGAGCGTCGCTGCGGCCCATCACGAACTACGGCAACCCCGGTGAGTTCGACTGGGCGGGGTGGAACCGCCGCCGTGGGATCGTTGCCGGTGCCTTCGTGTGGAGCGACCGCGACATTGTGGAGCTCGGCCGCGCCGACAAGCTCGGCGTCATCACACACGTTCGGCGACGTATGAGCGAGTTCGCGAGCGATCGCGGCGATCGCGGTGCGGCATTTGTTGCTGCGGTGACGGTGGGCGATCGAGGGGGGCTCGACCGTTTGACGATAGACAACGTACGCGACGCGGGCATGGCGCATGCGCTGGCGATCTCCGGGCTTCATGTCGGACTGCTCGCAGGGGCGTGCTTGTGGCTGGTTCGCCGAGCGTTGGTTGGCACGCGCTACGTGCGCGCCGGGCACGATGCCGTCCGGCCCGCCTGTGCGGCTGCGATGGTCGCAGTGGCGATCTACGCGGTACTTGGAGGTGCCGGGGTGTCCGTCATGCGTGCGATGGTGATGGGGACGGCGGCGCTCGCAGTGTTGGCTCTTGCCGGCAGCGGCCGGCCGTTCGATGTGCTCGGCACGGCCGCTGCCGCCCTGACGATCGCGATCCCCGGTGTCGCATGTGAACCGGGATTCCAGCTGTCCTTTGCGGCAACGCTGTCGCTGGTGATGCTTGCCCGGCGGATGCAAGGCGACGCGGCATCGAGCATCGCGCATGGCGCGGTGATCTACGCCGCGGTACCGCTGCTGGCCTGGCTCGTTACTGTGCCGCTGGTGGCCGAGCACTTTCAACGCGTGTCGTTCGTCGCTCCGCTGGTGAATCTTGTTGCCGGTCCGCTAACCAGTGTCGTGGTCTTGCTGGGATTGGCGGGCACGGTGCTCCTCACGATCATGCCGAGCGCGGCAGAGATAGTATTGGTGTCGGCCGCCTGGTGCGCGTCGTGGTTGCTGGCGCTGTGCGATGCGGTCGCGCAGCTTAGCTGGTCCGCAGCCGACGTCATCAGTCCCGGTCCTCAGCTCGCAGGGGTCCTCTCGATGCTTCCCATCGCGGCGCTGGCGCGCGCGAGCGTGCGCGGGCGGCTGGTGGCCATGCTCTTGGTAGTCTCTTTGGGGCTAGGCGTGCAAGCGACGGCCGAGCGGTATCGAGATGATCGTCTCGACGTGCATTTTGTCAGCGTGGGGCAGGGAGATGCCACTATCGTCAAGCTACCGGGAGGCAAGATTGCGGTGGTCGACGGCGGTCGGCCGGGACGCGGGCGTTTGGCGATCGGGCCCTGGCTCGGGCGACTGGGGGTACGCAGGATCGACTATCTTGTTGCGACCCACGTCCAGGCCGACCACTGGGGCGGCCTCGAGTATCTGGCTGAGCGCTTCGAGATCGGCGAGTTTTGGCACAACGGCGGGGTCTGCGAGAGTGAATCGTTCGCGCGCTTTCTCGCCGCGCTCCGTCGCGATGCTGTGGCGGTAGTCGATGTCGGGGCCGTGCTCGCCGCGCCTGGCGCGGGGCTTATGCGCCGCTTCGCGGCCGGCGCAGTGCTGGAAGCACTTGCCCCCACCGACGACAAAGGCACGTGCGATTCGAACGACCGATCCATCGTGCTGAGCGTGCGCTACGGCGGCCACGGAGTATTGCTCACGGGCGATCTGGAAGCCGGCGGGGAACATGCCCTTCTCGCCCTTGGCCGCGCCCTGTCCCACGATGTGCTCAAGGCCCCGCACCATGGCAGCCGCACCTCGTCGACACAGACATTTGTCGACGGTGTCGGCCCCTGGCTGGCGGTCGCGGCTTGCGGGGCAGGCAACCGCTACGGGTTTCCCCACGACGAGGTCGTCGGGCGTTACCGAGACGCTGGTATCGTCTTTCTTTCCACGTCGTTGTACGGGGCCGTATCAGCGGTCATCGACGCTCGTGGGGTACGCGTGGAACCTGCCAAGAAGCTTTGACCCTCGGCCCGATTTGCCCGATAAGTAGCAACTTGGCGGACTCTGAACCGTCGTCCTTACCGTAGTGAAAGTCCCAGGTATCAAAGGTTTTCGGGATGTTCTGCCCGAAGAGGCGGCGCTTCGGCGCCGGCTCATTGAGCGCTCCCGTGGCGTTCTCGAATCCTACGGCTTCGCAGAGATTGAGATTCCGCTCATGGAGCGCGGCGAGCTGTTTGCGCGATCGGTGGGCAGCACCAGCGACATCGTCGAAAAAGAAATGTACGCCTTCGAAGATCGCGACGGCGCACTGATCGCCTTGCGACCGGAAGGCACGGCGTCGGTCGTGCGCGCCTATCTCGAGGCGGGGCTGAGCCGTGCGATGCCGATTGCGCGGCTTTACTATCTCGGACCCATGTTTCGACGCGAGCGGCCGCAGAAGGGGCGCTTCCGCCAGTTTACCCAGATAGGCGCAGAGTTCCTCGGTCGAGACGATCCCGAGGCGGACGCTGAGACGTTGTGCTTGGTTGCCGATATCTGCGAAGCCGTCGAGCTGCCCGGCTATCGCATAGAAGTGAACTCGTTGGGCGATTCCGAGTGTCGGCCGGCCTACCGAAAGGCGCTGGTCGAGTTCGGGCGCGCGAAGTTCGATGAGCTCTGCGACGACTGTAAGGCCCGACTCGAGCGCAACCCGCTGCGTTTACTCGACTGTAAAAACGAACAGTGCGCCGAGGTGACGGCCGACGCGCCGATGATGATCGACCATCTCTGTGCCCCCTGTAAGACCCACCATGGTCGCGTACTCGAGCTCGCGAGCGGTCTCGGGGTTGAACTCGAGCACAATCCTCGGATGGTAAGAGGATTGGATTACTATTGCCGTACCGCTTTTGAGGTGAGCGCCGAAGGTCTCGGTGCGCAGGGAGCGGTCGGCGGTGGCGGTCGCTACGACGGCCTGGTTGCCGAACTCGGTGGGCCCGAACAGGCCGGCATTGGGTTCGCGTTCGGTGTCGAACGCATGCAGCTGGCATCGACCGACGACGAGCCGGCACCGGGTCTGGACATCTTGGTGGCACCGTTGGCCGAGGAAGCCGCAGGCGTAGCACTCTCGCTTGCGCGGCGCCTGCGCCGCGCGGACTGGAAGGTCGAGGTAGGCGCCAGCGACAAGAAACTAAAGGCGCAACTCAAGCGTGCCGATAAGATTGGCGTGCGCTATGCGGTACTGTTGGGGCCCGACGAGGTGGCAGCGGGGCGTGCGACGGTACGAAACTTGGCTGCGCGAAGCGATCACGCAGGCTGTTTCGCGCTCGATGCGACGGCTGAAGAAATTGGGCGCGAGCTCGAAGGAACGAATCAAGGTGAAGCGTAGCTGTTATTGCGGAGACCCCCGCGAGTCCGACACCGGTAAAGAGCTTGTGCTCCAAGGGTGGATCGACACACGCCGTGATCATGGTGGCGTGATCTTCGTCGACCTGCGCGATCGCACCGGTATCGTACAGGTGGTCTTCGATCCCGATGTCGCGGGCGCCGCGCACGAGCAGGCACACGCGCTGCGCGGCGAGTTCGTGATTTCGGTGAAAGGGAAGCTGCGACCGCGTAGCGACGAAACGATCAACCCCAAATTGCCGACAGGGCAGGTCGAACTCATGGTCGAAGAGCTGGAGCTGCTCAACCGAGCGAAGCCTTCCCCGTTTGCGATCGACGATGACGCGACGGTCACCGAGAACGTACGGCTCACCAATCGCTACTTGGATCTGCGCCGGCCAATGATGCAGCGAAACATGCGGGTGAGGCACGACGTGTGTCGTATCGCGCGTGATCACTTTAACGAGCATGGGTTCATCGAAGTCGAAACCCCGATGCTCACGCGCAGCACGCCGGAAGGCGCACGCGACTATCTCGTCCCGAGCCGTGTGAATCCTGGGACCTTCTTCGCGCTCCCACAGTCACCGCAGCTGTTCAAACAGTTACTGATGGTCAGCGGCTTCGACCGCTACTACCAGATCGCACGCTGTTTCCGCGATGAAGACCTGCGCGCCGATCGCCAGCCCGAATTCACCCAGATCGATCTGGAGATGTCATTCGCCGACGCAGAAGATGTCATGGATCTGGTCGAGCAATTGTTAAAGGATATCTTTAAGGAAGTGCTCGACCTCGATTTTGCCGACGCGTTCGCCCGGATGAGTTACGCCGAAGCGATGTCGCGCTACGGGAGCGACCGACCGGATACGCGATTCGCCATGGAACTGGTCGATCAGACCGAGCTATTCGCCGAGAGCGGATTCAAAGTCTTTCGCGCAGCCGTTGATTCGGGGGGCGTCGTCAAGACGATCGTCGTCAGGGGCGGCGCAGCCATGTCACGTAAAGAGATCGATGACCTGACCGAGGCGGCCGTCGAACTCGGTGCGAAGGGCATGGCTTGGATCAAGATTAACGAAGGCGGTGAATGGCAGTCGCCGATCGTCAAGTTTTTCTCGGACTCCGAACGCCGAGGACTCACCGAACGCGCGGGCCTTGAAGACGGCGACCTCGTCATCTTCGGTGCCGACGCCGAGAAGGGTGTGCATGAAGTGCTCGGAGGCTTGCGCACGCGTATCGCGGCGGCGCGAGGGCTCATTCCCAAAGGGCGTTATGACTTCTTATGGGTTACCGATTTTCCGATCGTTGAGTTCAGGGAAGAGGATCAGCGTTACTACGCGCTCCACCATCCGTTCACGGCACCGAAGGCTTCGGATCTCGACCAACTAGAGAGTGATCCCGCCGGCGTGCGTGCCGACGCGTACGACATCGTTCTCAACGGTGTGGAGCTCGGTGGCGGCTCGGTTCGTATTCACAGTGCCGAGGTTCAAAGCCGCGTCTTCAAGGTTCTGGGGATTGAAGAAGAAGAAGCACGTGAGAAATTCGGATTCTTACTTGATGCTCTGGCTTGCGGAGCTCCGCCGCACGTCGGCTTGGCGCTTGGTCTGGACCGCCTGGTAGCCATGCTCGTCGGTACCGATTCGATTCGCGATGTGATTGCGTTCCCTAAGACACAGCGTGCCGGGTGCCTGCTGACCGACGCTCCAGCGCAGGTAGACATCACGCAGCTGCGTGGGCTCGGGATCAAGGTAGATACGTGAAAAGAACGTCGAGCATAGTGCGAGTGGTTCGGATTCTTGGCCACGGCGCGGCTGTGGCGTGTGCAGTCGCGGTGTTTACAAGCGGCTGCGCCACGATGCGCAGCAGCGATGAACTCGAGGTCCGGCGTATCGCGATCCTTCCTTTCGCGTATCGCGGTGTCGACGATGCCGTTCCCTGTAGCGTTTGTCCCGACCAACTCGATCCGCTGCCTACTTCGCGCGAGGATGCACTGCTCGTCACCGCGTTTTTCCACGAAGCGCTGACCACGTACCCACGATTGTCGATACTTCCGTTTGAGGCCGTAGATCGACTGCTGGTGGACGACATGGTCGCGACCATGGATCGGTTGTACGCCGCGGAAGAGGTCGACGCGGTTCTCGTCGGTATGCTCATGGCGCTGCGCCCGCGTGAAGGCGACCCACGAGAGCCCGATGCGCCGGCGGGGGCGTCGATCTATGCGGCACTCGTCGAACCGCTAACCGAGCGCGTATTCTGGGTAGGCACTCGTGAAGGCGTGCAACAGCCGCCGCCTATAACGCTCCGTCGACTGAGCGAGATCATTAGCGGGGAGCCGATCCGTTGGCACTCTGATCTGGGTCAAGCCCAGCTGTACGCCAATGAATTGGTCAAAGAAATGGTGAAACAAATCCACTGATGGCGGTGTGCAGGGATGAGAGCGAGTAGTGGCCCTGATAATTGATGGGAAGGCCGAGGCAACTGCCATCCGCAAGAGTCTCGGCGAGCGCGTTGCGGCGAGGGTGGCTGCGGGCGGACGAGCCCCCGGCCTGGTGACCGTACTAGTCGGCGAAGACCCGGCGTCTCAGGTCTACGTGGGGCGCAAACAACGCGAGTCGAAAGAAGTAGGCATGCTGTCTGAACTGGTCACGCTGCCGTCAGACACGCGTCAGGCGGA
>Ga0315338_1001456_pt1 | contig 29621 bp, 23 predicted proteins | sample ASW8metaG_FD_204518 | JGI IMG/M metagenome (GOLD analysis project Ga0315338, IMG submission 204518) | Ammonia-oxidizing marine archaeal communities from Monterey Bay, California, United States - ASW #8 | ecosystem: Environmental > Aquatic > Marine > Coastal | place: USA: California | collected... | reverse complement strand
AGTGGAAGTGCTAATTTTCAGACAAGACGATATATATTAAAGACCGTAGAAGTTCCAGCAGATACTACGGTGATAATTGAAAAACCTATTAATTTAGGAGCTGGAGATAAATTAGAAACACAGGCATCGGCAAATGATGATATCGAGGCCTTTGCAAGTATTTTGGAGATTACCTAATGTCTACAGTTAAATATATTGGTGTAAATAGATTTAATAGTAAAGTTACCATAAAAAGTGGTGGTGGAGAGGTAACAGGGTCATTTTCAGTTGATGGAGCGATTAAAGAAAAAGGATTAACTATTCCAACTTTAATAGAAAAGATGGTAATTGATAGGTTAGGAACTGATGGTGATGAACCTACTTTTTTAACTTACAATCCTATTGAAGATGAAAACGGTGAACAGATTATAGGAATATAATTAGGAGTATATGAATGGCAAAAAAACATAGTGAATTATCAGGAGCCGACTTACACGGCCCACAGGGATCAGCCCTTGAAAATGCTACAGAGGTTTTCTTTCTAAGTCAATCTATAAACACCGTGCAATTAAGTGGTTCTTTTTTACCAAAAACTACAAATGCATTTGATTTAGGTAGCACTTCTCAACATTGGAAAGATATTTATGTTTCAAGTGGTTCAATAAAATTTGTAGATCCTGTTACTGGAGCAGTAATACAACAAATTAAAGCAAGTGCTGATGGGGTATCGTTTATAAGTGGTTCTGGAGTAGTTGCAAATGTTAGTGGTTCAGTTATTAGTGGTTCTAAACTTCATGTTACAGGAGATACTTTTATAGGTGGGAATTTAACTCTTGGAGATGCAGATACAGACTCTATTAGTATAACCGCAGATTTAACTTCTAATTTAATTCCAAACGCAAATATTACTTATGATTTAGGTAGTTCGTCCAAGAAATGGAATGATTTATATACAGAACGTGCATTAATAGGACAGACTGGAAGTTTACACATAAGTTCTTCTCTTACTGTATTGATGGATGGTAAAGCAGGAATGTTGTTACCATCAGCATCGTCTGATCCTTCAGTATCAGGTACAAGTTACAAGGGAATGACATATTTTAATACAACTGATAATTTAATGAAAGTTTATAGTGGTACTGATTGGGTTCCAGTTGGTTCTACAGAAACCAAAGACAATGTACTTTCCATGGCAGCAGATTCAGATGCTAATAACGCCAGTTCAGCTATTAAAATGAGAATAGACGGAACAGCAGATGCACAAAATAAAATGGTTTTACAGTCTACCAATTCACATGAAATGACTGGCAGTATAAATGTATCTGGTTCAATTACTGCAAATAGTATATGGTCGGGGTCTACATCTATAACTACTAATAATATAACAAACGGATATCCAACTTCTAATCCCTGGGGAAGTGGTTTAGTTGGAAGTTACTTTAATAACTTTGATAATACAACTCATGTAAGTGAAATTTTAAGATTTATGGCCGGAATAATTAGTCATTCAATAGATACGGCATCCCCAACTGCAAATATTAATTATTGGAATACACTTTCCACATCTCATACTGAAGGTTCAACTACAAGTAAAGGTTCATTGTTAGATGGAGTGTTAGGTTCAACTTATGAAAATGCAAGATTATCACAGCATTGGACTTCATCTGCATTTATAGACATGAGTGAAACTGGTTCTTACAGAACGGTACAGAATTATTTGATAGCAAAGGGTTGGGTACAGACAAGTGATTTAGGTACTTATGGAAACGATACAGGAACAAATCCATTTCACGGAAGTTACGCGTCCAGAATTCCAGCAACGATACAAACTCAAGCAACACTTGGTACAAATTCATATACATTTACTGCAAATGTAGCAGGTGGAAGTTCAGTTTATAGTACTTCTACTTATATGGGAATGGGTCCATTATCAAGTGGAGCTGCACAGGCTATGTATGTAAGAGTATTAGCATCACAATCATTTAGTGATAATTACGCAGATACTACACCAGATGAAAATTCAACTTATACAACTCAATCTTTAATAGATTATTCTATAAGTGATTTCGGAACTTCAAATGGATTAGTATTAGCAAAAATTGCATCCGCTAACCCTGCAGTTATACCAGCAGCATACCAAGATGGAGATTTTAATAGTGTAGCGGGAACAATTAGTGGTAGAAAATATACTGCTGGTGCAACAAGTGCAACGAGTATCTCTGCAAGTGGATATTATGCAACACATGATATTAAAGTAGGATTAAAGTCAGGTTCTCAATCAGAATATGTGTTTAAGAACGGAAGTGATTCAGCAACAAGATTTTATTTATACGCAGGTGGTTTATCAAGTGATATTACAAATAGTCAACCTACTGCAGTAGTAACAAGTAGTGCAAATATAACTGCATTTGCAGCCACATCAAGGAGTTTAAGTGGAGCCCCTTATGTATTGACAAATACATATACTGTTACATTTGATTCAGAAGTAAGTAAATCATTTGATCCCGCTTATGGATATGCATCTTCACCGTTGGTTAATAGTAATACAACTGATACTTGGGAGAATATAGGTTCAACAACTTTATCTAATACTACTGTATCGGTAACTAATAGTGGAGTACAATCCACAGGAGCCAGTTTATATGTCATAGATAGTACTAAAAGTACAAAAAGAAGTTCAAGTGGGATACCACATAGGTCAGATATAGCAGTTGCTAGTTCTTCTCTTTCTTTTACTTTAGATAGTAATACTGAAAATATTGACCAAAATAGGTCAAGTGATGAATCACAGAATTACAGTTTGGTATTCAGAGCAAGAGGTAGAAATTGGAAAAACACATCAGCAGATTCCACTTCGGGTACGATATATCTATATGACGCAGCAAGATTCGGACAGAATTCTGATAGTGGAAGTATGGCAGTTTATAGTAGAGCACAAGGATATGATTCAAATGCTTTACAAGATTTAACTGAAACATTTACAGGAGAAGATTTCAGAATAGTATTAGCAGACAATGTTCAAGCATTTAATGGAGCATATTTTACAACTGATAGTTTTCAAACTAATGATGAAGGTGATAGTACATTAGGACAAAACGACTTACAAGTAAAACCAGGATACTTAGTGGATCCAACGGGTAGTTATGGATATTGGTTTACAAGTGATAGTTTACCAGCAAGTAGTGCAGGATATAGATATTACATACGAAGATTCCAAACACCTGGTAGTACATATTCAAGTATGACTCTTGATGTTGGGGCAACATTAGTTAATTGGGCAGCATCTACCGCAGATAGTGTAGCAGCAGCCATATTATTTGAGAGTTCTGGTAACGGAAGTGGTAATAATAGTTCTTTGGGGGTAGCAAGAATATATGATCCAACAAAATTAACAAGTAACTTAATTGAAGCAAATATGGCACAAGATAATTTTAAAAATCCATTTTCCACAGCAATTAGTTTGTATGGAAATAGTGGTGGAAGTAAAAGTAGTACAGAATATACTATACCAATAAGAAATGCTGACGGAATGTATTTAGATAGTAACGATAATGAACTCTATGTGATAGTTAGATATAAGGGGAATCCGTCCCCTGTAACATCAATAACATTGAGTTATAGTTAGGAATAAGAAATGGGACAAATAGATTCAGGTTCAAAGTCAAGTAGATTATTAGCGTCGAGAAGATATACTCACAATACTCTTACAAGTGCTCAAGAATCATTTACAAATGTACTTGATTTACAAGCATCTGAGATTTATACTCAGGCGGGGTATATACCATCTTCTGGATTACCATACAGTGGAAGTTCACAGGCAAATAAAAGTCATACGGTTTCGGGATCAAATGTATTAAAGTATTGGTACAGACATAGATTGACAAAATCAAATACTAATAATGAGGTTTGGTTTTTTCTAAATCCAACGGGAAGTAATAGTGGAATTGGTGCACAGTTAATTAATGATAATCAAGAAGTAAATTTTATATCACCAAAATATTCGTTGTCATCGTTAGCAACTTCTACGACAGAAGATTCTACACCAGGATATTTAGCAACATTACTTAAATCAACATCACTTAATTCAGGTTCATTGTCGGGTGATGATGCAGTTTCAACTAATAATTATACTTTTGATTATAAAACAGGAATTGTTCAATTTAATAACGCATCTGTTGATCCAACTGATAGTGATTATCTCTATATGACGGTGTATCAATATACTGGAACTACATTAGCAACAGGACTTGATATAAGAGGTAATGTTTCTGCGTCTAATATGTTATTGACAGGAAATATTAGACTTGGAGACGCAGATACAGATTCTATTGAGGTACAGGCAGAGTATAGTGGAAGTATGATTCCAGATGCAGATAATGCGTTTGATTTAGGTGAAGTAGGAAAAGAATGGAAAGATTTATATGTAGATGGTACGGCAAACGTAGATACGCTAGCTGTAACTGATGCATTTACATACGGAAGTACCACATGGAATGAAAGTGGCGGAGCAAATAGTATAACTGGTTCAGATTTCTTCTGGAAATCAACTGGTGGTGGGTTTGATATTTATGATAATAGTGACGCTTTAATGTTCAAAATTGATAATAAAGTGGCAGTATTGGGAACAGTAACAGGAGCGGCACCTACTGCCGTAGCAGGTGGACTTTATTATTCGGGATCAGATGATTTCTTTTTCGGATATAGTAGTGATCCATCATAATAAAATTAGGAAAATTAAGAATGTGTATATTTATTAACGATAAACTACATAGTTTATTTAATAGAGGAGAATTATAATGGCACAATGGAGAAAAGTCGTTGTTTCTGGAAGTAACGCGGCACTAAACCAAATAACAGCAAGCGGGGCAATCGTACCTAAGAGTGATAATTCGGTTGATTTGGGTACAAGTTCTTTAGAATTTAAGGATTTGTATATAGATGGTACTGCAAATTTAGATACAGCGAATATATCTGCTGGAACAATTACTGGAATTACCGACCTTGTAGTGGCTGATGGTGGAACAGGAGCTTCAACCTTTACTGATGGTGGTGTATTATTAGGTAGTGGAACTGATGCAATTACAGCAACCGCAGTTTTAGCTAATGGACAACTTTTAATAGGTGATAATAGTACGGATCCAACAGTAGCAACTCTAACAGCAACTGCAAATGAAACTACTGTTTCAAATGGTGCAGGTAGTATTACTATTGGAATTGCAGACGATGTAACGATTCCAGCTTCATTGACCGTAACAACAGATTTAACAGTAAGTGGTGGTGATATAACCTTAACAGCCGCAGCCACCGATGTAGATTTAATAGATAATAATTCATCAGCATTATCATTTGACGCAAGTGGAGAAGCTGGTATATTAAACATAGATACCACAAATGATAAAGAACGAGTAACAATGAGTAAGGGATTACTTATTTCAGGAGCAGTTACAGCATCAAGTGCGATTAGTGGAAGTACAGGTATAAACGCAGCATCATTACTGTTAGATACACAATTAGCAGTAGCAGAGGGTGGAACGGGAGCGACTTCATTAACAGATAAAGCAGTATTGATTTCACAAGATACTGGAACAGATGCAGTCGGTTCATTGGCAATGACTGGAAATGGTGAAATAATAGTTGGTGGAACAAATGGTCCCGCCGTAGAAGCAGCAGCAGATGTAGCGGGTGATGGACTTACCGCATCGGCAGGAGATGGAACTCTTGCCATAAATCTTGATATTGATAGTTTAAGTGCAGAAGTAATTGCAACTGGAGATACAATAGCTTTTAATGATGATGGTGATGATGGAATACATAAAGAAACTGTTGATGATTTATTTGCAATCGGGCCCGCTTTAGTAACAGAAGATGCAATAGCAGATGGTGATTATATTCTATTTTTAGATGGTGGTTCAACTGGAGAAGCCAATAAAGAAGCAATTGCAGATGTGGCATCCCTATTCGCCGGAACAGGATTAGGAGCGGCAAGTTCTGTTATTAGTGTAGCAGCAGCACAGACAAATATTACTTCGATTATAAACGCTTCACTTGGTAAGATTGGAACAAGTGCTTCAGAAGAATATGTTACATTTGGAACTGCCAATGAGGTAAATACTTTTATAAATAATACAGAGAGATTAAGTGTAACTGCAAATGGTATAGATGTTACAGGAGCTGTAACTATTAGTGGTAATCTTGATGTAAATGGAACATTGACGACTATCGATTCAAGTAATACTACAATAGCTGACAAATTTATGATATTAGCAAGTGGTTCAGCATCAGATACCGATGGTGGTATTATTGTTCAAGGTTCTAATACAGCTGGATACGCATTAGGATATGATTCAGGTGTCGATAGATGGGTATTCGACGCAGATTTAGCACATAACGCTACTAATATCGGACCAGATGCATATGTTGGTGTTATACAGACAGCAACAACACATGGTGATTCGTTAGCAGTTCCTATTTATGGTGGAACAACTAATGGTGTCGGAACAATTTATGTAGATACAGATGATAGTGAAATTTGGATTTACGCATAATAATTAAATAAGAGGTTACAAAATGGCAGAAATTAATGCCAAGGGTGGTGTTAAAATATTAGAGGGAAAAGGATATGTTCATCCATTGACTATCCCTGAATTAGAATTTTTATTAGAAATATTATCAGAAGCTAAATATAAGTTAGAAGATGTACCAAAGGTATTACAAGTAACTAAGAAGTTACGAGATGAGTATAAATTAGTTAAAGACGGTACGGGGAGTAAAAATAATCCCTAAAAAAATACTTAATAATTGGCCCATCTCTCGGCAGATGATGGGAAGTGGACTTCAAATGAAGTAGCCAACCGCGATTAGGAGATAAATTAAATGCCAAATTGGAAAAAAGTCATAGTATCGGGCAGTTCAGCCCATTTAAATCAAATTACAGGAAGTGGTGGCATAAAGCTACCAGACGCAGTTAGACTTAATTTTGGTGATGCCAATGATATGAAAATATATCATTCAGGCACCCATAGTATTATTCAAGATACAGGTACGGGCAACTTACGAATTAAAGGCAGTATTATAAATATACAGGGTACAGCTACTGGTGAAGATATTGCTACATTTACAGAAAACGGTTCTGTAGACCTTTATTATGATGATTCTAAGAAACTTGAAACAACAAGTGCTGGTGTAACTGTAACAGGAACAGCTACAGCAGGTGGATTCACAACAACTGGTACAATTACTATGCCAGAATTAACCGATGATGCTGCAATCGGTATAACTAAAATTCAAGATAGTGGAACATCTTTTACAGACAATGATACTTCAATAATGACTGCTGCGGCTATCGATGATAGAATTAATGACAACGCTAATAGTTTTTTAACAACAGTTGATATTAGTTCTAATACAAATTTAGTTGCAGGTACAAACATTACATTAAGTGGTGATACATTAAATGTAGATGATGCTTTCTTAAAAAATGATGCAAGTGATTCAACAAGTGGTACAATAACAGCAGGTGGATTCACAACAACTGGTACTTGGACAATGGATACTTCGGCAGGGGGTACTACTGGTATTACAAACATAAATATCACTAATGCCTTTACCGATGATGATGTAACCATTATGTCTGCTGGAGCAATTAAAGAAAAGATTGAGGGTTATAGTTATTCAACAACAACTGGTACAGTAACTTCAGTAGGAACAACGGGAACTGTAAATGGATTAACATTATCTGGTACTGTAACCACAAGTGGTAATTTAACATTAGGTGGAACACTTGCAATTAATAATAGTGATTGGAGTGGAGCAGATTTATCAGTAGCAAATGGTGGAACAGGAGCAAGTACATTTACTGATGGTGGAATTTTATTTGGTAATGGCACAGATGCAATTCAAGCTTCAGCAGTTTTATCTGCTGGTGAAATTCTTATAGGAGATGGAACAACTGAACCAACTATATTAGATGTTGGTAGTGCTAGTGGAATTGAAATTTTAGGTACTATTGGGACTGGTGTATGGAATGGAACAGAAATTGGATTAGGATATGGTGGTACTGAACTTGTTGGTGAAACTGATGGTAAGATAGTAGTAGCCGATGGAAATGGAGCACCAGTTCATTTAGATATTGGTTCAAGTACTGCAATTACAATTCTTGGTACAATCGCAACGGGTACTTGGGAAGCAACAGATGTTGAAGTAGCACACGGTGGAACAGGAGCCTCAACTTTTACTGATGGTGGTGTTTTACTTGGTAGTGGAACTGATCCAATTACAGCAACCGCAGTTTTAACTAATGGACAACTTTTAATAGGTGATAATAGTGGTGATCCAACAGTAGGAACTCTAACTGGAACATCTAATCAGATAACCGTTACAAATGGTGGTGGTAGTATTACACTTTCAACTCCACAATCTATTGATACAGGAGCAGATGTAACATTCGGAACAGTTCGTGTAGATGACACAACAACTTCAACAAGTAAAACAACAGGAGCACTTATAGTTGATGGTGGTCTTGGTGTAAATGAAAATATTCACGCTGGTGGTGATGTTGTAGCATATGCATCTTCTGATGAAAGACTTAAAGATAATATAGAAGTTATAGAGAGTTCATTAGATAAAGTTGGTGAAATTAGAGGTGTTACATTTAATTGGAATGAAGAATCACCTGAATGGGCAAAGGAAAGAGGACGAGATGTCGGAGTTATAGCTCAAGAAGTTCGAAAAGTTCTTCCTGAAATAGTAGTAGAGAGAACAAATGGTTATTTAGGAGTTGATTATAAACGAATCATTCCATTATTAATTGAGTCAATTAAAGAATTAAAACAAGAGGTAGAAGATCTAAAGAAAAAAGTGAATTAAGAGAATTCATTTGATATTTATAATTAGGTTTTATTAAATAATAATAACAAAGGAGAAAGTTATGGCCGTAACAGAAGAGTCCAATTTAGCTAAAAAAGTAGAAGAAAAGGCATCAGAAACTAAATTTAGTGATGAAGAATTACAATCACTACGTGAGTTACAAGATGGTTATTCTGAAAAATCAGCTCAATTTGGACAATTAAAGGTACAGAAACTTTTAGTTCAACAACAATTAGATGCACTTGATGCAACTGAAATTCAGATGGAAAGTGATTATTCTGAGTTACAAAAGAAGGAACAAGATATTGTTAAATCGTTGAATGAAAAGTATGGTCCTGGTAATTTAGACCCCGCAACGGGAGTTTTTACACCAGCACCAACCGCTGCTCAAGTCACAGAAGCTTCAGAAACTACTTAAATAATCTCCTACAAACACATCGTTTGAGAAAGTTAGGCTATATTTATAGTAAATATTTATAGTCTAAAAACGACTAATTTAGTTATTTAAATTATAACAATAATAGGAGAAAGATAATGGCAGAAAGAATCGTAAGTCCGGGTGTATTTACGAGGGAACGAGATTTATCATTTTTACCTGCAGGAATTGCTGCAATTGGAGCATGTATAGTTGGACCAACAGTTAAAGGTCCCGCTTTTGTACCTACTCAAGTTAGTAATTTCTCAGAGTTTGAAGAAATGTTTGGATCAACCGACCAACGATTTTACACACCGTACGCGGTAGAACAATATTTAAGAAGTGCGGGATCAGTAACGATAGTTCGTGTTCTTAATACTGGTGGATATACTGCAGACTCAATTAATATTTATGTGAGTGGAAGTGGTATATCTAAAAAGACATTAGCTGTGTTATTACCTTCACGTGGTGGTTCAGATGGAACTGCTGACTTGGAAGGTAGTACACTCGGTATTGGATCAGACTGGACAGCAGGATCAATTGGGTTAAGTGGTAGTAACTGGGGAGCTAAAGCTTTAACAGTTGCAAGTTATTCAATATCATTTGATACAGGAAGTGCAAATTATATTGGTGAAGTATTCAGTAGAGATGCACAAGTTCAGAAATCTGGTGGAAGTACGGTTGGAGCATATTTGTATAAGAATTTCAAATACGCACAAAGTAGCGGCGGACACCATTCACAAACTGGACCGACTGGATCGTCTGCAGCAATAACTGCAAGTCACGCGACTTTCACATCTGCAACAGCATATAATAACGCATCAACACCATACATTCAATCACAGTTGATTAATAATTCACGGTATAACTTATTTAAAGCTAATACTCGTTCACATGGTAGTGATGTAAATAACAAATATAAAGTTGTTATTTTGAATGTTAAGAAAGCTGGTACAGTTGCTGGTAGTGATTATGGACAGTTTTCACTTCAAGTAAGACAGACTGGTTTAGATGATAATGGTCTAACAACCGATAACATTTTGGAACAGTGGGATGGACTTAATTTCGATCCTAAGAGTACTAATTTCTTTGCTCGTAGAATTGGAGATAGGTATGTAACCATTTCCGCAACTGGAAAACTTACTTATAATGGTGATTGGAATAATAGATCTAAACATATTTATTTATCAGATTTTTCTGATATTTCAGATGGTTCTATTCCAAAATCATTAGTACCAATGGGACACGCAGCAATTAGTAATCCATGTGCTGGAAGTACAGCAGTTCCAACTTGGGCATTGAAAAGTTTACAAACTAATGCACAGAGTGAGTTTGATTCAAATGTTCCTTATGGACATGATTATGGTAACGCAGATGCTGAAGAATATTTAGCACCTATACCAGATTCAGCAGGTAGTGGAGCTCATGTAACAATGAGTCTTGAAAATATGTTAGGACATACAGATGCATCAACAACTGGTGATACTTATTCAGATGGAACTGAAAAAATTACTCTTGTACTTTCAAGTGTAAAACAGAGAAAGTTTGTTGTTCCATTTCAAGGTGGATTCGATGGGGATAACCCAGCAAATCCAAAATTGACAGGAGCGAGTATAGTGGCATCAAACACACAAGGGTTTGACATTTCAAGTGCAACCGCAGCAGGAGCAGTAGCTTATAAGAAAGCAATTAACGCTGTAAGTAATCCTGATGAATTTGACTTGAATATGTTAGTAACTCCTGGTGTTATTCACAATTTACATCCGAAGATTACAAATCACGCGATACAAAAATGTGAAGAACGAGGTGATGCTTTTTATGTATTAGATTGTGGTATTAAAGGTGGTTCAATATCAGCTGCAACAGCAGCGATATCTGCACTTGATACTAACTACGCAGCAACATATTATCCTTGGGTAAAGATTGTTGATAGAAATACAGCATTACCAGTTTGGGTCCCACCTTCAGTTGTACTACCTGGAACTATAGCGTTCACAGATAAAGTAGCACACGAATGGTTCGCACCAGCAGGTTTGAATCGTGGTGGTTTAACAACTGTACTTGAAGCACAAACAAGATTAACTCATGATGAAAGAGATACTCTTTATGAAGATAGAGTTAATCCGATAGCTTCATTCCCAGGTCAAGGTGTAGTAGTTTGGGGACAAAAAACCTTACAAGGTCGTCCATCTGCACTTGATAGGGTGAATGTTCGTAGATTGTTAATTAAACTCAAGAAGTTTATTGCATCTTCAAGTAGATACTTAGTATTTGAACAGAACACAGCAGCAACAAGAAATCGTTTCTTGAACATTGTGAATCCGTTCTTAGAATCAGTACAAGCAAATAGTGGTCTATCTGCATTTAAGGTAGTTATGGATGATTCCAATAACACACCTGATGTGATTGATAGAAATCAACTTATTGGTCAGATATTTATCCAACCAACAAGAACCGCAGAATTTATTGTATTGGACTTCGTAGTACTACCGACAGGAGCTACATTCCCGTCATAAGTTTAATCAATAGATTAACTAAACAAAAACCCCTCTTTTTTGAGGGGTTTTTTGTTGCTCAATATATTTATATACGAAGAAGATATAAAACTTCTATAAAACTATGAAAAATGAATATAACGATTTTTCATAAAATTGATATTTATAGTTGAAGAATTAAACTTATTGGAGATTAAAGATGCCAGACTTATTAGATCCTTCTGAAATAATGTTCACACCGTTTGAACCGAAAACTAAAAATCGGTACATCATGTACATTGAGGGAATACCAGCTTATCTTGTTAAGACAGCTAACAGACCTACAATCGCTTTCGAAACGATTGAACTCGACCACATCAATGTTAAACGATATGTTAAAGGTAAGGGAGCATGGGAAGAATTAGAAATTACACTTTATGATCCTGTTGTTCCATCTGCCGCACAAGCATGTATGGAATGGGTTCGGTTATCGCATGAATCCGTAACAGGTAGAGATGGATACTCAGATTTTTATAAAAAAGATGTAACAATTAATGTATTAGGACCTGTGGGTGATAAGGTTGAAGAGTGGACACTTAAAGGTACATGGATTACCAACGCAACATTTGGTGATTTAGATTGGGCAAATACTACAGACCCAGTTGATGTAACCTTGACACTTAGATACGATTACGCAATACTACAGTTCTAATAAAATTTTAACAAAAAAAGGAGTTAATTATGGCAGTCATAGCAGATAAAGCTTGGTGGAAATCAAAGACAATATGGACTTCAGTAGTTGCTGGAGTTGTTGGAGTATTACAGGCAGCAGGTGTTGTAGAAGCAGTACCTGATGTAGTTTGGCAATTACTCGCGGCATTTGGTTTGTATGGAGTTCGTGACGCTGTTGGAAAAGCATAATTCAGCAGTAAGTAATATTTTAAACTGGGGATTTCAATATCCCCAGTTAGTTTTATAATAATTGGTTATATTGTATAGGTTACTATTCAATAATATTTTACATTAAAGGAGATAAACATGGCAGAAGATAAACGCCAGTTTCCAACAGAGGTAGTTGATTTGCCTTCTAAGGGATTACTTTATTCAAAAGATTCACCACTGGCAAGTGGAACTATCGAATTAAAGTATATGACCGCTAAAGAAGAAGATATTTTAACTTCTCGGAATCTAATTCAAAAAGGAATTGTTTTAGATAAACTGTTGGAATCTGTTATCGTAGACGAAAAAGTATCACTTGATGATCTTTTACTTGGTGATAAAAATGCAGTGATGATTGCAACAAGAGTACTTGGATATGGTAAAGATTATACCGTTAAACTTACAGACCCATCTACTGGAGATAAACAAGAGGAAACTTTTGATTTAACTCAAATAAGTGATAGGAAGATTGATAGGAAACTATTTAAGGACGGTAAAAATGAATTTGAATTTGAATTACCATCATCCAAAATTAAAATTCTATTTCGTCTATTAACACACAAAGAAGAAAAAGAAATTGATGTTGAATTAAAGGCATTAAGGAAATTTACAAAAGAAAGTGGAATTTCTTCAGAGATCACAACAAGGTTGAAAAAGGCAATCTTGTCTGTTGGTGGAGATACTTCTATTAAACGTATAAATGAATTCGTAGATAATGAATTGTTATCCCGTGATTCTTTTGCGTTTAGAGAACAACTTCAAGAAATAACACCTGATGTGGATATGTCGTTTACCTTTATCAGTGAAGCTACTGGTGAAGATACGACTATGGACATCCCATTAGATGTTGAGTTTTTTTGGCCTGCGGGCCGAAGATAAGCCCGCGATACACGAGCAAATCTTTTCCCTTTGCTTTCATGGTAAAGGGGGATTCTCATTCACGGAAGTATATAATATGCCAACATATTTGCGCCGATTTTATATACAATCTGCTTCGAAATTTTACGAAGAAGAACAAAAAGAATATAAAAAATCATCTAAGAAAAAATCTGGTATTTCACGACCAGGTATCCCCCGAGGCTAACAATTTTTCCTATATATGATATTTATTATTGAGTTATAACATCCTGTTTTATAACAGAAATCAAGATATAATCATTAAAATAAGGGAGAAGAAAATGGCTTCATCTAAACATAAATTAACAGAAGAACAACTTAAAGAAAGTATAATTGCTAAGTTGATGAAGAATATTTTTAATAGACGGACAAAGAAGGCTCTTGACCTATTATCTAAAGAGAGTCCTGCCCTCGCACGAGCAAATAAAAAATATGAAAAGGCAAGTAAAGAACTTGGTGATGCACTTCTTAAACAAAAAAAACACCGTGAAAAACGAAAAGATAGAGAAATGTATTAAGGATAAATTGTGGCCCTCAAAGAAGAAATAAAACTATTACGAGAAAAACGCAAAATTGAAGGGGAAATTAAGGCCCTAAAGGCAGAAGGCGTTAAATTAGATGATCAAGGATTAGCCAAATTAAAGGCCTTAGAGGATAGAAAAAAACGAATTGCCAAAATAGAATCAAAGGCAGCCGCAGATAGGGAAAAGAGTGAATTTAAATTTCTTGGAATAGCAAGTAAAGTTTCGGCACTACAAGATGAGATTGGAAAAAAACAACAAGTTTGGACAAAAACAGGAACCAAATCAGTTTTCAAATTTGCTACATCATTTAAATTAGCTGCATCAAATATGCAACCCATGATTAGGGGTGGAAATGCAATGACAGACACCTTTTCGAGTATAGCATTATTAATGGATGATATATCACAATCTTCAGAATTAGCAGAAAATTATTTAGGGGGTGGTAGTAAGGAAATGGCAGCTACTACATCCGTATTAAAATCTCATGTTGGCATGTATGAGGAATGGGCATCTGGTCAGAATGAGGGTGGACAGGCCTTCTCGAAAGAGTCCATGGCCCGAGGTCAAGAAATGTTACCAAAAATGATAAAAATGTCAGGTATTTTTGATTCCGCAATAACACAAATTGGAGAGGGATTAACTGATATAAATGATTTACAATCGCAAAATCTTGGTATAACAAATGATTTGGCCATGCAATATGGTAAATTAGGTACTGATGGATATACTGTTTCAGTAGATAAAGCACAAGAATTATATGATTTGGCTATAAAACAAAACATACTTACTCAACGAGAAATAAAATCAGGTAAAATAAAACTAAAAAATCTGAAAGCGGAACTTGCAACTATGAATCCTGCAGATGCATTATATGATTCAATGGTTACTTCTATTCAGCAAATGGAAGATGATATGGTAGAGATGAATAACCAGGCAGATACTCTTGTTAAGACGGGTAAACAGAATCTTGCAAATTCTGATAGAATGAGACAAATGAACAATCAGATAGGTGCTTCAATGAAATATATTCTTGGACCACATGAAAAGTTAAAGTCGATAATGGAATCACTTCCATTTGGAAGTATGATATCATCTTTTGTTGATTTGGAAGGATTGGGTATGTCATTTGGTGATACAGTTCAGAAAAATTTAGTAGGTGCCTTTTCAGAACCAACTGTAGCACTCGAAGAATACACTACAAAAACTGGTAAAATTGCTGAAAGGTATAGAGATTTATCAACTGGTCAGTTAGTTTCAAAAGATGATGATTCTGTATTAACATTAAATGATATGGATGGTGCGTTAGACAATATAACAACTGGAGCAATGGATTATACTGAGAAATTGGCAAGTGGAATGAAAGTGGCAACTAAAGGTGCATGGCAGTTTGTAACTGCAGCATTGGCCAATCCATATGTAGCAGTTGCCGCGGCCATAGCACTTATTGGTGTTTTACTCTATAAAGCAATGAGTTATGCAGAGGCAATGAGACAAGAATTTGGTGTTACTCGTGGAGAGGCCTTTGAGATACAGGCTTCAGTTGATGCAACAGCAATGAATTTTAAGATGTTAGGAGTAAGTGCTGAAGATGTTGGAACTATGGCACAAGGAATAGCTGATAGTATGGGTGGTGTTAGTAATATAACACAAGAAAATTTATCAACAATGGCAGAGTTACAAGGATTATATGGGATGTCAGCCGATTCTATAGCACCAGCAATGACCGCAATGAAAGCACTCGGAGCAGAGTCAAACGCAGCAGCATCAGCTCAATTAGCACAAATAGGTCATATGGCACAGATGGAAGGAGTTGCACCAGCAAAAGTATTTGAAGATATTACAGCAAATATGGGAACATTTTCAAGGTTTGGTAAAGAAGGTGGTAAGAATTTAGCTAAAGCCTCAATAATGGCACGAAAACTTGGTACTTCGTTGGAGAGTATGGCAGCAACATCTGATGCTTTATTAGATTTTGAGTCAAATATCAATGACCAAATGGAAGCAAGTATGCTGACGGGTAGAATGATTAATATGGACAAGGCCAGAGAATTGGCATTAAAAGGTGATATAGCAGGTCAAGAGAGAGAAATATTAAAACAAATCGGTACACAGGCAGAATTTGAGGCCATGAATGTTGTACAGAGAGATGCTTTAGCTAAAGCAACTGGTAAATCAACAGAAGATTTGGCATCAATGTTAGCAAACCAAGCAAATTTAAATGCAATGACATCCGAGGAAAGAGCAGAAAAAGAGAGAATGCAAAGGGCAGATGAAAAGACGAATGAAGGGATGAAGTCTATGGGTAGTATGTTAGGGGATTTATTTAAACAGGCAATGGAGCCATTAAAACAATTAATGATAGCATTAGGACCTACACTTGGGGCTATACTTAAAGTACTCGCAGTAACTTTAAAAGTGGCTTGGGCACCATTAAAAGTGGTATTTGCAATATTAAATCCAATTATAAAACTTTTAGGATGGATGTTAGATTTAATTATTACTATTGGTGGAGCAATAATGAAAGTGTTAGTATTTCCATTTCAATTATTATGGGAAGGAATAAAGGCAGCCTTTGGGTTGTTAATGAATGTTGTTAAAGCACCCTTTAATTTTATTATTGCTGGTGTAAATGCAATGATTAATGGATTGAATGCACTTAGTATTACAGTACCAGATTGGGTGCCACTTATAGGTGGAAAACAATTTGGATTTAATCTTCCTCCTGTTCCATCACTTGAAACTAAGGCAGGTGGTCCTGGACATAACGTAACACAAACAGGAGTTGCTCAGGTACATAAAGGAGAATCTGTAGGAACATTTGATATGACAAGAGTAGAGGGTAAATTAGACCAAGTAATAGATTTATTAGGTCAATCGGGACCAATAGCTATTGGAGTTGGTGGAGTAAAATCAAATACCAAATCAATTTCAGATCAGATAGTATAGAGAAATAAAATGGCACTTAAAGAACTATTAACAGATTTATCAAAATTCAAATATACGAATTATGAAAATGTTGGTGCTAATAATAGTCAAATAGGAGGCCGACATAGTGGAGTTAAACCAGGTGAAAGTCATTTGGACGCAAAACATCCAGAGACACATACTAAATTTGATGATGGGGTAGGTAGAACAGGACATCCACAATATGCTGGTGTTAAAGGAAGGGGTTATATTCCCTTTCCTGAGGGGTACAATCCTAATAACCCTGTAGGGGGTTGGGGATTACATAAGGGTGGAGTTGCACCACATGACGAAGCACATTCATTATATGATGATGGTCTTAGTGATGTTGGACACCCACAATCATTTACAGTTCGTGGGTATACTGTTTCAGATGTAATAAGTGGTAGACATGGTGGAATTGAAGGACCAACTCCAGCACAACCACCACATCCAGATGACCATTCTATACATGATGATGGTGTAGGTTTTGGTGTAGCACCAAGTGATAATCCACAAACGTTTGATGTTCGTGGATATACGGTTACTGGAAATAAGAGATTTTATATTGGTTGGCAAGGTGATATTATGAACCATTCATTGTCAGATTATGGTATAGGGGCATTTGATAGTCTTGCTGGAGTTTTTGACCATACACAAACAAGGGATAAACTAAGAAAGGCATATGAAAATTATGATTCAATCGAATTTGGTGTTGATGGTTCAGTTCATGTTGGTGATCAAGATTTAGCTGGAGTTGTTGGTGGTGGTCTTTCTTATTATGGAAGTTTAGTTCCAATAATACCAAGAGGTTCAATTTACAGAAATTCAGAAGGACAATATCAAGTTCCACAAGAAGGTAGAAATACAAATCCACCTGGTGGAATAAGTGGTATTCCATTATTTGATGGAACACAAATAACATTTAATATTCCACAACACACATCAACAGGACCTACTCAATTTACAGTACAACCATTAAACACTATACCATTTATAGAAAACGCACATGGTAGTGATTTTATGACCACACCTATAGGTGATTCGGTTTTACCAAGTAATACTGTAACTCATAATGTTGATATGATAACTTTAAGTGGTCCTACAAGTCAAACTTATCAAACACAATTAAATATAACACCGATAGCAGATGGAGCACATGGTAGTGATTTTCAAACCACACCAATAGAAGCATATAGTAGTATATTTGCTACACAAGATGGATTATTAATGGATACTATTTATGATTCTGGGTTTAATCGTGGTGATATGTACATTACAGACCATCCACATCAATCACATCCAGAGTTCGGGGAATTTAATAGAACTGAAAAATCATTAAATAGAATAGAATTAGATTCACCAAATTTTGATAGTGATGGAAACAAAGAATTTACATTTAAAGATAGAGCACCATATAATATACCAGCCCGTGATAATACCGTATTTGGATTTGACCAACCATTTATTCTTAAAGATATAGGTGATAAATGGGGTCCAGGTGGATTAGGTGCTGTTGATGAAGGAATATTTAGAGGTGGGTTTGTTACATCAGCCGCAAGAACGGTTGCAGATGTTTTAAGAATTGGTAAATTTATATTAACACCAAAAGGTATAATGTTTGGATTGAAACAGTTTGGACTTCAGTTATTAAATCCAAGAAAAGAAACTACGATTTGGAATCCATTGTCACTTGTTGGTTCAGTTGCACCAATGGTTCATATGGACAGACATTTTGGTACTGCCACAGAAGGATTTGGATATGAAAGTGTAATTAATTTTGGTTTAGCTTCAACTGGTAAACGGATGAATTCTATACTCTTTACTTATGGTTCAGCAGTTAATTTACCAGGAGGTAATATTCCAGCCATTGCAGCAGTTACCGCAACAAGAGTAACGGGAGCACACTTAGTCGGAATGGTCCCAAGTGCAGGTGGTGTACCTGGTACAATTCCTTCAATTCCTGAGATAGATATAGATTTAAGTGGGGGAAATATTACTTCTTTAACAATAGGAACTAATAAATACGGACCCAAAACTTTATTAGGTAATAAAGAATATACAACATCAGATGGAACACCAATCATACCAGCAAGAAATCCAGAAGCTGGGTTTAAATCTGGAATACTTGGTGGTAGATTTGCTGGTTCTCCATTTACAACAATGTTTCTTAATGAAGATGGACTATTTCCATCTGAAGCATTAACTGATGCAGTTAAAAAAGAAAATGTATTTCAAGGACAATTTATTCTACCAGGTGAAACATCAGCTACTGAACCTGGATCATATTCAAGTTTATTTAAAGTATTAGAAGGACCATATAAAAGTCTTTTTGGGGTTACTGAGCAGTCAATAGGTGAAGTAGTTTTTGTTGGTAAACCAGGTTTAATAGGTGGAAAACCCGCCGTTCAACCATTTTTATCGTATAATGTTAAAGTAGGTAGTGGTATTGGACCAACTATTTCAATATACAACCCACTTATACCAGAAGGTGAAAGAGGAGTCTTACAAGGATTTAATCAAGGTTCGGGATTAGTTTATGATCCATTAAATAAAGATTATCCAGCAGAATTACAAATTGGAAAACCAGATATTTTTCAAGGTAATTTATATGAGTCAGATAACACTTACTCAAAAGGTTTTGTTTTCCACGGAACTGCAGAAGATGGATTTAAAAATCTTGGTTTAGTTGAAAGTATATTTGATGATGATATTATAAGAAAGACATCACAGACAGACACCGTACCTGGAGTTGCACAATTAATTAGTTTTCATAATATTGGTCAAGGACCTACTATAGAATCGGGTAATGGTTTAGTAGCGGGAGTTGGTAAGTCAGTAAATTATCCATTTCATGATTATATTTATAGGGATGGGTTTGAAGGTGATTTATATGATAAGGATAATAAATATACTAAAAATATTAGTATTGATGAAACTCAAAGTAGTCCTTTAACAAAAACAAGATTAAGAATAGATGGTGATAAAGACCCAGTTGTTCAAATACAGACTGCCCATCTTAATACAGCAAGATTTAATGTAGACGGAAAAACTACACTTTCAAGTCCTATAAAACTTCAAAATTTTCCATTATTCAATAACCAATCAGGTGGGAATCTTGGTTCAGAGAAACAATCACTCGGTTTTATTGATGAAAGTGGAACACCCTTACATTTGGCAGATAGTTTATACGGACATCAATGGAATGTTGATAAAAGGACAGAGACAACAAAACTTAAATATAAAGACAGTATAAAGAGTGTACCTGAAACTGACGAAGAAAATTTAAGAGGTATAGTTAATGAAGGTAGATTTGGATTAACTAATAAGAATATACCAAAAGTAAATAAAAAAATATTTACCGTTAATGATACTACAGATGCAGATGTTATTTTAGGTGATAATGAAGTAGAATCATTTATAGTACAAGGTATTCATGAGAGGACAGCCGAATCAAATAAGTCAGGAAATTTACTTGACAGATATAAAACTTTAGCATATGGACAATTACCAAAACAAGGAGAGAGTACTGAAGAAAATAGATATGATAAGAAAGAAAATAAGAGTCCAGTAAAGGAAGGTGATACAACTTCTCTTTCTACAGTTAAAATTGTAAGTGATGATGATTTAGGATTAATAAAAAAGACATCAGCCGATGATAAATATGCAACTGATTTAACTGATAGTGTAAATATGACTAAGTATGGTGATGATAATGATGAAGATTATATTAAATTTAAGATTTATGATTTGGTAAATAAAAAGTACATTATATTTAGGGCATTTTTAAGTGGAATAAGTGAAACACTTTCACCTGAATGGTCATCTGAAAGATATATTGGTAGACCAGATAGTGTTCATGTTTACCAGGGAGTGGAAAGGTCAATGAGTTTTGAATTTATGATTGTTCCAAATAGTAAACAAGAATTACCTATATTATGGGAAAAATTAAATTATCTTGTTGGACTTACATATCCAACATGGAAATCAATAGGAACAACAGGAAAAAGAATGGAAGCTCCTTTTATACAATTAACTATGGGAGATTTGTATAACTCAGTTCCAGGATATTTTAGTAGTTTAAGTATCACAGTTGATGATCAATCACCTTGGGAACTTGATAACGGATTTCAGTTACCACACGCATTAAACGTAAGTTGTGAATTTACTCATATTGGACAACACGCGTTGGCATCACAGGGTACTCATTTTGATTTTGGTGGAGAAGCTAAGTCGTTTCTCAAACCATATAATGTGGAAGATGGTACATTAGGTGCAAGAAAACAACTAACTGCTTTAATGGGAACATAATAAATTATGAGTAGATATAAATTTACAGGTAAAAAAATAGATAAATATACTGGTAATAGAGTGCAAAAAACAACATTATATCCAGAGATAAGGATTGGAGATGGGGATCAGTATGTGTATCCAGTTGACGGGGATAGATTAGAAAATTTAGCATATAGATACTATGGAGATTCTACATTATGGTGGATTATAGCAAAGGCGAATAGTATTCGTGATGGTTCGTTTGGGTTAAAACCAGATGAAAAATTAAGAATACCAAGAAATGTTCCACAAATAATAAATGATTTGCAGGCAATTAATGAAGATACTTAAAGGTTATGATAAGTCTACAGCCTATAAATAAAAAAATAAGAGAGACTTTACACAAAAAAAGTCAAGCAGTATCGAGGGATTTTACTGGTACAGAACTTGATCCTGTGGATACAATAAGAGAAACTTATGCTAAAACAACTTGGGTAAAAATGTATTCTCCCGTAGATAATTCTGCAGAAGGTGGGTTAAATACAGTATCAATAGTAAATGGTATATTAGATAAATCTAATGATATGTTCAGTGGTTTTAATAGTTTATATAGACAAGGAGAACAGGGTGGTGGTCCATTAGCACCAGTAAAGGAAGGAGATGTTAAGACACTCAGACCAATCCCTGGAATAAAAGATATGACTATTAGTTATAAAGGTGGATTATCTGCTATTAGAGAAGCACAAATAAATTGGTCCTGTTGGACATTTGAAGATATAGAGGCATTACAGCCTCATTTTATGGCACACGGTAAAGGAGTTTTATTAGAATGGGGATGGAGTATTCCATCAGTAAAAAATGAATTATTGTTGAATGAAGAAGAAATGAAAACTGGACGTGCATATTCTTTAATTCAAGATAAAGTTATTGCTAATGCTGGAAATTATGATGCAATGGCAGGTGTTATTTCTAATTGGGAATGGTCATTAAGAGATGATGGTGGATTTGATATTACAACTACAATTGTATCTCGTGGAGTAAATATTTTACAAGGAGAATCAACTCCCACAGGAACTAAAGTTATAAATGATGATGGAATAGTACAACCACCATTAAATATTTTTGTTGGTGGATTAAAGGAAACCTTATATGACTTAACAGCAGATGGGGCAACTTGGTGGGACGCGGCCAAACATAAACCTTTATCAACATGGAATGCTAACTGGGAAAATGGTAGTAGTAATCAACCACCTGGAGTTTTAAGTTGGACAGCCGATAATATATTCTCAAATATTTCTGCAGGACCTTGGGTTACATGGGGGTGGCTTGAAGATAATATTTTAAGTAGATTTTTAGGATTAGTGCAAGAAGATAATAAACCAATTTCATCTTTTAGGAGTATAGAACCAGTTTTATCTGATGACGGTAGTGGACAATATATACCCAATTCTGGAGATCCAGTTGATAATCCATATCAAGCAAAATTTAGGTCTGTCATAATTAGAAATAGTGAATGGTTACGGACACCATCCTTTAATAGATGGATTTTACCAGGTCAATTTCCAGCTGGAGAAATTGCAGAAGCATGGAATGAGGGGTTTACAGCAGATTATGGTGATTTTATTATGGATGTACACAAGAATGCATTTGCAAGTGAAAATTATTTTAGAAATTTTGCAGTAGATCCTAATGATTTGAATAAAGGGGGATATTTAAGAAATATTTTGATATCTTATGATTTAATTGAAGATGCGTTTAGAGATTCAAAAAATGTTAAAGAAGGAATGTCTAATTTATTTGATGAATTTAATAAAGATTTGGATGGTTATTGGAATTTCGAAATTGTTTCTGATGCCCATAATCCAGGAAATATTAAGGTAGTAGATATGAATAAAACACTTATGACTGTTTCAGATTTAATTGACAGTAAAAGTGAAGAAAATCCAGATAGTTCGCTTTTTGTATTTCCATCTTGGGGAGAGAAAAGTATTGTTAAGTCACAAAATCTTAATTCAAAAGTTCCAAGTTCAATGGCAGTAACTGCAATGTATGCTGGAACAGCAAAAGAAGGACATGAAGAGGCAGCAACACCCGCCGCACAGGCATTAGCAGGAATTTCGGCTGGAAAAACATCTAAAGATGTATCACAAGAGGCGATTAAACATGCAAATAGAGTGGGAGATAAAGAACCATTTGGAAGTATTAGTCCTTATGGAGACACAGAAGATGGAGTATACTATAAAAGTGATGAAAGAAAAGATACAGCAATTCCAAGTGGAGAAAAATTTGGTAGTAATCACGGAGTAGCTTTTAATTTAAATAGAATGGCATTGTATAAGTATTATAAGGAACAAATTAAAGACGCAGACAAAAAAGCAAAAGATGCATCGGACGCGTCTAACAAAGCAGCAAAAGAAGCAGCAAAAGTAACAGCCGCGGCAGCGAAAGAACAGGCTGGAACAGAAGAAGCAAGGAAAAGATTTGAAGAAATGATTAAAAGTCCTGGAGGAGTTTCCTTTCCAATTGATTCCTATTGGCCACAAGATTGGTTTGATAAAACAACTTTTTCATTGTATAACAGGGAAGGTGATTTAGAAGAAGTTTTTGAATATAATGTTTTAATTAGACAAACGATGCTTGAGTATATTCATGGAAGTACAGGCCCCATTGGAAATGAAAAGAAAAAAGATGAGGCTAAAATAGATCCTATGATTCAGTTAGAATTAGAAATAACAATAGATGGAACGGGTGGGATTATTCCTGGAAATGCATTTCATGTAGATTATATTCCAGAAAAGTTTAAAAAGTTTTGTATCTTTCAGGCCATAGGAGTTGACCATACTATTAGTTCAGATAATTGGACAACAACAATAAAAGGACAAATGAGAGTTTCAATGAATAAACTTAGAGAGGATAAATAATTATGAGTAAAATAAGTGGAGCAGGAAGTGCAGGTGTGGCAGGAAATTTAAGTTCAAATAAGGTATTTAAGAATTCAAATAAATTTAAAATAACTTCTAAAGAGACACAACAAGAAGTATTAAACGATAGACTTGCCACAGTATATGATTTAAATAAAATGTTGTCTGAGGAACATGAAGAAAGGATTATAAACAATGCTGGTACAGTTAAAAAGTTTGGTGATTTTAAATACCAAGATGGTGGTACAGTTCCCGTTGATGAACCTTATCATATTCATTATTCAAGGATAGGAAAATCAGAGATTTATATGACTGGAAATAAACACGATGAAACTTCTTTGATAATTAATAGAGTAAAGGGGGATACTACTTTTGGTCAATATGTTAAATTAAAATCACCATCAAAAGGAATGGAATATTTAAACAAACATAAATTTGAAGTTACTAATAAACACCGTAAAATAGGACATGCAAGAAGATATTTTGCACAACAGGGTAATAGTTCTACATCACCAATATTTGAAATAGCAAAGTCTGATTATAGTAAAAAAACTCCGTTCTATGAAAAAATTGAATTAAAGTGGAGTTTAAATTTAAGTAAAGAATTAATGAGGTCTAAAAATATAGATGAAATAGAAAAGGCCGTTAATGAAGGATTTACATCATTAGAATACGCATTAAATCCAACAGAAGGGTTTATTGATGGTGATGTTACTACAAGAGAAGATGCTATTAAAAAACTTGGTAAATCAATGTCTACTAAAGGATCAAAGAAGAAAAGGAAGAAACAGAATAAAAAGAAGAGAATGAGAAGGGCATCCAATACACAGAGCACTACAAGTACAACTCAGACTGCACCACCATCTGGAGGCGGAGCATATTAATTTGTATTTTGAGATTTGAAAGATATATTTATATTTAAATAGGTTATAGTAAATGGTTTTATGGTTCACAGGTCAACCTGGTTCGGGCAAGACTACATTAACAAATAGATTCATAGACGACAAATTAATTGGATTTATGAAAATTCATCCAGTTAGAATTGTGCATATTGACGGTGATGATTTACGAGACATTGTTGATAACAAAGATTATTCAGAAAAAGGTCGCAGAGAAAATATTACCCTTGCAATGAACTTAGCAAGATTTATGGATAACAAAGGTTTTACAGTAATAGTATCATTAGTTTCACCTTATAGAGATCAACGAGAAGAATTAAAAATGGAAAGAAACATCGGAGAGTTCTATTTACATACAACAGAGATACGAGGTAAAGAAGATTACTTCGTGGAAGGTTATGAACCACCATTACACAATTTTACAGATATAGATACAGACAAACCAATAGAGGAGTGTGTAAATGAAATACTCGATGTTTATCGGCAGATGGCAACCGTGGCATAATGGACACAAGTGGTTAATAGACCAAAGACTCAAAGAGGGTAAGAATGTTCTGATTTGTATTCGTGATATGATACCCGATGAAAATAATCCATACACTTGTGAAGAAGTTTATGATAATTTAAAAGATAGACTGTCATATTTTATACAAAAGGGTTTTGTTAAATTGATGATTATACCAGATATAGAAAGTATTAATTATGGTAGAGATGTTGGTTATGAAATAATAGAACACATACCACCAAAAGATATTGGGAAAATATCAGCAACAAATATAAGGAAAGAAAATGAAAATTGATGTATTAGACAAAGGTTATATTGAGGTTGTAGATTCTCTTGGTGATGATTTAACACCAGTAAACGCAGCCAGAGTATCTTTCGGTGGTCGTAGTGATGAATTTACAGATAAAGATAGGAAACTATCTAAGTTCTTAATCAAACACAAACATTTCAGTCCATTCAGACATCAACACGTTATGATGATTATCAAGGCACCAGAGTTCGTTATGCGACAATGGTATAAACACGTTGTTGGAATAGAAACCACATCAACTCATCCTACAAAAGACCATGCTTGGAACGAGATTAGTGGTCGTTATGTGGAAGTGGAAGAATATTATATTCCTGAAGTGTATAGAGCACAATCAGATGATAATAAACAGGCAAGTGAAGGTGAGGTTGAATTACAAGAAGAATGTTTAAGGACTTGGAGAGATTCAATAGACCACGCCAAAATATTTTATGAGGGTTTGTTACGGAGAGGAGTTGCTAAAGAACAAGCAAGAGCCATTTTACCATTGAGTCAATATACACAGGTATGGTGGACAGCATCATTTCAGTCTATTATGAACTTTATTGAACTACGAGACGAATCGACAGCTCAAGTAGAGATACAAGAATACGCAAGAGCATTAAAGAAAATAATGTTAGATGTATTTCCAGAAACAACTAAACTATGGGAAGAAGTATATTGGAATGAGGATTAGAAGTAATACATATCAAAAAGTTTGTCATCTAATAGCATCAAATATTCGTGATTTAGTAAAAGGACATGACAAACCTGTTTTAGGGTTAGCAACAGGTTCAACACCTATTGGAATTTATAAAGAATTATCTACTGGAGTGAGAAATACAAACTTTTCTGAAACGGTTACTTTTAATCTTGATGAATATGTTGGATTGAATGGATGGCACCCACAATCATACAACCATTTTATGTATGAACATCTATTTACTAATTTAACATTTAAAAAACGATTTTTTCCAAGTGTAAATGGAGTAGATTTATATGATGATTTAATAGAAGCCTGTGGTGGTATCGATATACAGATATTAGGAATAGGAACTAACGGACATATAGCATTTAATGAACCAGGAACACCAAGAGAGTCAAAAACTCATGTAGTAGATTTAACAGAGAATACAATTAAAGACAATAGTAGGTTTTTTGATTCAATAGATGAAGTTCCTACACAAGCAATAACAATGGGAATAGAAACTATTATGAATACAAAACGAATTTATTTAGTAGCACAAGGTAAACATAAAAAGGATATTTTAGAGAAGGCAATATATGGAGATATAACTCCTGAAGTCCCTGCTTCATTTTTACAAGAACATGATAACTTAAAGGTATTTTATTGTGATTGATAAGATAATGATTGTAGCACACCCTGATGATGAGGCACTATTTGGTGGAGCTGAGTTATTATCACATTCGAAAGAATATAAAGTAGTAGTAATAGATGAATATCATAGTAAGATTAGAAGAAAAGAATTTAAATCATCTATGAAGTTTATAGGAATAAAAGAATACGAACATTGGACAGGTTATAAAGGTGGGGAAGATTATCATAGAGAGAAACTTATCTATGAATTACTTAGAGTATTGAGAGAAAGAAAATATAAAAAAATAGTAACACATAATAAACAAGGTGAATACGGACATCCAAGACATAGAGCATTACATGATGTGTTAAATCATTTAAGACCAGAATTATTATGGCAATTTGATAAAGGTAGTAATAGATTACCACAAGATTTATTATTAAAGAAAAGAGATTTACTAAAAGTGTATGGCAGTCAAAGAGATGTTTTGGATTGGTTCAGTCCTTGGTATGAAAAAATAACAAAGGTGAATAAGTGAAAGTAGTATTTTGTATTCCAGGAAATAGTTTTTCAAATAGGTTTTTGAAGTGTTGGACTAATCTTACCAGAGAGTTGCATAAAAGAGATATTGAATATGAACTTTTAAGTCAATATATTCCTAATGTTTATAAAGTTAGGTCATTATTATTAGGAGCAGACAGAACTTTTGGTCAATATCAAGCACCGTGGCAAGGTAAAAAAGAATATGATTATATCATGTGGATTGATTCAGACCAAGTATTTGAACCAAATGATTTTTTTAAGTTATTAGAACATGATAAGGATATAGTTTCTGGATTGTATTTAAGGAAACCAAAGGGAGATAATTTAAATGATATACCAGTATACTTTGCTTGTTTTACTGATCCAAATAAGGGTTTATATACAAATGAAGTTGATGGTGAATTAAGAACGGTATATGCAAATGGTATGGGTTGGATGCTAGTTAAAAAGGGTGTATTTGAAAAAATAGAGTATCCTTGGTTTGGACCAATTATTATGGGACTTGATTTTTGTGGAGAAGATGTAGCATTTCAAGTAAGAGCAAAGGATGCGGGATTTGATTCTTATGTAGATACAAGTATTATAGTAGGACACGAAAAGGGAGTAGTGTTAAAATGATAGGTTATAGTGATAATAGAAACGAAACTTGAGTTTGATAATTTTTTAGAAAAGTATCAAGATTCGAGTTGTATTTTAATTCCAATTTTATGTGATGTGAATAAACACCCACTTGAGAATTCTTTGTGCTTACTCTATGTGGAACTATTAGATGGTGGTGAATATATTTTACCATTTAACCATAGTGAAACAATAAATCTTGATATATCATATCTTGACAAGTTAGATTCAGACCACAAAAAGTATGTATACGATAAAAAACAATTTAATCATACTGTCAAATTAAAAAATGTAATAGATATAAATCTTCAACATTATATGGAACACAATGAACCATTGTATATTGAAGATATAACTACAAATTCTCATGATTATTTTAATAGAAAATATTATAAGTTAAATAGAGTAAATTGTGTAGTTCCTATATTAAAACACTTAGAATTGTGTAGGAAATTATCTAATGAATTTCAGAAACATATTGATTTACCAGTTCATCAAGAATATAATGATGACATAATTGATAATTTGACTTATTTAGAATCTGCAGGATTAAGATATGATAAAAACATAGTTTTTAGTGAATACAATCCCTATACATCAACAGGTAGACCAAGTAACAGGTTCGGTGGTATTAATTTTGCAGCATTAAATAAAACAGATGGTTCACGACAACCATTTAAGAGTAGATTTGAAAATGGTATGTTAGTTGAGTTTGATTATGATGCATATCACTTACGATTAATTGGAAATTTATTAAATTATAGTTTTCCTGAAGGTTCAGTTCACAAACATATGGCAAGATTTTATGGTGATGTTACCTATGATGAGTCTAAAAATCGGTCTTTCCAGTATCTTTATGGTCATATTCCAATAGATGTGGTACAAATAAATCCATTTTTTGGTGTAGTTCACGATTATATTAATAAAATTTGGGATGAGTATAAACAAAGAGATTTTATAACTTCTAATATTTATAATAAGAAGATATTTAGGAAAAATTTATCTGAAATGAATCGGAATAAATTATTTAACTATATGATTCAGTTGATGGAAACTGAAAATAATATGAAAATGTTAAGTAATCTTATTCCGTTTATGGAATCATACAAGAGTAAGTTGATTTTGTACAGTTATGATTCATTTTTGTTTGACTTTAACTTAGACGATGGAGTAGACTTTTTGAATAAAACTAAAGAGATTATCGAGAGTAACGGGTTATTTC